>ERZ761609.923-NODE-923-length-29578-cov-28.126410_pt1 | contig 29578 bp, 36 predicted proteins | sample MGYA00511163_ERZ761609 | MGnify/ENA primary metagenome ERZ761609 (study PRJEB28899, sample SAMN02445070) | bioreactor sludge metagenome | biome: EBPR sludge | place: Australia: Brisbane, Thorneside Wastewater Treatment Plant | collected 2011-12-16 ... | reverse complement strand
GACCACCGAGATCTACACTCTTTCCCTACACGACGCTCTTCCGATCTGTGATGGCGGCGATTTATCGCACCTTGCTGAATGAAATCCGGCGCGCCGAATTCCCCGTGTTGCGCGCGCGCGTCTCGCTCACGCCAATGCGCAAGCTGTGGCTGGCCAGCAAGACCTGGCTGTTTCCATGATCGCCCGTGTCGCGGTGATCGGCGGCGGCTGGGCGGGCTGCGCCGCCGCGCTGACGCTGGCCGAGGCTGGGGTCAACGTCACCCTGTTCGAAGCCAGCCGCACTCTGGGCGGCCGCGCGCGCGCGGTCGAACTCGCAGGCCGGCTGCTCGACAACGGCCAGCACATCCTGCTCGGCGCGTATGCGCAGACACTACATCTGATCGAGCGCCTGCGCCCCGCCGCCGCGCAGGACGGCTTATGGCGCCTGCCGCTGACCCTTAGCCAGCCGCCGGATTTCAGCCTCGCCTGCCCGCGCCTGCCGGCGCCGCTGCATCTGCTGGCAGGCTTGCTCGGCGCACGGGGACTGGGCTGGCGCGACAAGCTGGCTGCCGCACGCTGGGCCTACGCGCTGCTGCACGACACGGCTGCGCCGGATCGGCTAAGCGTCAGCCAGCTCACCCGCTCCCAGCCCGAAACACTGCGCCGTCTGCTATGGCATCCGCTATGCGTATCGGCCCTCAACACGCCGCCGGAAATGGCCAGCGCCAGGGTTTTCCGCGATGTCATCCGCGCCGCTTTCGGCGGGCGCAATCATGCCAGCGACCTGCTGTTGCCGCGGCATGACCTGACCGCCCTGTTCCCGGCGCCCGCTGCTGCGCGCCTGATCGAACGTGGCGGCCAGGTGCGCCTGGCCTGCCGGATAACCGTACTCGATGCCACAGCGGATGCCGTCACCTTGAGCACGCGCGACGGGGCGACCGCCTACAGCCACGTCATCCTCGCCGTCGCGCCGCAACATCTGGCGGGTTTGGCTGGCGCGACCCCCGCGCTCGAATCGATCGTGCGCGAAGTGTCGGCCTATCGCTATCAACCGATCGCCACCGGTTACGTTCAGTATGATCGGGCTTTCCGGCTGGCCAAGCCACTGTTTGCCCTGGCGGATGGCCCCGCACAGTTTGTGTTCGACCGCGGCCAGAGCCACGGCCAGGCCGGACTGCTGGCGTTTGTTGCCAGCACCGCCACGAATCTGCCCGCGAACTGGCTGGACCAGGCCGAAGCCCAGTTATTTCGGATCGCCCAACCCGGCCCTGCACAGTGGCGCAAAAGCATCGTCGAAAAACAGGCGGGCTACGCCTGCATCCCCAACCTGAAACGTCCTGCCGTCCGCACCCCGCACCGGCGCATGTTCCTGGCGGGCGATTACACTAGCGGGCCTTACCCCGCCACGCTCGAAAGCGCAACCCTGAGCGGAGTACAATCGGCCCGCGCTTTACTTGAACAGCTATGAAAAACTATCTTCCCCGCCCTGACCTGCTCGCAGGTCGTGTCATTCTCGTTACCGGCGCCAGCTCGGGCCTCGGGCGTGCCGCCAGCCTGGCGTTTGCACGCCACGGCGCCACCGTCGCCCTGCTCGCTCGCAACGAAGCCAAACTCGAAGCGGTCTACGATGCCATCCTGGCCGCCGGCGGCCCCGAACCCGCCATGTTTCCGTATGATCTGGCCGCCGCCGACGACCGCAGCCTGGAAACCCTCGCCGGCACCCTCGCGCATCATCTGAAACGACTCGACGGATTGCTGCACAGCGCACACCAGTTTTACAGCCTGACGCCCCTGCACCTGCAAACGATCGAGCAGTGGCAGACCCTGATGCGGGTCAATCTGATCGCACCATTCGCGCTCACCCGCGCCTGTTTGCCGCTGCTGCGACAGGCGCCGGATGCCTCGGTCGTGTTTACCGGTGAAACCCACGGCCATCAACCCAGTGCCTACTGGGGCGGCTATGCCGTGGCAAAATCGGGCCTGGAAACGCTCACCCGGATCTGGGCAGATGAACTCAGCGTGGACGAAAACCTGCGGATCAATACCCTGATTCCCGGCCAGGTGGCGACCACCTTGCGTTCGCGCACCCATCCCGGGCTTGCGCCCGAGACGATTCCCGGCGTCGACGACCTGATGCCCTGGTATCTGTACCTGATGGGGTTGGACAGCCGCACCGTGCGCGGTCAGATCGTGGAATGCCAGGCCTGACGCTCACCCCGTCATGAAAATCGGCCGCTACGAAATTCTCGATGAAATCGGCCAGGGTGCGATGGGTACGGTTTATCGGGCGCGCGACCCGCTGATCGAACGCACCGTCGCCATCAAGGCCGTGCCCATCGCGCAATTGCGGCAAGACGGCACTGATGCGGAATCCCGTTTTCTGCGCGAAGCGCAGAGCGCCGGCCGGCTGTCGCATCCCAATATCGTGACGATCTACGACGTCGGCGAGGCCGACGGGCTGGCCTACATCGCCATGGAATACCTTCCCGGCGCGACCTTGCGTGATCTCATGGACAAGGGTCCGATGCCGCTGGATCTGGTGCTCGATACCGCCACGCAGATGGCCGAGGCGCTGGCGTTCGCGCACGAGCACGACGTCATCCACCGCGATGTCAAGCCCGCCAACGTCGTCGTCACCGGCCGGCGCGGACGCATCAAGCTGACCGATTTCGGGATCGCCCATTTCGTCAACAGCGACCATACCCACGTCGGGCAAATGCTCGGCTCGCCACGCTACATGTCGCCGGAGCAGGCGATGGGACGCGAGATCAATGGACGCTCGGATATTTTTTCGCTGGGTGCCGTGCTGTATGAAATGCTCACCGGGCGGTATGCCTTCGATGGCGACAGCCTGCCGGCCATTGTTTACCGTGTGGTCAATGAAGCGCCTGTCCCTGCAGTAACCCTGCGTCCTCAATTGCCCCCTGATCTGGCCAGGTTGCTGGCGCGCATGCTGCACAAAAACCCGGAAGCCCGGCCGGACGCGCGCAGCCTGGTCAGCGCCTTGCATGTGCTGGCACCTGCGGCACCACCGGCGTCAGCACAGCCGCCTTCCGAGCAAGTGTCACGTCTGCTGCGGGTACTGGCATTTGGCGCACCCATCGGCGTGTTCTTGTTGATCGGCCTGGGCATCATCGTCATCGAGCATTTCATCAGCCCCGCCCGCCCGATCCTGCCCCCTCCCTCCTCGTCACCGCACGCCAACTCCTCCCAGGATACCGCATCGCAGCCCGATGCGGCCCCGGACGCGGGGATGGATGTAAACAACCGGCCCGCCTCCAGGCCGCCCCAGCCGAAACGCCCACCGGTAGCCGCCGTCCAAACAGACCCCTACCTTGCCGGCCTCGACAGGAAACAGGTCGAGCTGCGCATCAAGCGCGCTGAACTGCGGCTGGAATACACCGAGCAGCATCCCGACGTGGTGCAGGTGGACCGGCAACTCGAACAGTTGCAAATCGAGCGCGGCAGGCACCTGCGGCAATTGAAAAAAAACTAGCCGGGCTACCAGTTGGTTTCGCGTTCGGCTGTCGCCGACACCTTGTGTATGCTGAGGTCGGCACCATTGAACTCCGCCTCAGCGCTCAGCCTCAAACCCACAGCCCGCTTCAGGATGCCATACACCACCAGACCACCAAGCACAGCGACTGCCACGCCACCTAGCGTGCCGATCAGCTGGGCCACCAGATTGACACCGCCCATTCCCCCCAGTGCCCTGGTACCGAAAATTCCCGCCGCAATTCCGCCCCATGCGCCGCACAGGCCGTGCAACGGCCACACTCCGAGCACATCGTCGACCTTCCATTTGTTCTGCGTCACCATGAACATCCACACGAACAGCGCACCGGCGATCGCGCCGGTCGCCAGGGCGCCCAGCGGATGCATCAGGTCGGAACCTGCGCACACGGCCACCAGACCGGCGAGCGGACCGTTGTGGATGAAGCCGGGATCGTTGCGGCCAATCACCAGCGCCGCAAGCGTACCGCCCACCATCGCCATCAGCGAATTCACCGCCACCAGCCCCGATACGGCTTCGATCAGCTGGGCCGACATCACGTTGAAACCGAACCAGCCCACCGTCAGAATCCATGCGCCGAGTGCCAGAAACGGAATATTGGACGGCGGATGTGCCGAGATCATGCCGTCCCTGGTATAGCGTCCGCGCCGCGCACCGAGCAACAGTACGGCAGGCAAAGCAATCCAGCCGCCCATGGCATGCACCACCACCGACCCGGCAAAGTCATGGAACTTCGCTCCCACGGCAGCGGCCAGCCAGTCCTGAAGACCATAATTACCGTTCCAGACGATCCCTTCAAAAAACGGGTAAACCAGCCCCACCAGCGCGAACGTGGCCGCCAATTGCGGATTGAAGCGTGCGCGTTCGGCTATGCCGCCCGACACAATAGCCGGAATGGCCGCCGCAAACGTCAGCAGAAAAAAGAACCTGACCAGGTCATAGCCATTTTTGGCCGACAGTATCTCGGCGCTGGAAAAGAAATCGATTCCGTAGGCGACACTGTAGCCGATGAAAAAGTAGGCAACTGTGGAAACTGAAAAATCGGTGAGAATCTTGACCAGGGCATTGACCTGGTTTTTCTTGCGCACCGTGCCCAGTTCAAGAAAGGCAAACCCCGCATGCATGGCCAGCACCATGATGCCGCCCAGCAATACGAACAAAACGTCACTGCCCGATTTCAGCGCTTCCATGCCCCGGTTCCTATTGATAGCCGGCGGGTATAAGCAAGCGCCATTCCCGCTGCTTAAGTCACGGATTTAAAACGAAAGGCGTCAATAAGGACATGGCGCAATGGCACTGCACTGGTGCATGGCGGCGCATTGCGCACCGCCACGGTGCGCTAACGGCTCTTGGGCGAGCCGGGTTCGGCTTGATCGGACAAGCTTGGGGGAGGATCGATCAGACTGGCTTCGATGCGGTCCAATTCCGCATCCATGTCGGATTGCGACATCGGCGTGTAATCTGTGGCGGATTCACTCGCCTCGGATTCAGGCTTGGGCTTGGTGATCAGTGCGGCAACGACGATGCCCAGTTCGTACAGCACCCACAGCGGCACCGCCAGCATGAATTGCGAGATCACGTCGGGCGGGGTGAATATCGCGCCAATAATAAAGGCGCCGACGATGACATACGGCCGGATTTCACGCAGTTTGGTCACCGACACCATGCCCATTTTGACCAGCAGCACCACGGCGACGGGGACCTCGAAGGTAATCCCGAAGGCCATGAACAGGGTCATCACAAAGTCGAGGTATTTGCCGATGTCGGTCATCACCGCCACCCCCTCGGGCGCAACGCCGACGATGAAGCCGAATACCACCGGGAACACCAGGAAATAGGCGAACGCCATCCCCAGCAGGAACAGAATGACGCTGGCGATCACCAGCGGTATGCCAAGACGCTTTTCATGCTGATACAGGCCCGGCGCGACAAACGCCCAGACCTGGAAGAATACCCATGGCAGCGCCAGCAGGAAGGCGGTCATCATGGTGACCTTGACCGGCACGAAGAACGGTGTCGTGACCTCGGTGGCGATCATCTGCCCGCCCTTGGGCAGCGCCGCCAGCAATGGCTTGGCCAGCAGCGCATACAAATCCTGCGCCCAGGGGAACAGGCAGATGAAAATCACCACCACCACCACCGCTGCGCGCAGCAGGCGGTCGCGCATTTCGATCAAGTGCGAGATAAAGGTTTCCTGCACGTCGCTCATGCGGTTTTTCCTGCAGTTTCGCCGTCTGCCGGCTCACCCACCGCAGACGGCGCGCCAGCGGCAAGGTTCTGATCCGGCTCGTCCAGCGGCAGGCTTTGCTGCACGACCGGCTCCGGGGTCTCTTTCATTGCAGGTTCGTTGGCAGGAGGCTCACCCGCGGTTGCGGTGGCTGCCGTCTCCGTCAGCGCCTTGTTGATGCTGCTTGCCTCGTCGCGCAGGTAATCGTCAACCGCACTGACTTGCTGCTTGGCGTCCAGCGCCGCCAACTCGGCCGAGTTCTTGATCTCCACGCCGACACGGCGAATTTCATCCAGCTGTATCTCGTGGCTGATATCCGATTTTACGGACGACACATAGCGTTGCATGCGGCCATACAAATGCCCCGCCGTACGCGCGACCTTGGGCAGACGCTCGGGGCCGATGACGATCAGCGCAACCACGCCGATGACGATGAGTTCAGTAAAGCCGATATCGAACATTCAGGTCCAACCAGGAATAAGGCGATAGTGGGAACCGTGCTCGGCGAATTTTCACCCGCCCCCACCCTGTTCCGCATCCTCAAGAGTGGTGCTTGTCCTTGACTTCCGCGTCGATGGTATTGCCGCCTTGTTCGGCGCTGTCGCCGAGCTTGGGCGCATCCTCCTTCATGCCTTCCTTGAAGCCCTTGACCGCCCCGCCAAGATCGCTGCCGATGTTACGCAGCTTCTTGGTGCCGAAAATCAGCAATACCACGACCAGAACGATTAGCCAATGCCAGATGCTGAAGCCACCCATAATACGTCTCCTTATGACTTAACTGCGTGAAACGGGGTCACCCCCGCCAAATACATGCACGTGAATGTGGAACACTTCCTGGCCACCGCCACGCCCGGTATTGATCAAGGTCTTGAACCCGGCATCGAGTCCTTGCTCTTTTGCCAGGCGCGGCGCCAGCAGAAGCATCTTGCCGAGCAGTCTCTCATGCGCGGGGGTGCAATCGCCCAGCGTAGCGACGTGCTGCTTCGGAATGATCAGGAAATGCACCCGCGCAAACGGGTGGATATCGTGAAACGCCAGCACGTCCTCATCTTCATAGACCTTGCTGCACGGCAGTTGGCCGGCAACGATTTTGCAGAAGATGCAGTCACTCATGTCGATTCGCCTTTTCCGCCAGACCCGACAGGCCTTCCCGGCGCGCCAGCTCGTTCAATACATCTGCCGGCTTCAGTCCCTTGTGTGCCAGCAATACCAAAGTATGAAACCACAAATCGGCGACTTCGTAGATGATCTTTTCCGCCTGGTCGTCCTTCGCCGCCATCACGGTCTCGGTCGCTTCCTCGCCGATTTTCTTCAGGATGGCGTCGGTGCCCTTGGCGTACAGTTTGGCTACGTACGAGCTGTCGGGTGATGCCTGCTTGCGCGCTTCCAGTGTCTCTGCCAGGCGATCCAGAATATCGCTCATTTGCGGTAGATCTCATCGGGGGCTTTCAGCACCGGGGCGGTCGTCGTCCAGTGCTCATCGCCTTGTTTATCGCGGTCGAGCTTCTGGAAAAAACAGGAGCGTCGTCCGGTATGACAGGCAATGCCGCCGAGTTGTTCAACTTTCAGCAGCACCACGTCATTGTCGCAATCCAGGCGGATTTCGCTGACGTTCTGCACATGGCCGGATTCCTCGCCTTTGCGCCACAATTTGCCGCGTGAGCGCGACCAGTACACTCCGCGCAACGTACGTGCAGTTTCCTCCAGCGCCTCGCGGTTCATCCACGCGACCATGAGGATTTCGCCGCTCGTCGCGTCCTGGGCGATCGCAGGTACCAGCCCCTGCGCGTCCCATTTGACCGCGTCGAGCCAGTCGCTCACAGGCGCACCTCGATGCCGTGCTGCTTCATGTAGCGTTTCGCTTCGTCGATGCCATACTCACCGAAATGGAAAATGCTCGCCGCCAGCACCGCATCGGCGCGGCCCTCCTTCACGCCGTCCACCAGATGCTGTAGGTTGCCAACACCGCCGCTGGCGATGATGGGAATATCGACCATGTCGGAAATCGCACGCGTAAGTTCCAGATCGAAGCCGCTCTTGGTGCCGTCGCGATCCATCGAGGTGAGCAGCAGTTCACCAGCACCGAGGCTTTCCATTTTCTTCGCCCACTCGATGGCATCCAGCCCGGTTGCCTTGCGGCCGCCGTGGGTGAAGACTTCCCAATGGTCGCCCGCCCGCTTGGAATCGATCGCCACGACGATGCACTGGCTGCCGTAGCGGTCGGATGCGTCCTTCACCAGCTGCGGATTCATCACCGCCGAGGTGTTGATGCTGACCTTGTCGGCGCCGGCGTTGAGCAGGCGCTGCACGTCGCCCACTTCGCGCACGCCGCCGCCGACCGTCAGCGGAATGAAGACCTCGGCGGCCACGGCTTCGATGATGTGCAGGATCAGGTCGCGCTCGTCGCTGGACGCGGTGATGTCGAGAAAGGTCAACTCGTCCGCACCCGCCTCGTTGTAGCGGCGCGCGATTTCGACCGGGTCGCCGGCGTCCTTCAGCTCGACGAAATTGACACCCTTGACCACGCGGCCATGGGTGACGTCGAGACAGGGAATGATGCGTTTTGCGAGCATGGGTGGCTATACGCCGAACACGCCGCCGGCCAGTTCGTCGGCGAGCTTCTGCGCCTCGATGAAATCGAGCGTGCCCTGGTAGATCGCGCGGCCGGTGATCGCGCCGATGATGCCGTCCTTGGCAACGGCGGACAGCGCCTTGACATCGTCGAGGTTGGTAACGCCGCCGCTGGCGATGACCGGAATCGACAGCGCCTGCGCCAGACGCTGGGTGGCATCCACGTTCACCCCGGTCAGCATGCCGTCGCGGCCGATGTCAGTGTAGATGATGGCTTCCACCCCGTAGCCCTCGAAGCGCTTGGCCAGGTCGATGACGTCGTGGCCGGTGATCTTGGACCAGCCTTCGACCGCAATCTTGCCGTCCTTGGCATCGAGCCCGACCATCACATGGCCGGGGAAGGCATCGCAGGCTTCGTGCAGGAAGCCGGGGTTTTTCACCGCCGCGGTGCCGATGATGACGTAGCGCACGCCGTCGTCGAGATAGCGCTCGATGGTGGCGAGGTCGCGGATGCCGCCGCCGAGCTGCACCGGCATCTCGTCACCCACGGCCTCGACGATCGAACGGATCGCCGCGTCGTTGACCGGCTTGCCGGCAAACGCGCCATTGAGATCGACCAGATGCAGGCGCCGCGCGCCCAACTCTTTCCAGTGGCGGGCAGTCGCCGCAGGGTCCTCGGAGAACACGGTGGCGCGGTCCATTTCGCCTTGTTCCAGGCGCACGCAGTGGCCGTCTTTAAGGTCGATCGCAGGAATAATTAACATGGCTGATCAGCGGGGTCATACAGAATAAACATTAGGCGCAGGCCGCGCCGGACATATCGCAGGCGGTTTCAGAGGCACCCGGATTCCAGATTACGAAATTACCCAGCAGCGTCAATCCGGCATTCTGGCTTTTTTCCGGGTGAAACTGGACGGCAAACATGTTCGCAGACGCCACCGCGCAGGTGAACGGGAACGGGTAATGCGAAAACCCCGCAATCGTCTCCGGCGAAGCCGGCTGCACGAAATAGCTGTGGACAAAATAGAAGCGCGCGCCTTCCTCGATGCCTGTCCACAACGGATGCGGCACCACCTGATGGACGTTGTTCCAGCCCATGTGCGGCACTTTCAGTTTATTCCCCCGACCGTCGTGCATCGCCTCGTGCGGGAAACGCTGCACGCTGCCGGGCAGGATCCCCAGGCAGGCGGTATCGCCTTCCTCGCTGTGCTCGAACAGCACCTGCATCCCCATGCAGATGCCCAGAAAAGGCTTGCTGCGGGCAGCATCGACGATCGCCTGGCGCAGGCCGCGTGCGTCGATTTCGCGCATGCAGTCACGGGCGGCGCCCTGCCCCGGGAACACGACGCGGCCGGCTGCGGTAATCACGGCCGGATCGGAAGTCACCGCCACGGTCGCAGCCGGCGCAACGTGTTCGATGGCTTTGGAGACCGAACGCAGATTACCCATGCCGTAGTCGATGACGGCGATATCGACGCTCACAGCTCAGCCGCCTCGATTTGCGCGGCGCGCATCGCGCAGCCACTTGACATTGCCGCTGCCCTCATAGCGCACCTTTTGTCGATGGCAGCACGTCGCCCATGCGCAGGTCGGCTTCCACCGCCATGCGCAGCGCACGGCCGAATGCCTTGAAAACGGTTTCGGCCTGGTGGTGCGCATTGAAGCCGCGCAGATTGTCGATGTGCAGCGTCACCCCGGCGTGATTGATGAAACCGCGGAAAAATTCGAGGAACAGGTCGACGTCGAACTCGCCGATGCGTGCGCGGGTGTAATCGACGTGGTACTCCAGCCCGGGGCGACCCGACAGGTCGACCACCACGCGCGACAGCGCCTCGTCGAGCGGAACATAGGCATGGCCGTAGCGGCGGATGCCCTTCTTGTCGCCGAGCGCCTGGGCAAACGCCTGACCGAACGTGATCCCGGTGTCTTCCACCGTGTGATGGGCGTCGATATGCAGGTCGCCCTGGGCCTGGATATCCAGGTCGATCAGACCGTGGCGCGCAATCTGGTCGAGCATGTGATCGAGAAACGGCACGCCGGTGGCAAGCTTGGCGATGCCGGTGCCGTCCAGGTTGAGACTGACCGTGACCTGGGTCTCGAGGGTGTTGCGGGTGACTTGGGCGGTGCGCATGGCGTCTAAAAATAAGGCTTTAGGGGATTCTAGCAGTTCGCAATGGCTTTCAACGCGGCGAGCAGCGCATCGCATTGCGCATCGGTGCCGATCGTAATGCGCAGGAACGGCGCGATGCGGGCCGGATTCCTGAAATGGCGCACGATGATGCTGCGCTCGCGCAGCGCGGCCGCCAGTTCGGCGCCATCATGCGCGGGGTGGCGGGCAAAGACGAAGTTGGCGGCCGAGGGCAGCACCTCGAAGCCAAGCTTATCCATTTCAGCCACCAGCCGGGTGCGGGTCGCCACGACTTTCGCGCAGATGCGCCCGAAATAGGCGTGGTCGTCCATCGACGCCAGCGCGCCCGCCTGGGCGAGGCGGTCGAGCGGATAGGAATTGAAGCTGTCCTTCACCCGGTTGAGCGCCTCGATCAGATGCGCCTGGCCGATGGCGTAGCCGACGCGCAGGCCGGCCAGTGCATGCGACTTCGACAGGGTGCGGACCACCAGCAGTTGCGGGTAGCGCGCGACCAGGCCCACCGCCGATTCGCCGCCGAAGTCGATGTAGGCTTCGTCGATCACCACCACCGAATCCGGGTTGCCGGCCAGCAGGCGCTCGACCTCGCCCAGCGCCAGCAGCCGCCCGGTGGGGGCATTGGGGTTGGGGAAAATCACCCCGCCGTTGAGCGTCAGGTAGTCGTCGACCCGGATCTCGAACGCCGGCGTGAGCGGAATCGCACGGTGGGCGATCGCGTACAGTCCGCAATACACCGGATAGAAGCTGTAGGTGATGTCCGGGAACAGGATCGGCCGGTCGTGCTTCAAGAGCGCCATGAAGGCATGCGCCAGCACCTCGTCGGAGCCATTGCCGACGAACACCTGGTCGGCCGTCACGCCATGATAGGCGGCGATACCAGCGCGCAGCCGGTCCGAGTTGGGGTCGGGATACAGGCGCAGCGTGTCGGCGGCTTCCGCGCGCACCGCATCCAGCACCCTGGGGCTCGGGCCGTAGGGATTCTCGTTGGTGTTGAGCTTGACCAGGTTGGCCAGCTTCGGCTGCTCGCCTGGCACATAGGGCGTCAGGCCGTGCACCACGGCGCTCCAGAAGCGGCTCATCGCGTGGCGTGGCTCATTTATGGGTCAGGCGATATTCGGCGGAACGCGCGTGCGCCTGCAGACCTTCGCCGTAGGCCAGGGTGGCGGCGATCCGCCCCAGCGTCTGCGCGCCAGCCTCGGACACGTGGATCAGGCTGCTGCGCTTCTGGAAGTCGTACACCCCCAGCGGCGAGGAGAAGCGCGCGGTACGCGAGGTCGGCAGCACGTGGTTCGGCCCGGCGCAGTAATCGCCCAGTGCCTCGCAGGTGTTCCTGCCCATGAAGATCGCGCCGGCGTGGCGCAATTTGGGCAGCAGCGCGTCGGGGTCCCTTACCGAGAGCTCCAGGTGCTCCGGCGCGATGGTATTGGAAATCGCCGCCGCATCGTCGAGGTCGCGCGTTTTGATCAGCGCGCCGCGGTTGGTGAGCGAGGTGCGGATCACGTCGCTGCGCGGCATTTCTTCGATCAGCTTGTCGATCGCCGCCGCCACCGCATCCAAATAGGCTGCGTCCGGCGACAGCAGGATAGCCTGCGCCATTTCGTCGTGCTCGGCCTGCGAGAACAGGTCCATCGCCACCCATTCCGGCGGCGTATCACCGTCGGCGATCACCAGAATCTCGGACGGACCGGCGATCATGTCGATGCCCACCGTGCCGAACACGCGGCGTTTGGCTGCCGCCACGTAGGCATTACCGGGGCCGACGATTTTGTCGACCTGCGGCACGGTCTCGGTGCCGTAGGCCAGCGCCGCCACAGCCTGCGCGCCGCCGATGGTGAACACGCGGTCGACGCCGGCAATCGCGGCGGCAGCCAGCACCAGCTGATTCTGCTCGCCGCCCGGCGTCGGCACCACCATGATCAGTTCGGCCACACCGGCGACCCTGGCCGGGATCGCATTCATCAGCACCGACGACGGATAGGCCGCCTTGCCGCCCGGCACGTACAGCCCGACACGGTCGAGCGGGGTGACCTGCTGTCCCAGCACGGTGCCGTCGTCCTCGGTATAGCTCCACGAACCCTGGACCTGCTTCTCATGGTAGCGGCGCACACGCTCCGCCGCGGCTTCCAGCGCCTGGCGGGTATCGGCGGGCAAGGCTGCGAGTGCAGCCTGCAATTGCGCCGGTCTCAGTTCCAGGCTAGCCAGGGAAGCGGCCGGCAGGCGGTCGAAGCGCTCGGTATATTCGAGCACCGCGGCGTCGCCCCGCGCTTTCACTTCGTGCAGGATTGCCGCGACGGTCTGCTCGATGGCGGCATCGGCGGCGTCGTCGAATTGCAGCAGGCGGGTAAGGCGCGCCTGGAAATCAGGCTGCGCGCTATCGAGGCGGGTGAGCATGAGCACAGAATTTTGCTTTGGAAGTCTGGCTCCGATTGTACCGGTTTTTGGCGTTTTTTCCGCGCCCGGCGCGCCCTCTCAAACAGCAGTCATACCCATTCCGGAAATTAGACAAAGTCCAGATTGCTGATTATGATTGCCCCATGGATTACACGCGCGACAACATGGCCGGACTCCTGCGCAGCCACGACATCAATCCGACCCACCAGCGGATCGAGATTGCGCATGCGCTGTTTTCGCGCCAGGAACACCTGTCGGCCGACCAGGTGATGGCGATCGTCAATACCCGCCATTCCGAAACCTCCAAAGCCACGGTCTACAACACGCTCAAGCTGTTCTTGGAAAAGGGTCTGGTGCGCGAGGTGATCGTCGATCCTAGCAAGGTATTTTTCGACCCCAACACCAGCCCGCACCACCATCTCTACGAGGTCGACAGCGGCAAATTGTCCGACATCGATGCCGGGCACGTGCGGATTTCCGGCCTGCCGCCGCTGCCGCCCGGCATGGTGACCGAGGGCATCGACCTCATCGTGCGCGTCCGCCGCAAGAACTAAGGCACCGTCCCCGATGAAACGGGTTCACATCGCCCCCACCCTGCTCGACGCCCAGTTGGCTGCCGACGCGCTGTCCAGCCTCGGCATCACCACCCACATCCTCAATGCCAACGCCGCCGGTGCGCTGGGCGAGCTGCCGTTCATGCAGGCGCAGCCCGAGGTGTGGGTCGATGATGACAGGCAAGAACGCCATGCGCGCGAAGCATTGGCGGATTTCCTGAGCCACGCACCGGGTGAAGAAAAAACCTGCCCGCACTGTGGCGAGCACAATCCCGGCAATTTCCTGAGCTGCTGGCAATGCGGACGCGCCCTGCCCGGCTGAGTATTCGCTCGATCAGGGCGGCAGCAGGTCTTTTTTCAGCATTTCGCGATACTGCTGGTACTGGCGCGCAAAAATCCGCTCGAGTTCGTCGATCGCTTCCGCCGCCGCCACACCGTGTACCAGGTGGCGGGTCATCTGCGCGGAGGCCTCGTGAAAAATCTGGTTGCGTTCCAGCATCGGATAGGTCTGCATCAAACGCTGAATCGCCTTGACTACGTTTTCCTGCTCGGGCCGCGGAATCGGCAATGGTTCGCTCGGTGGGGCGGCCGCGATCTCGGCACCCTCCTTGCCTGCCAGAAACTCGGCGTAGTCCAGCAGAGCCTGCTGCCGCGTTTCAGACAGCGACCGGAAGATCGATATCAGGCGCTTGCTGTCGCGCATCAGCGCCCGCGTCCCTTGAGCGGGCGTTTCTGCGGAACGATGTCGATGTTGCACTGCTGAAACTTGTTCTCGACGAAACTGATGAAAGCATCGAGCAACTTGCTGCGGAATTTCTCCTGCGCATAGACCATCGACAACTCACGCGTCAACCGGGGATCCAACGGCAGCGCGACCAGCGTACCAAGCTGGATTTCCTTGGTCACGGTGGAAGCCGACATGATAGCCACACCCAGGTTGGCCTCGACCGCACCCTTGATCGCTTCGCGGCTGCCAAGCTCCATCTCGATATGCAGGTCGTCGGGATTGACGCCATTGCTCTTGAAGAAGTCGTCGACCACCTCGCGCGTACCGGAACCGTGCTCGCGCGACACGTAGGGCTGTTCGGCGATGTCGGTCGCGTTCACGCTCGAACGTGAAGCCAGCGCATGATTGGGCGAACAGATCATCACCAGTTCGTCCTCGCAGCACGCCAGCGTGATCAGGTTGGGATTGTGCGAAGGCGCCTCGATCAGGCCGACATCGAGCGAATGGTCCGCCACCTTGGCTGCCACGGTTTCCGAATTGGCGACGGTCAGCCGCGCCTGCACCTGCGGAAAGCGTTCCTTGAATTCTCCCAGAATGCGCGGCAGCTGGTATTCGGCAATGGTGGTCGACGCGCCGATCATCAAGGGGCCTGTCACCTGTCCGGTCAATTCGCCCACGCGCGCTTCCATCTCGCCGGTCAACGCCAGAATGCGGTCGGCATACCCCAGCACCAGATCGCCAGCAGGTGTCAGGGAAATCTTGCCGTGACTGCGCTCGAACAGGCGGGTATTGAAATGCTCCTCCAGCTGTTTGACCTGGAAAGTCACCGCAGGCTGGGTCATATAAAGGATATCAGCGGCCTTGGTGAAGCTGAGCTGTTTGGCAACGGTGTAGAATACCTGCAGTCTGCGGTCGGCCATTAATTGTATCTTTCGGGTCAATAAAAAAATTTATTCAACCACAAACCCGTCCGTGTTGAAACCAGCTCCCTCCAACCCATTGTATTCGCTGTTCTTTCTCCAGCATCCGGGGACCAGTTCCATACCCTCTGCCGCAGATCCTGAGCTGGCCGTACCGTGAACCGAGCGTTTTACACTATCCTGCTGGCGCAGTTCCTGTCCGCATTGGCCGACAACGCCCTGCTGTTCGCGGCCATCGGCCTGCTGCTGTTCTTTGCTGCGCCTGAATGGTATTCGCCGCTGCTGCAAACGGTTTTTGTCATTGCCTATATCGTGCTGGCGCCGTTGGTGGGGCCGTTTGCCGACGCGCTGCCCAAAGGCCGCGTCATGCTCATCGCCAACACGGTCAAATTCGCCGGCTGTCTCACCATGCTGGCCGGGTTGCATCCTTTGCTGGCCTACGCCATCGTCGGCATCGGCGCAGCCATGTATTCACCCGCCAAATACGGCATCCTGACCGAACTGCTGCCGCCCGAAAAACTCGTCGTCGCCAACAGCTGGATGGAAGGCACCACCGTCGCCGCCATCGTGCTCGGCGCCATCATCGGCGGCGCACTCATCAACCCGCAGTTCGCGGAAGGCATACTCAGCCGCGCCGGGCTCTCGGCCGTGGTCATCGCCCCCAAATTCGCCATCGTCGCCATTACCAGCCTTTATCTGGGCGCCGCCCTCATCAACCTGCTCATCCCGCGCCTGCCGATCGACCACATACTCCCCAGCAAGTCGCCGCTGTATGTCCTGTACGACTTCTGGCACAGTTTCAAGCTGCTGTGGCGCGACCCGCTCGGCCAGGTTTCGCTCGCCGTCACCACGCTGTTCTGGGGTGTCGGCGCGACGCTGCGCCTGCTCATCATCGCCTGGGCCGCGCTCAATCTGAAATATGGTCTCGACCAGGCGACCCAGCTCACCGCCGCCTCCGCATTCGGCATCGCCATCGGCTCGATCCTGGCCGGCAAATTCGTCCGCCTGCAACGCGCCATCAGCGTCCTGCCCGCCGGCATCATCCTCGGCTTCGTGCCGATCGCACTGATCTGGGTGCAAAGCCTGATCCCGGCCCTGCTACTGTTGCTGCTGGCGGGCGTGCTGGCGGGCTATTTCGTGGTGCCGATGAATGCCATGCTGCAGCATCGCGGGCATCTGTTGATGGGAGCCGGCCATTCCATCGCCCAGCAGAATTTCAATGAAAACATCAGCATCCTGGTACTGACCGGCGCCTATGCCCTGATGGTGCGCGCCGACTGGCACATCCACACCATCATCCTGGTGTTCGGGCTGTTCATCAGCAGCGTGATGACGGCGATCTGGCTACGCCATCGCAACGACATCGTGCACTAGGATCTGCTTCCCTCATTCCCAATGTTCTGCGACTTCACCACGCTCATCGCGCCCGCGATCAGCGTGCTGATGTCCGCCATGTTGGATGGCACGATCAGGGTGTTGCCGGCCTTGGCGATGCCGGCGAAGGCCTCGACGTATTTTTCCGCCACCTTCAGATTCACCGCCTGGATGCCACCGGGCAGTTCGACTGCGCGTGCAACACGGGCGATCGCCTCGGCATTGGCGGCGGCGATCGCCTTGATCGCTTCGGCCTCGCCCTGCGCCACGTTGATCGCAGCCTGCATTTCCCCTTCGGACTGTTGAATCGCGGCATTGCGCTCGCCGGTGGCGATGTTGATCTGTTCCTGCATGCGGCCTTCGGATGAGGCGATCAGCGCGCGCTTCTCGCGTTCGGCGGTGATCTGCCGCTGCATGGCGTGAAGGATGTCCTTCGGCGGTGTCAGGTCCTTGATCTCGTAGCGCAGCACCTTGACGCCCCAGTTGGTCGAGGCCTCGTTGAGCGCCATCACCACGCCGCGGTTGATTTCCTCGCGCTCCTCGAAAGTGCGATCCATCTCCATGCGGCCGATCAGCGAACGCAGCGTGGTCTGCGCCAGTTGCGACACCGCCGAGATGTAGTCGCTCGATCCATAGGACGCCATCTTGGGATCGGTGACCTGGAAGTACAGGATACCGTCGACCGCGAGCTGGGTGTTGTCGCGCGTAATGCAGACCTGACTCGGCACATCGAGCGGGATTTCCTTCAGTGAATGCTTGTAGGCGACGGCATCGATGAACGGAATAACCAGATTGAGGCCGGGGCCGAGCACCGCGTGGAACTTGCCGAGGCGTTCGACCACCCAGGCATTCTGCTGCGGCACCACGCGGATGCCCTTGGCAACAACGATACCGATGACGATGAGGATGACCAGTGCGACGACATCCATTTATTTTCTCCCTTGATTCATTGTTAATTGCCCAGGACCAGCGTATTGCCTCTGACTGCGCGGATGATCAGCGGACGCGTGCTGTCGACGCCGGCTGCTTCGGCTTCGGCGTCCCACAGCGCACCACGGTATTTGACCTGGCCGCGGTCACCCTGCCAGGACTCGATCTGCACAGTCTGGCCGATGTCCATGTCCTGCACCGAGGATTCCGGATGCGCGGTACTGCGCTTCCAGTGGCGTAGCGCCAGGGTGCCCAGCGCGGCGATCATGCCGGCCGTCAGCAACTGCGTCACCAGGCTGGCGCCCAGCCAGGCGGCCAGTCCGGCCACGGCGGCAGCCACGCCGTACACCAGCAGATAAAAGGTGCCGCTGGTAAGCTCCGCCCCCACCAGCACAGCCGCCACAATCCACCACAGCAAATAAGCCTGCATCGCTTCTCCTCTTATTGATATCCAGCAGACACTAACGCCCCCTCGGCACGATCACCGGTCGATTCGCCAGTTCGTCAGGATTATCTCCCGCTGGCGGGAAATGTTCCGCCAGCAAATCGCTGATCCGGGCAATGCCGGCGAGAGCGCCCTGTTCGAAACGGCCGTTGCGGAACGCGGCCTCCATTGTTTGCGCCACCTGCTCCCACACCGCCGGGGCGACGCAACCGGCAATACCGCGGTCGGCGACGATCTCAATGTCGTGATCAGCCAGCAGCAGATAGATCAGCACACCGCTGTTGTGCTCGGTGTCCCACACACGCAGGCTGGAGAACATCTCAACTGCGCGTTCGCGTCCGCTCACGCCACGCCACGCCAAGGCGGGAGCGAGGCTGTTCTCGATAGCGAAACGGATTTCGCCGCCATGGCGCATTTCGGAGTTGCCCACAGCGGCCTCGATCGCATCGAGCGTGGCTTGCGGAAACGCGCGCCGCCACGCCCACGGCGGCATGAAAAGGTGTCTCGCCCAGCGCCTGAAATTCACCATGAGCCCGATGCGCCTCCGCCGCCGAATCCACCGCCGCCACCGCCCCACGAGCCGCCGCCCCTACCACCGAAGCCGCCGCCTCCACCGCTGGACCAGCCACCGCCGTGACGGAATCCCGTGGCCACGCCGGCGAACACGAATACGGCAATGAACAGCAGCACCGGGGTCAAGCCCAGCAGCATCGCTCCCACCACTCCGCTTCCGAGTGCGGCGATCCCGCCCGCAGCCGGACGGCTCATCAGCATGGAGAGCAACCAGCCCGCGACGATGCCGCCGACGATGAGCATGATGAAGGGGCTATCGTCTGCGCCCTTCTTCGATGCGCTGGGCGCCGGCAACGGCTCGCCCTCGATCAGCCGCATCAGCTGCTGCACGCCCGCATCGATGCCGCCGTAATAGTCGCCCGCCTTGAAATACGGCGTGATGGTTTCTGCAATCACCCGTTTGGCGATGGCATCGGGGATTGCGCCTTCCAGGCCGTAGCCGACTTCCAGCCGCAATTTGCGGTCGTCCTTGGCGACGATCAGGATCACCCCATCGTCGACCTTGGCACGGCCGATTTTCCACTGCTCGGCGACACGCATACTGAATTGAGCGATATCTTCCGGCTGGGTGGTGGGGACGATCAGCAGTGCGATCTGGCTACCTTTGTGCGTTTCGAACGCGGCCAGTTTGTCATCCAGCGCGGCCATCTGTCCGGCACTCAGCGTGCCGGACAGATCCGTGACGCGGCGCGACAAATCCGGCACTGCGACCTGGGCCCAGGCGGACAGCGCAAACAGCAGCAGGAGAAAACCGAACGCCGCGCGCGCCCGGCGGTTCAGGATGGACAAGCCGATCAATAGCCGGGTGACAGCTTGCCGGATGCGTCGCTGTCGCCGGTCGGAACAGGCGCAGTCCTGGGCGCAGCGGGCGTGCCGAAATCGACCTTGGGCGGCACGGCGATCGCCGCCTCGTTTTCCACGGTGAAGCTCGGCTTGGTCTTGTAGCCGAACAGCATCGCGGTGAGATTGGACGGGAAGGAGCGCACCGTGACGTTATAGAGTTTCACCGCGCCGATGTAGCGGTTGCGCGCGACAGTGATGCGGTTCTCGGTGCCTTCGAGTTGCGCCTGTAAATCGCGGAACAAGCCATCGGCCTTGAGCTGCGGATAGTTTTCCGCGACCAGCAGCAAGCGCGAAATCGCGCCGGTGAGTTCACCCTGCGCCGCGATGAATTTCTGGAATGCCGCTTCGTCGTTGATCAGTTCCGGCGTCGCCTGAATCGCACCGACGCGGGCGCGCGCTTGCGTGACACTGATGAACACGTCCTTCTCATGCGCCGCATACCCCTTCACCACATTGACCAGATTCGGCACCAGGTCGGCGCGGCGCTGGTACTGGTTCAGCACTTCGGCCCAGGTCGCCTTGATGTCCTCGTCCGTCGTCTGCAAGGTGTTGTAGCCGCAGCCGGACAAGGCCAGCGCCATCCATCCCGCGGCCATCCATTTGAACGCATTCAGCCATTTGAACATGCCAGTCTCCTGTGAGTATCGTGTGAGCTTAGTCTACGCCACGCCCCAGGTGGCAAACAGCGGGTCGGACTCGCCCAGCCTGTCGGCGTAGCGGTCGTCCTTGGGACGCTTGAGGCCGCGCTCGACATAGGTTTCCACCTTCCTGAAGCCGGCCTGTTTGATCAGCGTGCCGACCCAGGCCATGCGCTCCATCGGATGCAGCTCGGTCCACAGCTTGATCACCTTGGGCGGAAAATAGCGGTGCGACAGCGTCACCACGAACAGGCCGCCCGGCTTCAGCACCCGTCTGACTTCGGCGACGATCCTGTGCGGCTGTGTCAGGTATTCGAACGAAACGGTGCACACCACGGCGTCGAAGCTGGCGTCGGCAAACGGCAGTGTCGGGTCGGCATTGATGTCCTTGACGATGCGTTCAGCCAGCTGTGGGTTGTCGGCGAGTTCTTCAGCGTTCAGTCCCAGCCCAAAGGCAGATTGCACCGTATCCGGCAGGTGCGAGCGCCATCCCGCCATCAGGTCGAGCACCCGCGCGTTCTCCGGCAGCACGGTGCGGTACAGCGCCTGGATGCGGCGCGCGCACACCGCATCGACGTGGGTGACCTTGCGGGCGAGCGCGTAGAACTCGGTGTCGGGGAATTCGTCCTCGCGGCTGAAGGCATCTGGCCCCTCGAAATCGGTCGGCGTCTGCATCTGCGTTTCCATACCGCTCCATTCGAGCAACTGTTCGACCTTGCCGACCGGGTCGGTCGAGACATCGCTCTTGCCGCTGTCGATGCTGAAAATGCGGCCCTGCAGCGGATGGCTGAAATTGGCGACGAAGCTCGCTTCGTTGAGCTTCGTCACGCGGAACATCGGGCCGGGCGCGTCGTCGGCGTGCAGCAGTTGCGACGGGTAGAAGCGCCCCTGCTTCAGCGGCGCGATATCACTGCGGAACACCTCGTTCGGCACCTCGTGCTCGATCTTGGGGCCGACGTCCACCTGGGCGTCGACCGGCGGCGTGTCGCCCGGCGTCCAGATCACCACCTGATGGCGGCCAAGGTCGGAAAAATAGTTGACGCGAAAACGCAGCGCGGAATGCAGGAGTTTCATGGATACAGGGGTCAGGGGTCAGGGGTCAGGGAGGTGTAGGTTCGTCTGGCAAGGCAAAGATCTTCCCAGGCGCGCGCCTTGTCGGCCAGGTTGCGCAGCAGGTAGGCCGGATGGTAGGTCACCACCAGCGGCACCCCCTGGAACCGGTGCACGCGGCCGCGCAGGCGGCCGATCGCCTCGTCTGTATCGAGCAGATTTTGCACGGCGAAACGCCCCAGGGCGAGGATGAGTTTCGGCTGGATGAGTTCGATTTGCGCCAGCAGATAAGGCCGGCACGCCGCCACCTCGTCTGGTTCCGGATTGCGGTTGCCGGGCGGGCGCGATTTCAGCAGGTTGGCGATGTAGACATTGTCGCCGCGTTTCAGGGAGATGGCTGCCAGCATGGCGTCGAGCAGCTTGCCCGCCTGGCCGACGAACGGCTCGCCCAGCCGGTCTTCGTCCGCCCCCGGCGCCTCGCCGACGATCAGCCAGTCGGCATTGCGGTCGCCCACACCGAGTACGCCCTGGGTGCGGGTGAGGTGCAGCTTGCAGGCGGTGCAATGGGCGACTGCATCGGCAAGCTCTTCCCAGTTCAGGCGCGGCTGAAGCGGTGCGGCAGCCGCTTTGGCGACAGGGGTTTCGCGCAGACGCCACACCGGGCCGACGCCCAGTTCATCGAACACGTCGGCCCGGCTCAGCACGACAAGTCCTTTTTCATGATGAGCGCATCCTCGCGGCCGCCGCGTGCCGGATAGTAGCCGCGCCGCACCGCCAGATCGACGAAACCGCTGCCGTGATACAGCCCGATCGCGGCGCTGTTGGAAGTGCGCACCTCCAGGAAGACGCTGTCGGCATGGTGATCGCAGGCACGCGCCAGGCAGTGGTCGAGCAGATCGCGCCCGAGGCCGTGCCGCCGCCACATCGGCGCGATGGTGAGGTTGAGCAGATGCGCCTCGCCTGCTGCCGCCATCATCGCGTAGTAACCGATCACCTCGCCTTCGGCTTCGCGCACCCACATGCTGTGGCCGGCATGAAGCGAGTCGGCAAAATTGCCCGGGCTCCACGGGTATTCATAGCTCGCCAGTTCGATCCGGTGAATGCGCGGCAGGTCGGCCTCGGTCATCGGCCGCAGGCGATGCGCGATTTCAAATACGGCACTCATGCGGTCTTTTTCCGGCGGCGCTCGTCCACCGTCAGCGCCACCTTGTCACGCAGGTAAATCGGGGCGGCCAGCGCTGCGTCCATGCCTTCGCCGCGCCCGAATGCCCGGGCGGCAAGCGGCGCCATCGCCGCGGCATCGGGCATCAGGGTGCCGTCGATGCGCACGAGCGCCGCCAGCCGTGGACGCAACACTTCGCCCAGTGCGGCGAAACCGTTGCCGGCGCCGACCCAGTCGCCGCCGGCCGGCACGCTCACCGATCCGGGCAGTGCCAGGGCAGGTTCGCTGACGGTACGCCAGCCTGCGCCGTCGCGCTGATACGCCGCCCAGTAGACCTCGGCCATGCGCGCGTCGAGCACAGTCAGCACCCGCTCCGCGCCGGCCTGTTCGGCGATCGATTGCAGCGTCGAGACGCCGGCCACCGGCAGGTCGGCGCCCAGCGCCAGGCCTTGCGTCACGGCGCAGGCAATGCGCAGGCCGGTAAACGAGCCGGGGCCTGCGCCGTAGCCGATGCCGTCGAGCTGGCGCAAGCTCATGGCCGATTCGCGCAGCAATTCGGCCACCATCGGCAGCAACAGGCTGCTGTGCCGCTGTTCGGCCAGCACCCGGCGCGCCTGGACGCGGCCATCCAGCCATAGTGCAGCCGAGCACCATTCGGTCGAGGTATCGAGAACAAGCAATTTCATTGAGGTGATTTTACCGGTTGCCGCGATAGCTGACCCGGTAAATCGCTCCAGCCTGGTCGTCCGACACCAGCAGACTGCCGTCGCGCATCACCAGCACGTCGGCGGGACGCCCCCAGGCCGACTCGCCTTGCTGCCAGCCGGTGACGAAGGGCTCGTAGCTCACCACGCGGCGGCCCTGCAAGCGCACCACGCTGACGCGATAGCCGTTTTTGCGGCTGCGGTTCCACGAGCCGTGCTCGGCGATGAAGACGGCGTCCCGGTATCGCTCGGGAAACTGCTTGCCGCGGTAAAAACGCATTCCCAGGCTCGCCACATGCGCACCCAGATTCTGCACCGGCGGCTCGAATTCGTCGCAGCGGCGGGACTGGCCGAATTCGGGATCGGCGAAGCTCCCGCCGTGGCAATACGGATAGCCGAAATGCTGGCCCGGCCGGCTCAGGCGATTGAGCTCGTCGGGCGGCGCGTCGTCGCCCAGCCAGTCGCGGCCATTGTCGGTGAACCACAGCTCGCCGCTTTGCGGCTGCCAGTCGAAGCCCACGCTGTTGCGCACGCCGCGCGCGACCACCTCGACCGTGCCGCTGGCCACATCGAGCCGGGTGATGACGGCGTACTTGTCCGGATCGGGCGCGCAAATATTGCATGGCGCGCCGACCGGCACATAGAGCTTGCCGTCCGGTCCAAAGGCGATGAATTTCCAGCCGTGGTGGGTGTCGGCCGGATAGGCGCTGCTGACGATTTCCGGGCGCGGCGGGTTTTTCAGGCGCGCTTCGATATTGCGCAGCCGCAGGATGCGGTTGACCGCCGACACGTACAGATCGCCATCGCGGAATGCCACCCCCACCGGCATCTCGAGACCGGCGGCAATCACCACCGGCGTGTGCGGCGCCTGCAATGGAATTGCGTAGACCTTGCCCGCGCGCATGCTGCCGGCAAACAGCGTATTTTTTCCGAGCGCCATCTGCCGCGCGTTGGGTACGCTGGCAAACAACTCGATCTGGAATCCCGGCGGCAGCCTGAGGCTGGACAGCGGCAAAGCCGGCACCGACAACGCAGCCGCCGAGGCTTGCGCCAGCCAGGCCAGCGCCATGGCTATGAAGACGATCAGTTGCTTCATGGTGTTCACTCCGGCTGCAGAGGGATCAGGATTTCGAAGCGCACCCGCGACCATGGATCGCGCACCTCGGCCAGCCGCACGATGCGTGCGCTCAAGGCCTGCCCCCGATCGAGCAGGCGCGCGACGTCGGCATTCTCGCGGCGCGGCACGTAGCCAATCTTGTGGCCCCGCCACTCCACCCGCACCGCGCGGGCATCGTGCGGATTGTCCGGCTCGCGGATCAGGGCGAGCGCATCGCCGGCCCGCATCTGCGGCCACAGCGTCTTGCCGGCGTGGTACTGGAACCCGGCCAGCGGCGAATCCTGCAGCAGAATGTGTGCGGCGACCTGGGCATGGAGCGGTTGCGCCCACACCCAAACAAGACACAGCAACGCCAGCCGACGACGCATGGGGAATCCGAATCTCTGGTTCCAAACCAGACATTTTAGTGGGAAATCCGTCTCCTGATTCGCACCGGCCCGAAGCTTTCGGCTTTACTTTTTTCACTCGACAAGCGGCCAGCCGCTTGAGGTAGGATGAATGCATTCTCAACTTCCCCACGCCTGCCAAGCCCACCATGCCGAGAAAAGCCGTCGCCAAAACCAAGCTGTTCGTGTTGGACACCAACGTGCTGATGCACGACCCCACCAGCCTGTTCCGCTTCGAAGAACACGATATCTATGTGCCGATCGCCACCCTGGAAGAACTCGATCAGCACAAAAAGGGCATGAACGAGGTTTCGCGCAACGCCCGCCAGGCCAGCCGCTTCCTCGACGAGATCGTCAGCAAGCTCGACAGCATCGAGGAAGGCGTGCCGCTCGCGCCGCACAGCCACAACGCCGCCACCGGCCGCCTGTTCCTGCAGACCCAGGCGATCAGCGGCGACATTCCGCTGAGCCTGCCGACCAGCAAGGTCGACAACCAGATTCTCGGCGTGGTGCTGTTCCTGTCGCGCCACTATCCCAAGCGTCAGGTCATCCTGGTGTCGAAAGACATCAACATGCGCATCAAGGCCCGCGCGCTGGGGTTGCCCGCCGAGGATTACTTCAACGACAAGGTGCTGGAAGACACCGACCTGCTGTACGCCGGACTACGCGAACTGCCGGCCGATTTCTGGGACAGCCACGGCAAGGGCATGGAGTCGTGGCAGGCCAACGGCCACACCTATTACCGCATCAAGGGACCGCTGGTTTCGAGCTTGCTGCCCAACGAATTCGTCTTCCAGGAAGGCCCCAACCCGCTCTACGCGAAAGTGCTGAAGGTCGAGGGCAAGCAGGCGGAGATGGTCACGGTGCGCGATTTCAGCCACCACAAGAACAATGTGTGGGGCATCACCGCACGCAATCGCGAACAGAATTTCGCGCTCAACGTGCTGATGGATCCCGAGATCGATTTCGTCACCCTGCTCGGCCAGGCCGGTACCGGCAAGACCCTGCTCACCCTGGCGGCAGGCCTGGCGCAAGTGCTGGATAAAAAGATCTACAGTGAAATCATCATGACCCGCGTAACCGTTCCGGTAGGCGAGGACATCGGCTTCCTGCCCGGAACCGAGGAGGAAAAAATGACGCCATGGATGGGCGCGCTGGAAGACAACCTCGAGGTGCTGAACAAGAGCGACGACGAGGCTGGCGACTGGGGACGCGCGGCGACGCAGGATCTGATCCGCTCCCGCATCAAGGTCAAATCGTTGAACTTCATGCGCGGGCGCACCTTCCTCAACAAATTCCTGATCATCGACGAGGCGCAGAACCTCACGCCCAAGCAGATGAAGACGCTGATCACGCGCGCGGGGCCCGGCACCAAGGTGATCTGCCTGGGCAACATCGCGCAGATCGACACGCCCTATCTCACCGAAGGCAGCTCCGGCCTCACCTACGTGGTCGACCACTTCAAGGGCTGGCCGCACAACGGCCACGTCACGCTGCAGCGGGGCGAACGTTCGCGCTTGGCCGACTATGCTGCAGAAGTGCTTTGACCCCAATCACGCAAGGAGACGCACCATGCAGAAACACTGGATGATTCTGGCCGTCTGTCTCACCCTGGCGCTGCCCGCTCATGCCTTCGACTTGAACGAAATACTCAAGGGCGTGCTCAACAAATCCGGCAGCGCGCCGGCAGCCAGCGGCGTCGATGCGCTCTCCAGCACCGACATCAACGCCGGGCTGAAAGAGGCACTCACCCGTGGCGCCGACGCCGCCGTCGCCCAACTTGGACAGAAAGACGGCTTCTTCGGCGACGCCGCGCTGAAAATCCCCCTGCCGCCCAGTCTGCAAAAAGCCGAAAAAGCCATGCGCCTGGTCGGCATGGGCAAGCAGGCCGATGAACTGGTGCTATCGATGAACCGTGCCGCCGAGGCCGCCGTGCCCGAAGCCAAAACCCTGCTGGTGGATGCGGTGAAGGAAATGACACTGGAAGACGCCCGGGGCATCCTGACCGGCGGCCAGACTTCGGCCACCGACTTCTTCCGCAGGAAAACCGAGGTCAGGCTGACCGAACGCTTCACGCCCATCGTCAAGGCGACCACCGACAAGGTCGGGCTCGCGCAGCAATACAACCGCTATGCCGGCATGGCCGCGCAGTTCAGTCTGGTCGACAAAAGCCAAGCCAGGGTCGAGGAATACGTCACTCAGCAATCGCTCGACCGCCTGTATCGGCTCATCGGCGAAAAGGAGCAGGCCATTCGTGCCAATCCCATGCAGGCCGGCAGCGACTTGCTGAAAAAGGTCTTCGGCGCGGTCAGCGGCAAGTGATGCCCCGGGCGGCGCGACACGGCCAGGCCATGCCATGCTCCGGCTGGCGGGTAGCCGCGAGCAGGATCGCCGTGCCCATGACCATGAAAACGCTCGGCCTGCTTGCCGGGCTGCTGCTCACTCTGCCCGCCCATGCCTGGGAAGTCGGCGAATTCAGAAACGGCATGAGCCGCACTGAGGTCGAACAGACGCTCAAAACCTGGAACTTCGACAAGACTCTGCCGTCCGGCAACGATGTTCTGTTTGCCTACGACCTGCCCAGCAACCCCGCCGGCCGCCGTTTCCTGTTCACCTTCTGCAACGACAAGCTGGTGGCGTTCGACCAGGAGGTCGAACCGGCCTTCCGCCATTTCGTCATCATCGCCTCGAACTACGCCAACCTCTACGGCAACCCGCTCAAGGTCATTCCCTACACCAGCGTCATCGCCAGCGGCGAAAAAAACCTGCTAGCGATGTTCTGGCGCAAAGGCGCCGACTACATTGGCCTGAAATACGCGCTGTACCCGAGCAGCGAGCAGCTGTCGATGACCTGGCAGATCAACAACAACTGCTGGCAGGCGCCGCGTTAGCCCCACCCGCCACGGCGGCAAGCCGCGACATCGCCGTAAACATGCGTACTGCTTCTCGGCGCGGCATTCAGTCCGCAGGCTTGCGCATCCGTTGCGGCGCCGCATGCGCACAGTGCCCCAAGGCAATGACCAGCGCGGGCGTTTCACCCGGTGGGACTCGCAAGGCGGCGGCCAGCGCCGCAGTGTCGAAACCGCCAATCGGACAACTGCCGAGGCCCAGCTGCGACGCCTGCAACAGCAGGTGCGCTGCGGCAAAGTTGCACTGGCCTTGCGCCCAGGCCGCGATGGAGTCCGCACGGTAGAAGGCACGGTAAGCGGCATCGGTCGACGCAATGTCCTGGCCGCCCGCCTCGGCTTCAAAACGCGCACGCACGTAATCCGAATCCGGGTCGAGCGCCGCCACCAGCGCCACGATCACGATGAATGCCGCAGCGCTGGCCGCCGCGGGCTGATCGTAGCAGGCCCGCGCAACGGCTGCCCGTTGCGCCCCGTCTTCCAGCGTGATGAAACGCCAGGGTTCCAGACCGAAGGCCGACGGCGCCAGGCGGCCGGCTTCCCTCAGCACAGCCAGCTCGGCCGCAGCGACGGGTTGGTCCGCAACAAACCGGCGGCAAGCATAGCGCCGTTGAATTGCTTCGAGCAGTATAGGCGGCATCGGGGCGGCTCCCTGGTTGACGGCACTTCAACCATAGCGCATCGCCGCCGATTGGGTAGACGTTGCGTCGTCAGCCCGAGCGCAACGCGGGGATGCCCTACACGAGCAGACCCTGACGGGCAAACAGCCACAGCTGCCGATGGGTCAGTTCATTGACGGTTGCCGGCGCCAGCTCCAGCCCTGCCCGGGCCAGCGTGGCCTGCATGATGGCCACCAGTTCCTCGATCGTGTGGCTGCCGTCCAGCAGGCCGAGCAAGGCCCGCCCCGACGGGTCCAGGTCCATCGCCACATGGCGCGCGCCACTTACGATCCAGCCCGGCGACTTTGCCTGCCAGCGGGCCAGCGCATGCGCACAGGGGCGCCCCTCCAGTTCGGCGTCGACCGTCCCGGCCGACACCGTGGGCATGACGCCATGCGTGATCACCAGCTGGAACAGCGCTTCGCGGAATCCGGCTTCATCCATCTCCCCGCTGACGCCGAATTCGGCCATCACCTGCCTGGCGGCAGACAACAAGGCCGCGTAATCCAGTGCGCCGGGATAGGCGGCCGCCAGGGCCATGGCGGCCGCTTTCATCGCAGGCAGCGACACCGGGAAAGTGTTGCCGGCCGGATTGACGAAGCGCTGCTCGATGGCTGCGCCCAGATCGATTTCCTCGTCGCTCCGCACATCGGCATAAAACGCCAGCCCGCTCAATGCCTCGGCCTGCGGTGGCTGCGCACAGGGGGCGTCGGCGCGCGCGATCACTGCGCGGCGAAAGCGGGTTGCCAGCGCCTCGTCGAGCGCCGCCTCGGCGTCCAGCCAGCGCCCGGCCATGCTTTCGGGAATCAGCCCCCAGCCATCTTCAAGCTCGACCACGGCACGACGCGGACCGGCTTCGCCGACATAGCGCAGCCCGTGCGTATCGAGCTGCGCAGCGAATTCGGCAAACCGCATCGGCGCATTGAATTCGGCAAGGTACTCATGGAACAGGTAGGACGGCGCAGCCGACTTGAGATAGGCGATTTCCTTCAGCAACACCGGATCGCTCCACTCGGTTTCCAGTGCGTCCAGCACGCGCAGCGCCTGTTCGAATCGGGCAGGCGCGGGCAGGTCGGCCGCAGTGCGTTCGGTCAGCGCAGTGCGCAGGGGCTGCAGGGGATTCCAGCCGGCCTCGACATTGAAGCTGAGGTAAGCGATGCCGTGCGGCGACAGATGGCGTCGGCATAGCTCAAGCAATGCCTGCTGCACCGCAGGCGGCACCCAGGAAAACACACCGTGCGCGACGATGTAGTCGAATTCGCCGAGATCGCCCGGCAATGCGGCCAGATCGCCATGCACGATGCGTACGTTGGGCAAACCGAGATGGCGGATGAAAGCCGCTCCCGCCTCCGCCTGCACGCGCGACAGCTCCACTCCCACGCAGCGCGATTCGGGCCAGCGCCATGCCAGCGGAATCAGGTTGCCGCCGGAAGCGCAGCCGAGTTCGAGGATGCGCGCACGGCCAGGATCGGGCGCATCGAAACCGTGCAGTCGCGCCACCGCTGCCAGGAAATCCGGCTGGGTTTCCGGCAGCGGCAGGCTGTCGTAGGGGAGTTCGTCGTAGCTGGCGAGGGTATCCATGGCGCGTGATCAGTATTCAGGGGCTAGGGCCCCGGAATCCTAGCCCCTGAATCCTGCCCCCTGCAATCAATGCCCGCGCGAGCCCGGCTTGGACGAGAACAGGGCAGCCTGCGGGCGCGGTTTGCGCGGCTGGGCGGATGGGTTCGGCGCAGCACCGCGGCTGGCCGCGGGCTTCGCGTTG
>ERZ761609.922-NODE-922-length-29582-cov-33.579368_pt1 | contig 29582 bp, 22 predicted proteins | sample MGYA00511163_ERZ761609 | MGnify/ENA primary metagenome ERZ761609 (study PRJEB28899, sample SAMN02445070) | bioreactor sludge metagenome | biome: EBPR sludge | place: Australia: Brisbane, Thorneside Wastewater Treatment Plant | collected 2011-12-16 ... | reverse complement strand
GGTCCGGCGGCGGCTTCGGCGCGGGGGTGCGGTAGCCGCGCAGGGCGTCGGCGGCGGCTTTCACGGGAGGCAGTTGGCGGGTCCAGGCCACATTGCTTTTCACCCGCGCCAGCACGCGCAAGGTACGCTCCCGGATGTCCTTCGCCAGCTCCTGGCGGGAGGCGACGCCGTCCTTCCATGCCATTTCCATGTCGGCCACGCCGGTGTTGAGCGCCTCGATCTCGTCGAGGAAATCGCTGAATTCGGCGGTGCCCAGGCGGTCATCGGCGGGGGCGAAGGCGGGGTTGAAGGTGGTCAGCGCGGCTTTGAGCTGCTGGCCGCGCTGGAGACGGTCGAAAAAGGAGGATTCGGTGTTGGCCATAATCGAATGGTTTTTTTCTTTCCCGAACCGGAGATTCTGAAAAACGGGTCCGTTTGTCGAGAAAAAAGTGACCAAACTTTGAAAAAGGGTCTTAAAACCCCGGAAACAGGGGTCCGCAAAACCCAGCTTTGAATGCCCATAACGATCACTGGATGGATGATAAAGCCATTCATCGTCAGACATCCAAGCCAGATTCTTTCAAATCCACAGAATGGCAAGCTCGTCCAAAGAACCGTTAAACTCGAAACGCGACCCTGGCTGACAAAAAAATAATTTGATAAGCAACCAGACTCATTTTTTTGCCAACCCAATTCATTTTTCTGCCAAGCCGACTTGTTTTTCTGCCAAGCCGACTTGTTTTTCTCGTAACCCGATTTGTTTTTCTGCCAAACCCATTCATTTTTTTGTCAACCAAACTTGTTTTTTTGGCAACCTGAGTTGTTTTTCTGCCAAACCGAGTTGTTTTTCTTGAAGACCCCATGGTTTTGCAAGCGGTCCAATCTGGCAACAACGCAGCCCCAGGTAGGGCGGCTGGTCCCCCAGCCGCCGCGCGCGCAAGTGCAGGCTACGAGCGGCGCTGACAGGTCATTCGCACCCTCAGCCCGCGCGCGCGGCGCGTTGAGGAAAGAGCGACATGCCAAGCCCCTTCACCGCCTTGGCCGTGCCCCTCCGCCCCTTGGAAGAGACGATCCCCACGCTGCCCCACCACACTTCCCGAAGGTCAAGAACCCCGAACCAACCCGATATTCTGTGTACCTATCAGTTCCTTGGAAATCCTGAATGATGAAGCAAGCCCAAACATCCCAAAAGCCGAAGCAAATGCCCAAAAACCTTGTCATTCAAGGCCTCCAGCCGCATCATCGCCCGAAAATGAACCCCAAAATATCGCCGCCAAGCGATATCGCATTACACTAACAACACTGTTAGCCCAACCAACGGAATCCAATGGCAGACACCTTCCACACCAAAGCGGGAAACGATTACAGAGACGCACTCACTGAGTGGCTCCAGAATACCCGCTTAATCAGCGAGGCCGTCTATCGACTTTACGGGGACTATCAGAAGGACGGGAGAGTCGTCTTCAGTGATCCGTCGTGGCCTAAGCCCAAGAGCCAAGGTGAGTTTCCGCTTTCACAGTTCACTATCCAGCCGATACCTCTCGGGGTGAGGATGTGTGATCTATTGAAGTCTTCATGGTCTGCGCAGTTCGTCCAGCTAGAGTCACTTTGGGAACAGTATTTGCAGGATGTTGTTTTGGAGTTGCGCCACAAAGATGTGGCCATCTTTGAACCATTTTGTGAGCGAGAGTATATGGCTTCGCTGGTTCGTGATGTTCTGATGGGATCGATTGAGGACATCGAGGAGATCAAGAACGAGGCGGCCACGCGCTTCGCCACGGGCATAACCCGCCTCGCTTGGCGAGATCAGTGGAAGCAACTCAAGCGCCTTGAAGTTGGTCTCACTGATGCAGCGGAGAAGGAGCCTTGGTTCTCACAGTTGGATACATATTTTGAGATGCGGAACTGTGTGATTCATCGCGCTAGCAGGCCATCACAGCTATTGCACCAGAAGACCAGCTACTATTCCTCGAAGAATATTCAGGTGATCGAGATTTGGCCCCAGCATCTCGATTACTATCGCAAGCAGTTCATAGCCTGCCTTGCATACGTTGAAGAACGCATCAAAGCAAAATACACCAAACAAAAACAGCGCTAACAATGGCGCTGCTGGACAACGGGAGGGGCGCTTGTTGTCGTATCAGAGCCCACCACAATTTGAACATCACCCACTTCGTTCATGCTCTCCGCCGCCCCTCCCGTGCCAGAGCTTGATCGTTAGGCCAAGAATGGAACTGTGAACCAGACCGTAAGCCGCCTTCGCCGTCGGGCTTGGCGGGGGCTCGGTGACTTGGCCTTCGTGTGCCCGCAGACCACCGCCTTGCGGCGGCGGCCACATTCAGCGGCGGCTACTGGCGGTGGTCAAAGACTTCGCGCTGCCGGGCGTCCTGTGCCACGAGGTGGTGCAGGCTGACGCCGTTTTGGCGGGCGGTCTGCTCGATCAGGCTGCGGGGGAAGGGGTGGGAAATGACATCTATCGGCACGATGATGTCGTCGGAAATGCGGCTGTAGTTCTCGGGATTGGAGTCGCCGACGAGGATGCTGCCGGCGGGCCGCCACCAGAAGGGCTTGTGGGAGAACTGCCCCATCATCATCTCATCGGGCAGGCGGATGAAGCCGGACTGCCAGAGGAAGGCGTCCACGTCCGCCTGGGAAGGGCGGCCCTGGTCCGCGTAAGGCTGGGCGGTGATGATGGAGGGGATGCTGCCGGCGCGGATGCCCTGGAGGGTGATGGCATCTCCAAACACGGCGTTCTGCGTGCCGAGGCGCATGAGGTATTCAGAGGGCAGGGCGGGGCGCAGGCGGAGCTTGTTGGCGCGGTTGTCGTTTTCCTGGTCAACGACGTAGCCGAACTGGTTGTGGATGGTGAACTTGGAGACGTGGGTCCCGTTCTCGGTGTGCCACACCTCATGCTCGCCCCCCTGGCCGATGGGTTCTCCGGGCGCGGTGTCCTGCCGCGCGAAGTGCCGCAGGAGGGCTAGCTGGTCATCGAGAAGCCCCTCGCGTTTCTGGCGGCGATGCCAGCCGAAACTCTCGCCCTGGACACTGCCAGCGAGGGCTTCGGCGCATTCAAGCGCGCGGCGAGCAGCTTCTTCGGATCGGTCACGAAGCGGCGGGCGGGCGGGCTGGAGGATGGCGTCATAGGCTTGGGCGGGTGTCACCTTGGGCGGAAGGGTAAAGGCTGGCTCCAGGCTGTCAACGCCCGTCGCAGCGGCGTGTGCTGTGGCTGCGGGCGCGAGCCCGTGGCATCCGAATGTCTCGCGGCCTTCGTGCGCTCCCAAGCCGTAGGTTGGGAATGTCCGGCGTATGAGACGTGGTTTGCAGTTTGATGATCTTCGCCGGACTTCCCGACTGGGTTCGAGCGTCTCTTGGCCTTCGCACGCCCTCAAACCGTCGGGAAGTTTGGCGATCTCGTCTTGTGAGATAGCGGAGTTTTCTCCGCCAAACATTCCCAACCTACTTTTGCACCGCCCAACAAAAAACCGCCGGACATGACGGGCATGTCCGGCGGTGTGGATTGCTGAATGAAGGCTCAGATGACTTCGGCTCCGGGGACCTGGACGCCGGGGATGGCGACGGGGTAGCCGCCTTCGCCGTCGGGCTTGGCGGGGGGCTCGGTCTCGGCGGTGACGATGGCGGGCATGTGCTGGACTTTGGAGTTCAGGGCTTCGTCCCATTTGATCTCCTTGCCGGAGTAGGTGGCCATGCGGCCCATGACGGCGCTGAGGGTGGACTCGGCTCCGTAGTAGGCGTCGTTTTTCGGGGTGTTGCCGCGGATGGCGGCCTGGAGGATGTCGTGCTCGGTCTGGTAGGGGTCGGGGTCGCCCGTGACGACGCGTTTGCCTTTGCCTTTGGCATCGGCGGCGGCGCGGGCGGGCCGGTACCGCCAGATGGTGTTGCCTTTGTGATCGAGGGCGTAAGTTTTTTGAGCGCCGTTGTCGAGGTAGAGCTTGCCTTTGGTGCCGGTGAACTCTTCGCGCACGGCATTGTAAACGCCGGCCTGGTGGCGGCACTGGCTGTTGACGCGGACGCCGTTGGCGTAGGTGAACTCGACGTAGTGGTGGTCGTAGATCTGGCCGTATTTTTTTTCCACGCGCTGCATGCGTCCGCCCATGCCCTGGGCGCTCTCGGGGTGGCCGCCGATGAACCAGTTGGCGACGTCGATGTTGTGGATGTGCTGCTCGTTGATGTGGTCGCCGCAGAGCCAGGTGAAGAAGTACCAGTTGTTGATCTGGTACATGAGCTCGGACTGGCCTTCCTGCTTGTCACGGAACCAGATGCCGCCGCCGTTCCAATAGACCTGGCCGGAGACGATGTCGCCGATGATGCCCTGCTCTTTGACCTGCTTGAGGGCCTCGAGGTAGCAGTTCTGGTAGCGGCGCTGGAGGCCGACGACGACTTTGAGGTTTTTCTCGTCGGCGACTTTGGCCATTTCGAGGACTTTGCGGACGCCGGGGCTGTCCACGGCGACGGGTTTTTCCATGAAGACGTGCTTGCCGGCGTTGACGGCGGCTTCGAAGTGGTAGGGGCGGAAGCCGGGAGGGGTGGTGAGGATGACGAGGTCGCAGGAGTCTATGACGCCTTTGTAGCCGTCGAGCCCGGTGAAGATGCGGGAGTCGTCCACCTGGACTTTGTCGGCGTGCTTGGTGCGGAGGTTGGAGAGGGCGCCGTCGGCTTTTTCTTTGAAGGCATCACAGATGGCGTGGAGGACGACGCCTTCTTGCTTGGTGCTGAGGGCTTGGTTCGCTGCGCCGGAGCCGCGGCCGCCGGAGCCGATGAGGCCGACTTTGATGCGGTCGCTGCCGGCGACGTTGGCGGACTGGGCGACGGTGAGGCCGGTGGCGGCGACGGAGGTGACGGAGGTGACGGTGGCTGCGGCGGCGGTTTTGCCGAGGAATTCGCGGCGGGTGGGTTGGGTTTCGGTGCTCATGGGGATGGGGCTGGGTGTGTGAAGTGTGGGGTGGGTGGCTCAGGCGGCGAGGGCTTTGCGGATGACTTCGATGCCTTCGAGATAGACCTGCTCGGTGGAGGGGAAGAAGTCGCGCCAGACGCGGGTGGCGGCGGCGAGGTCGGGGAGGGCGCCGCCGAAGGCTTCGATGGTCATCCAGCCGTCGTAGCCGATTTTTTTGAGGTGCTGGATTTGCCCGGTGATGTTGATGTGGCCGCGCCCGGGTGTGCCGCGGTCGTTTTCGGAGATGTGGACGTGATTGAGCTTGCCGGTGGCGAAGACGGTCTCGATGGCGGTGATGGGGTTCTTTTCCTCGATGTTGGCGTGGAAGGTGTCGTACATGGTGCCGAAGTTCGGGTGGCCGACGCGCTTCACATAGGCGGCGGCCTGCTCCATGGTGTTGAGGAGGTGGGCTTCGAAGCGGTTGAGGGCCTCGATGGCGCACTTGACGCCGGCGGCCTCGGCCACGGGGGCGATGGCGCGGTGGACTTCGGCGGCGCCGCTGAGCTCTTCTTCGGAGGGGTATTTGCCGGTGAACTGGCCGAGCACTTGATAATAGGGGCCGCAGAGGGTCTGCACGCCGGCGTTGTGGGCGCATTCGAGCACGCGCTTGAGGTGGTCAATGGCGCCCTGGCGGTTGGCGGCGACGGGGCTGATGGCGTTGTGCGCTTCATCGGGCAGGACGGTGACGGCGGTGCATTCGAGGCCGTTGTCCTTGAGCACGCGACCGATGCCGGCAAAGTGGGCGGGATTGCTCACGTCGAAGATGGGGATCTCGACGCCGTCGTAGCCTGCGGCTTTGAGTTTTTCGAGCACGGGGAAGTTTTCATCGGTCACATGACCGGTCCAGAGGAGGAGGTTGAAGCCAATTTTCATGAAATAGGAAGCGCAGACTAGAGATGCCGCGCGGGAATCGCAAGACTTGGTTCCAACGAAATCCTGCGCGCTGTTTTTCATGGCTTGCGCCACGGGCGGAGCATTCAGCCGCCTTGTGTTGGGGCATTTTGCCTTGATCAAGGCGGGCGTGAATCCATACTTGGCCGGATTTCCCACTTCTCCTCTACCCATGCTGAAAACCGCCCGCCCGTATCTGGTCCTCCTGCCCCTGGTCATGCTCGCCGCCTGCGAGAACATGCAAAAAGCGCCCTCGAATTACGATCCATACGTCTCGAACTACGGCAACGACGGCGGCTACAATCCTTATCCCGGCCAGCCGGGCTACGCCCAAAGCGGGGGCGCCCCTGCGGCACCGAGCTATGACCTGCCGCCCGCGCCGGTAGAAGCCGACCCTTACGCTTTCAGCACTTCCGGATCCACGACACCGAAGCCGTCGGGCGCCTCCGCCAGCACGCCGAAAAAGCCCGCCACCACGGCGTCGAAGTCCTCCACCTCGTCGAAATCCAAGGCCGCTCCCAAAAAAGCCGTCACCAGCGGCACTCACACCGTGGTCAAGGGGGACACCCTCTACGGCATCGCCCTCAAGCGTAAAACCACCGTCGCCAAAATCAAAGCCGCCAACGGTTTGAAATCCGACCTCATCCGCCCCGGCCAGAAGCTGAAAATCCCCTGATCTGGCGCTGCAAAAAAAGCCGGAATTTGGAGGAACAGGAGGCTCGAACAAAGGGTAGATGAGCGCGTCTCATACTCATCGTCATGCAAGCACCACCCTCCTCTCCGCCATCAGCCGCAGTCAGCTCGTCACCCGTCCGCCGCCAGACATCCTGGAGACGGAAGGTGCTCATCGTCCTCGGTGTTCTCGCTCTGGGCTGCGGCATCGCAGCCGCCGCCAGCGCTTGGTGGGTGAAGCGCAATCTTTACGCTTCACCCATGCGCCCCGTCTCACTCAGTGTGGCGGAGCAGACAGATCTGGACGCCAAACTTAAAGCGCTGGAGTCCTCCCCCGCACCAGCGGCTCCATCCGCCGAGCAGGAACGCACCCTGGTGATTACAGCGCGCGAAATCAACGCTTATCTGGCAGGCCAGGGACTCGGAGAGACCTTCAAAGTGGACCTGGGACGCGACAGCATCGCCGTCACTACCATCGCTCCCATTCCTGAGGACAGTGGTTTGCCCCTCTTGGCGGGCGCCACCCTGCGCGTGCGCCTTTCCTTGACCCTGGCGATGGATCCCGGCCAAAAACTGCGCCTCGCCGTCAATGATGTGCGGGTGGGCTGCGTGCCCCTGCCCAATGCCTGGCTGGGTGACATCAAAGGCGTGAATCTCGTCAGTGAAGGCGTGGAAGGCGATCCGGCTATGCAGCGCTTTTTCGCCGGGATTCAAAGTGCCGAGGTAGCCCCTGACGGCATCCGGATCATCTTGAACGAGTAGCCCTCCCAGGGGGCCAGAACGGATGAGATGCGGATTGTTAATAACCCGGTAATTTATGGAAAATCGCGCTTGGCAATCAATGAGTTGTCATCTAGCGTGATCCGATTGGTGGAAGGTCTCCCGGACCAACCTCCATCAACCACCAACCAAACCAACCGAACCAACCATGAAATTGAAAAGCATGACCTCCGTCATCACGAAGTCGGCGCTCGTCCTGGCCACCTGCGCCAGCTTGAACGCCTTCGCCGGAACATCCGCCCCTGCCAAGGGGTACGTTGCTCCGCAACCCGAACCCGATGGTGCTCTCTTTGACACCCTTGGCGCTTCTGTGGAAGTGGGCTATGACACCCGCTACTACTTCCGCGGTCTCTACCGTGCTGACAACACCGTCAGCGCCGGCATCAACCTCAGCGTGCCGCTCACCGAGCAGGTTTCGCTGGGTCTTGGCGCCCGCTACATCAGCACTGTCGAGACAACCGCAGCCACTCCTGGCCCGTTCGGTCAGGGAGATTTCGATTTTTCCGAACTCGCCCTGTCCACCGGATTGAACTATGACGCCGGTTTCGCGACCCTTGGCCTCGTGTTCAACCACTACGAGTACTTCGACGGCTTCTCCGGCACCAACGGTGGAATCCAGGCGCCTAATTCCGGTGAATTCAATGTCAGCAGCGCTCAGGAAGTGGGTCTCACCGCAGCCACAAGCCTCGGTCCTGTGAATGTGTACGCGGGCTGGTATTACGACTTCCGCATCGGCGGTTCCTATGCCGAAGTCGGAGCCGACCTGCCTATCGAAATCACCTCCTGGCTGAGCATCGTCCCCGGCTTCCGTACGGGCTATGGATTCGACTACTACACACTGCCTCAAAACGGCTCTCGTGCTGGTGGCTGGACCCATGTCATTCCGACCATTTCGATGCCGATCAAGCTGACCAAGAGCGCCACTCTGACGCCTTATGTCGCTTACAACATCTCCCTCGACAGCCGGCATGACGCTGCCAAAGGAAGCAGCACCGGCCTCGCTGGAGCGTTTCCCACAGGCATCAACGCCAACGACCAGGACACCGAGTTCTTCGGCGGCGTGCGTCTGAGCGTCAGCTTCTAATTCACGTCGGAACTCTCGAAAGAGAAATTCCTTCATTCCTGACTCCCGGCCAGTGCTCCTGGCCGGGAGTTTTTTGTTTGCCGGCAGTGCATGACAGACGCTGGAGAAAGGGCGGAAAATATTCTGAAATTATTGGAATTGGCACCCGGTGTTGGCACGCGAAATGCTTTTCTTAAATCGGTGGTGGCTGGTCTCCCGGACCTCCATCCACCACATCAACAAACCAAATACACGACCCAACATGAAACTGAAAAGCATGACCTCCGTCATCACGAAATCAGCCATGGTTCTCGCCGCCTGCGCCAGCCTCAGCGCCTTCGCCGGCCCTGTCGCCCCCAGCGGCAAAGGAACCGTGGCCCCTCTGCCCGAACCCGATGGTGCTCTCTTTGACACCCTGGGCGCGGAACTCGCCGTCGGCTACGACACCCGCACCTACTACCGCGGCCTGTGGTTCGCCGACAACGCCGTCTGGACCAGCCTGAATCTGAGCATCCCGCTTACCGAGCAGGTTTCGCTTGGCCTTGGCGCTCTCTACTTGAGCACGGTTGAAACTACCATGGACGCTGTCAATGGACCCGGTGTGCCGAACAATGGTGTCGAAGACTTCGACTACTCCGAACTCGACCTCATGGCCAGCCTCAGCTATGACGCCGGCTTCGCCACCTTTGGCCTGGTTTACACTCACTATGAGTTCTGGGATGGCTATTCCGGCACCAACTTCGGTCTTCCGAACGGTGCTGGCGAAGGCAACGTCTCCGGCGCCGACGAAGTGGGCATCACTTTTGCCACCTCCGTTGGTCCGGTGAATCTTGCCGGCGGTTATTTCTATGACTTCCGCATCGGCGGCTCCTACTTCGAGCTTGGCGGAGACCTCCCCATCGAAATCACCTCCTGGCTGAGCCTCGTGCCCGCCGTCAAAGTTGGCTACGGCATTGATTACTACACCAGCGGTGTCAATCCTGCGGCTCCTCCCAGCGGCTTCACTCATGTGCTGCCGACCCTCTCGGCTCCGATCAAGCTGACCAAGAGCGCCACCCTGACCCCCTACATCGCCTACAACATCTCCCTCGGTGCGCGCCACGCGCTCAACACCCAGGATAGCGAGATCTTCGGCGGCGTGAAGCTCGGCGTGACCTTCTAATCTGACAGTTTCCCGCGAAACTGCCTTTCCGCCCCCGGATGCTTCAGCGTCCGGGGGTTTTTGTTTGGATGTGGAGCGATTTGCCCGCTATATGCGGCCAGCATGGCAACTCCCCTGAATTGGAACTCAAGCTCCCTCACCCGCGGCTGGCAGCGCGGCGTCAACGCCTTCTTCTGGGGCCTCGGATTCAAGCCCGAGGACTTCGACAAAGCGCAGATCGGCATAGGCACCCCGCTGCTTGATGGCAACATCTGCAACATCCACGCCCATGAGCTCGCCCGGCTCATCAAGCAGGGCTGCGACGAGGCCGGCCTCATCGGCTTTCCCTTCGGAGTCTCCCCAGTCAGTGACAACATCACCCAGGGCAACATCGGCGGCGCGGCCTCCCTTTGCTCCCGCAATCTGATGGCGAACGGCGCCGAGATGGTCTGCACCTCGCATTGTTACGACGCCCTCATCGGACTGCATCATTGCGACAAAAACGGCCCCGCTTTTGCCATGGCCCTGGCGCGCACGAACTACCCCGGCCTCATCGTCAACGGCGGCAGCATCATGCCCGGCTGCCACGATGGCCGGCCCACCAGCATCCTTGATGTCTATGACGCAGCCGCCAGGGAAAAGCAGGGCACCATGAGCTACGAGGAGTCCGAGCAAATCATCCGCACCGCCTGCCCTGGCGCGGGCGGCTGCGGCATCGCCGCCTCCTTCAACACCTGGGGCATAGCCCTTGAGGCCATGGGCCTCAGTCTGCCGGACACCTCCTCCATCCCCGCCATAGACTCCGCCAAGCGCGCCGAGTGTCTGCGCGTCGGACGCGCCGTGCGCCTGCTCCTGGAGCGCGGTATTCGTCCGCGCGACATCATCACCAAAGCCTCCCTCTCCAACGCCATGACCGCCATTGCTGCCGCAGGCGGCTCCACCAATGGCGTCCTGCACATCCTCGCCGTCGCCCGCGAGGCCGGCGTGGACTTCACCCTGCGCGATGTCCAGGCCATCTGCCGCCGCACCCCCGTGCTGTGCAACTTCGCACCCCGCGGACGCGGCACCATGAACGACCTTCACCGCCTCGGCGGCACCACCATGTTCCTGAAGCACCTCCACGGCACCGGCCTGCTCGACGGCTCCTGCCTCACCGTCACCGGCGCCACCCTGGCGGAAAACCTCGCCGGCGCGCCGCCCGTGCCTTTCCCCAACGAACTCATCGCCCCCCTCGACACTCCCTTCAAAGCCTACGCCGACATCCAGATCTGCTTCGGCAACATCTCCCCGCACGGCATGGTCTTCAAAGTCTCCTCCCTCGACGAGCCCTGCTTCACCGGCACCGCCATCTGCTTCACCGACAGCAAAGGAGTCTCCGATGCCGCCGCTGCGGGCAGGATCCGCCCCGGTCACATCGTTGTCATCCGCGGCTGCGGTCCCGTGGCACTCGGCATGCCCGAGATGCATGTGGCCAGTGCCGCGCTCGCCGTGCCCGAGCTTTATGGAAAAGTGGCCCTGCTCTCCGACACCCGCGTTTCTGGTGTCTCCGGCGGAGCCGTCGGCGTGCATTGCAGCCCCGAGGCCGCCGTCGGCGGCCCCATCGCCCGCGTGCGGGATGGCGACGAGATCGAGTTCGACCTGCTCGCCGGCACCATCGAGGTCAAAGCCGATCTCGACGCCCGTGGTGGCGGCGCCCCGCCCGGGCCGCCGCGCCATCCCTTCGGATACCTGGCCGACTTCGCCGCCACCGTCACCCAGGCGCATGAGGGCTGCGTGCCCGCGTGGGTTTTGCAAAAACGGCAGTGAGCGTCTTTTGTCTCGTCAGCCAGCGTCCCGCCGGTTAAAAGTCCGGCCAAGCATCTCATGAACTCCGCATGGTCCATCCGCCTGGTCAGGGCGCTGTTTTTCGCGCTCTTTGTCTTCACCGGCATCACCATCGCCCTCGGCTTCCAGCAGCCGGCCTGGAAAGGCGCGCTCACAGGCGCCGCCGTCATGGGGCTGCTGCTCGCGCTCGACGCCCTCTTCGCCCGCTTCACCCTGCGCGACTTCTCCCACGCCACCTTCGGCCTTGCCATCGGCCTCTTTTGCGCCTGGCTCATCACCCGCATCGGCGTCTTCCAGCTCGCCTACTTCCAGACCCTCCCCGAGGGCGACACCATGCAGAATGTCGTCGAGCTGCTCATCTACGCCTCCATGGCCTTCTTCGGCGTCACCTTCGCCTTGCGCAGCGACCGCGACCAGTTCGCCTTCCTCATCCCCTATGTGCGCTTCCGCCGCGACGCCTCCGAGGGCGAGCCCCTCCTGCTCGATGCCGGCATCATCGTGGACGGCCGCATCCCCGAGGTGGCCCAGACCGGCTTCCTCGGCGGCATGATGGTCGTCCCGCGCTTCGTCCTAGAGGAGTTGCGCCACCTTTCCGAGTCCGCCGACAGCCTCCAGTCCGCGCGCGGGCGGCGCGGACTCGAAGTCATGGAAAGACTCCGCGCCCTCGGCGGCCAGCGTCTTTCCATTCATGAGGACCCGCCCGCAGCCGCCGCCTCCAGGGAGACCGAGGACGCCCGCCTCGTCACCCTCGCCCGCGAGCTCAACGCCCGCCTCCTGACCAACGACACCAGCCTCGCCAAAGTCGCCCGCCTGCGCGGCATCATCGTCCTCAGCTTTCAGGACCTCTCCCTCGCCCTCCAGCCGCAATTTGCCCCCGGAGAGGAGCTCCAGCTCACCCTCGTCAAGCCCGGCAAGGACAAGCACCAGGCCGTCGGCTACCTGCCCGACGGCACCATGATCGTCGTCAACCAGGCCGCCTCCTTCATCGGCCAGACCGTGGATGTCGTCATCTCCGGCACCCTGCCCACCAGCGCCGGGCGCCTCATCTTCGCCGAGATGAAGCGCTGATCTCAGCGCCTCCGCCCCAGCCCCGCCAGCCCCGCCAGCATCAGGAGAAAAGCCCCCGCCGGCTCCGGCACCAGCGTGATGCTCTGAATCTCCGCCACATTCGGCGCGATGCGCGAGGCGTACATCATCGAGGGGGCATCCTCCGCCGTGTCCGCCACCAGGCTCCAGCCGCCGCCGTCGCTGCCCTGGTAAAGGCCGCCCTTGTCAAACAGCGCCGCCGCGAACTCGCCCCCGTCACCTGTCACCGCGTTCGTGTCGAACAGCCCGTCCACGCTGAAGTTAATGCCCGCCAGCTTCCACACACCCCCGTCCAGCACAAACACCGCCCCGCCCGAGTCCCCCGCCGAAAGCGTCCCCTCATCCACGCCCGCCACCGCGTCGAACCCCGCCATCAGCAGCGGCCCGAAGCCCGTGTTCGCGATTCCGTCCACCGTGTTCAGCCCCCAGCGCGGCGTGCCATCCGCCGCCGTGTGCAGCCAGCCCTTCAAGTCCCCGCCCAGCGTCACCTCCGCCCCGCGCGGGCCGCCGCGTCCGAACACGATCATCTCCAGCCCAGTCTCATCCGCCCCGTCATAAAGCGGCGCGTAACTGCTGAAAGTCTCCTGGATTTGATAAACCCGCAGGTCCGTGCCCGCGATGTCCCAGTAGCCCGCGCCCCCGTTCGCCGTCGCATCCACATGGTAGGCCGCATCCGCCACCCCGTTGAAAAGCGCGCTGCTGATGAAGGTCCCCCCCTGCGGGCCGATGTGCTGCGCCGTCACGAAATGCCGCGGCCCGATCATCGTCCCCAGGAACGAGCCGAACAGCCCCTGCCAGCCCCAGCCCGCGCTCTCATAAATCCCCGCCGGAGCCACCGTGTTCGCCCCCGGATCATCCGTGTCATACAGCACGATCCCGCGCGCCTGCCCCGCCAGCAGCAGGCAGGCCAGGGACCGGGCGAGCCAGGGATCACGCAACCTCATGCCGAAAAACATATCCGCTTCCCCGCTGCATGCCAAGCGTCATCCGGTTTGGTGCTCTTCCCACCCCTCAGGATTCCGTCTCAAAATCCCCGCGCGCATGACCGCACTGCAGAGGGAGGATCCGTTGGCGGGTTGGGCGGGGTCAAAGATGGGAAAAAGGGCGGTGGAGGGTGGGGTAACGGAGGGGGATGTGAGGCTGGCTGGGCTGGCGAGGGGAGGAGGGGGGGGGCGGCGGTTTATGCAAGTCATTGATTATGATTTTTTACCGGCACATGCCGCAATACTGAAAGGCCGTTTTTGACCTCGTCAAAGACGTCCTCGAAGTCGTCTAAAGCGTCTTCGATGGCGTCCAAAACGTCCTCAAAGTCGTTTCGAACGTCTTCAACCTCGTCCAAACCGTCCTCGAAGTCGCCTCAAGCGTCTTCGACCTCGTCCAAAACGTCCTGGAGGACGTGATTTTCGTCTTCGCACCACGTCTTTTTCGTCCAGCGGGACATGTGAAACGTGCTGTTGTGTGAGCAGCGGTGCAGTTCGTCCATGAAGGGCAAGGAAGCCACCATGCCCTGAGATGACAAGCATCGGCCTGAGTTGTCGAAATGCTTCAAACGGCGGGCTGGAGGCCAGATTATCTTCTGTGACGAGCCTGCTTCATGCCGTTGTCCCGCGCTGTTGCTAGAGGGGAACGCGGTCGCCGGGAGGCGGAAGCGCCTCGTGCAGCAGCGATTCGAGCGCGTGGGATGCCCGACGGCCATCAACGGCATTCACCGCGACTTCCAAGGCCCGATCCAGGCTCGGGTAGTGACCCTTGGCGACCTGCTCGCGGAGCAAGGCTTCGACCGGGGTGCTCAGGGTGGGCGTCATGGGCCCCTCGTCTTCCTTCGCCTGCACCGAGCAAGCTCAAATGGCCCGGCTTCTTCGTGCGTCTGGCTATGAAAAGAGAAGGGCCGCCATTTTCAGACTGCTGCGCGTTATGGTCATTCCTCAGACAAACCGGTCAATTCTCCGCCATCAGCACCGGGATCACCTTGTTGCCGTGGCGGCGGTAGATGCGGAAATCATCATCCAGGGTGAAAATGACGGCGTCCTTGTGCAGCTCGGACAGGCGCACTAGGCAGGCGTCGGCGAGTGACATCGGCCGGTTGCGGTAGCGGCGCATCAGCGTGCGCAGATCGGCGGCTTGATCCTCGATCTCCAGCGCGACGCGGATCACCCCGCGTTCCAGCAGGGCAAAGAGCGAATCGGTGTCCACTCCCTCGCGTTTGAGCAGAAAGGCCGCCTCGGTCAAAACGGCCTCGCAGGTGAGCATCGGCGGTTTCAGCCGTTTCCACTGCTCCACCACCCACTCATGGTGCCCCAGACCGGCGGCGAGGAAGGAGATCAGCGGTCCTGTGTCCAGCAGCACCGTCTGCCTCACCGGCCAAATCCCTCCATGTGCTTGGGATTCGTCGCCAGATCCTTCGGCAGCCGCTTTTTGATCGAACCGGCCAGATCACGAGCCAGATCATGGCACGAGGCACCCTTGGCCGTCGGCTGTTGCTCCAGCTCGCGCTCCAACGCCGCCCGCACCAAGGCGGACTTTGTCATGCGTCGCTGCCGGCTTTCCCGGTCGAGCCGCAGCAGCAGGGAATCAGGCAGCTTGAGAGAGAGAGTGCTCATCGGTGGCGAATGGTAATACACACCGATTTCTCCGGCAATACCTGTTTTGATGGCGATAAAGGGGCAGACACGAATGGCACGGGATTAAGGCGGTCTTCCGGTAAAACATCGCTGTGAATCAAGGAAGCAGGCGCTTCCGAACATTTCAAAACCTTGCAGCGCCAAGAGTTTCAGAGCTTCTCATGCCAGCCTGCCGCACGGCTGAAATCAGCCGTTTTCGTCGAAAACCGGCCTTAATCCCGTGCCATTCGGGACAAACACTTTGTTCTTTGTTCACTTTGTCAAAAATGCCTGTCGTGTCGGGGCGCGTGCCGCTGAGCACGCTGTTGCGAGATGGATTGCACACCGCGACCTGACAATACGCCCGCTCAAACAGCATCCCCGATGCCGCGAGCTGATCGAGATGCGGCGTCTTTATGTGCTCCGCGCCATAGCAGCCGATCTCCTGCCGCAAATCATCCACGGCGATGAAAAGCACGTTCAGCGGCTGCGCCGCGAATGACGAATGTGGAATGACGAATGCCGAGAGAAGCGCGATAACCAGGAAACGAAGTGCCATGCAGTGGAAACGGAGATGTGAGGCGGTCACTTCGCCTATGCGCCCCGCAGCCTCACTGCACAAAAATGAACTGCCGCGTGTTGATGAGAGCGTGGAGGAGGTCTTCGGCAGTATTGGCCTCGGTGGCAGACCATCGGGCTTTTTCCTCGCTGGTGGGTTTGCGGCTGAAGAGGGCCAGATAGGCGGCTTCGAGGCGGTCTTCGGGGTATTTCGCCTGTTTGATCGCGAGCATGACCTGCGACCAGCGACTGAGGATGTGCGTGTTCATCTGGCCGTTCATCAAAACGAGAGCCTGGGGCACGCTGGCGTCGCTGTTGGCGTTTTCGACGAACTCGCGGTCACTTTGGCCAAACTCCCGCAGCGGGTGGCCGTTCGGCGCGGGGCTGTCCAGTTCGGCGGCACGAGGCCAGAGGCGCATCATGGCCTCGCGATGTTTGACATACGCCGCGTGTTGTCCGGTTGGAATGCTGAGGCGCGCGGCCTCGTCGAGGAAATGCCTCGTTTGCGCGGCCTTCTCGGTGCTGAAATCGTGCGGCTCGTAGCCGGGCACGATGATGTCCTTGTAGCTCGTGCCGGTTTGTCTGCTGTGCTGCGAGAGTTTCATCACGGCGGGCTGGTAGATGTGTGCGTCAGCGGTGGCGATCTCGGTTTGGCGGAGTTCGCCGAGTTCGCGGGCAAAGACGGCCACAGCGGCCTTGTCGTCGCGTTTTCGCGCCTCGGCGATCTGCTGCTGGAGCTTTTTGAACTCGGCGGCGTTCGTTTTGAAGACTTCGCTCGTGCGGTCGGCGCGTTCCAGCAGCTCGGCGGGCGTGAGGTTTTCGAGCGCGTCACCGAGTTTGCGGGAGTTGGTGAGAAAGCGGTCTTTTTCCTCACGCTGCGGCACATTCGGCAAATCAGGCGCGGTGTGGATGAGCGTGGCGAGGCTGTCCCACATCTGCTCCGCCGTCATGCGGCGCAAAAGCGGGCCGGTGAAGTGATACAGCTCGCCGGGCATCAACTCGGCACGCGTGACCTCGCGCTGATAGGCTTGCGTGTTCGCGATGACGCGCAGGAATGCCTTTATATCATAGTGCTGTACGATCATGAGCCGCCGCAGATGCTCCATGAGCGCGGGCTGAGATGCCACGGTGCTGGTCATGATCTCGTCCACCGGCTCGATGAGTCCCGCGCCGAACATTTTCCTCCACAAGCGGTTCGCGATGACGGTGGTGAAGCGCGGATTCTCCGGCGAGGTGAGCCATTCGGCGAAGGAGTCGAGAGGCTTGCCCTTCGCATCATAAGGCACGGCCTTGCCCATGAGCACGGCGGGCTGCACGAGATCCTTCGGTTTGGCATCTGTGTATTGATAATCGTGCGGCAGGCGCAGGCGCTGCGGGCTGTGGCTGACCCATGCGTGCTTGATCGGCGCGATCATTTCATTGAAGGCCTGGCGCAGATGCGCCTCTTCATCCAGCGAGCCGCCGGTCCTCTCCCGCCGCTCGCGGTTCAGCGTGAACATGCCGTTGAAGGCCGGGCTGTAGACGCCCATCACCGTCTGCACGCCGTAGGTGTAGGCCGCCATCTGGTGGAACTGCATCTGCGTCCACGAGTCGAAGGGATGGTTATGGCACTGCGCGCACTCGATGCGCGTGCCCATGAAGACGCGCAGCGTGATGGCGAGATTGTCCAGCGGCATGCCGCGATCCCGCTGGTAATAGCCCACCGCGCCGTTCCGCCAGGCCACGCCCTGCGCCGTGACCAGCTCCCGCGCGAGCTGGTCAAAGGGTTTGTTTTTTCGCGCGGCGTCTTTCATGAACTCCGCATACGCCAGCCCGGTGACACGCCCCGCATCGCCCTGGTAGGTGCCCTTGCTCAGCACGCGAAACAGGTCCGCGTAGAAGTGAAACTGGTGCATCGTGAAGCCCTCGCTGGCGAGCAGGCGGTCGATCAAGCGCGCGCGTTTGTCCGCCGCGCTGTCCGCGAGAAAATCAACCGTCTCCCGATGCGTCGGGATGCGCCCCGCGAGATCCAGATGCACCCGGCGGACGAAGATTTCATCCGTGGCGGGCGGATTCGGCTGCACACCGTGCTTTTGCCAGTGTGTGGCGAGCAGCGCATCAATCTGAGCGGCTTCATCAGAGACTTTCGCGGCATGAGACTCGACAAAGATGAGAAGCATGGCGAGGCAGGGGATGAGGCGCGTGTTCATTCAACGCAATAACGCGAGACGAACACAGCATCTCACTCACTTGCGTTGGAAAGCATCGCTGGAGACAAGGGCGTGAATGAACTCGCGCAGGACGAAATCTTTCGCCTTGGCTCGGCTGATGATTGATTGAGCGAGGTATTCATCCGTGAAGCCGAAAGGTCGTCCGAGGGCGTATTCGATGAGGGACTCGGTGAAGCCGCGTGCGAAGGCATCGCTCCTCGCGGTGATGAGGTCGCGCAGCTCGAAGTAGTCTTTGAAGGCGGGGCCGTTGTGGAAGGCGGCGGCGGGGTCGATGGGCCAGGTCTTTTTGACTTTGCCCTTCTCGAAGTGGTCCTCGGTGCGCCATTTGCCGGCGGCGTCGAAGTTTTCGAGGCCGAAGCCGATGGGATCTATCTTGCGATGGCAGCTTGCGCATTGCGGCTCTTCTTGATGAGCGAGGATGCGCTCGCGCGCGGTGAGCGGTTTGCCTTCGAGCCGCGCGAGCTGCGGCACATTCGGTGGCGCGGGCGGCGGTGGATCGTGCAGCAGCTTTCGCAGCACCCACGCGCCGCGCTCGACGGGGCTGGTGTGCTTGCCATTGCCGCCCATGGCGAGGATGGCGGCCATGCCGAGCAGGCCGCCGCGTGGTGAGCCTGCGGGCAGCGTGACCTTGCGGAAGGCATCGCCCGTGATGCCATCGAGGTCGTAGTAGTCGGCAAGCAGGCCGTTGATGACGATGAAGTCGGATTTCAGCAGCCGCCGCAGGCTCAGGTTCTCACGCAGCAGCGTGGCCAGCGTCTGATGCACCTCCTCGCGCGCGGCGGCCTTGGCGCTGTCGTCAAAGGCGCGGTGCAGGCGGAAGTCGAACTGGAAAAAATCGAGCCGGTCGAGTCCGAGCCATTGATGCGCGAAACCGCCGACGAACTCATCGGCCTTCTCGCTGGCGATGAGGCGGTCCACTTGCGCGGCGAGCACTTCGGGCTTGGTGAGGTCGGCTTTGAGCAGTTCGTCGTCCGGCGGCGCGCTCCAGAGGAAGTAGGAGAGGCGGGTGGCGAGTTCGAGTGGTGAAAGCTGTCGTGGTGCCTGTTCTGGCACCGGTTCATTTAGATAAAGAAAGCCCGGCGAGGAGAGCACGACACTCATCGCCTCTTTCAGCGCGTCTTCGAGCGAGTCACCCGCCTTGCGTCGCGTTTCGGCGAGCAGCAGGAGCTTGTCGAGATACTCGGCGTCTGGCTTTTGACTTCGAAAGGCGCGGGTGGCGAATCTTTCGATCACCTCGCGCACTCCGGCGCGGTCCTGCGATTTCAGCGCGAAAGAAACAGCGGCGGTTTTTGCCTGCACAGGTCCCTCGATCTCAAACCAGTCCACCCACACCGCCGGGATCGGGCCGGTGCCGGTTTTGGCAAAGTGATCGTGGAAGATGCCCATCTCCGCCGCGCGCGAGTTTGGGCGTTTTTCACGCAGCGCGAACTCGCGGAAGCTGTCCGCGCTCACATTCACCTCCGTCTCGATGATTTGCGGATTTTCCAACGTGCCCGTGACCTGATGCGCGCCGAACACGGTGAAGGTGGCGACGTCCCTGGGGTCAGGCGTGCGCTGGCCGATCTCGATGAAGCGGCGCTCCGCCGGCGCGGCCTCGTTTGCCGCCACGCGCATGCGCAGCGTGTAGCGGCCGGGCGGCCACTTCGCATCGGCGGCCACATACGCCTCGCGCCAGGCGAAGTAGAAGCCGAGCCATGCGCCGGTGTCGCGCGCGGGCAGGCTCATGTAGTCGGTGAAGTATTGGAACTGGTAGATGTGCTCCAGCTCCTGCACGCGGGCCGTTTCCGCATCGCCAAGGCCGAAGGTCTGCGGCGCGGGCGCGCCTTTGAGCACCTCCCACTTGTTGTTGAAGAGCAGCCCAACGCGTCGGCCATCGTAAGGGTTCATTGAGGGGATTTTTGTGCTCTCTCGCAGCTCGGCGGCGAGCTTCACATTCTCCGGCAACTTCGCGGCTTCCTCTACAGCGGCCATCCAGGCCGCGTATTGCTCGTGGCCGTCCTTGAGTCGCTTGAGGTTGTTGTTCATGCGCTGATTGCCGAGCACCTCGGCCTCCGTTCGCGCTTTGAAAGTCTCCTTTGCCGCCGCAGTCCGCGCAAAGTGCTCGTCCAGCGCACGGCGGCCCAGCGCGTGGTATTGCTCGATCTGATCGCCCGACATGAAGAGCGACGCGCCCACCGTGTCGAAGCTGCCCGTGCCGCCGTCCGCCGGGAGATCGCGCACATCCAGCTCCACGCCGAGCAGATCGCGGATCGTGTTCTTGTATTCGCGCCGGTTCAGCCGCCGCATGGTGATCTGCCCGCCGGAATCACCCAGCACCTTGCGTGCGATGACGAGCGTGCCCGCGAGATCATCGAGAAACTCCGTTTTCCGTGCCTTGTCCGGCTGCGTCTCATCCTCCGGCGGCATCTCGCCGGAGTTCAGCGCGTTGAGGATATTCTGCCAGCGCTCCGCGCTCTCCAGCGTGTCGATGCCAAACGCGATGTCATCCAGCCGCAGCTTGCCCTTTTGCGTTTCCTCATTGTGGCACCCGGCGCAGTAGTCTTTGAAAAAGTCGCGGTGCTTTTCATCGAACTGCGTACGCGGCAGCTCAGCGGCGTCCGACAGTGCGCAAGAGACTGCAAGGATGGCAATCGATGACTGGAGCGACCGTTTCATGGTCTCAGTGAGGAACGACGGCGATTTCAGTTTCGACAAGTTGCAGCGGCTTGTCTGCGGCGGTCAGCGTGATGGCGAGTTCGTTCCAGCCATGCTTGAGAAGCTCGACCGGCACGGGCCATTGTGCATAGGCCTCGGTGGCGGGTGAGGGCGCGATGCCATGACGTTTCCCCGACGTGACGACGATGAAGCTGGCGGCGCTTCCTTTGTGCAAGGTGTGGCCGTTGATGCGGACGGTGAGCGCCACGTCGGAGTATGCTTGATTCGCTCCGTGCAGCCCCAGGCGAAGGCTGGCGGTGGCAGTCGATGCATCTTCTCCTATCAGCAGTCGCAGTGCGGCGGCGCGTCCCACTTCCAATGGAGTGGGGAGTTGTTTGCGATACTCGTATGTATCCTCCCGATCGTGGAAGTAGCTCGTGGTTACCTGATGACGCCGGGTGCCATCCAGCGTGCTCAGTGCGTCGCAGGTGGCCGGGTCGGTGTGCAGGATGTAATTGTAAAACTGATGACCGGACACGCCCTGATGACGCTGGTTCAGAGCTGCACCGAGGAACTGTGGCGCACTGGGTTTGCGTGAAACCTCGCTGGAGTAGGATGCCGGGCCGTGCTCTGCCGCGAACGGCCAGTGATAGCCAGCCCTGCCGTAAAGCGAGCCGATGACTTCGATGCCCGCCGGTCGGGCATGAACCACAAACTCCTCCAACGGCATGTCGTGGGACAGGGTCATCACCTGCGCAGGGATGATGGCATTGATCAGGCCACGCTTCATCCAGCTCACCACGTCGAGTCCGGCCCAGGTGCAGTTCTTTATCGCAGGCGGCACGCGGACATAGAGCCTCATCGGACGCCCCTGCGCTGCGGCAGTGGTTTTGAGTTGCCGCTGCACCGCCTCGACAAGCGCTGTCATCAGCGGCGCGTTTGTTTCCGCTGTGCCCGGCGGGAAGAAGATTTGGAAGCGATTGAAGTCGAGCTCGAAGCCGTCCATCACATCGGCATAACGCTCCATGGCCTCCATGATGACTGCGAGCCGATAGGCGCGAACCTCCTCACTGGCGTAGTTGAGCAGATGCTTGTAGCTCTCGACCGCAGGGATGGGTGAGGCGCCAAGGCTGGTGTGCTGGTGCTCCATCCAGAAGCGACCGGTGAGCGGGTAGTGCAGCGGGTCGCTACAGTAGTGCGAGTCGTTCATCCGGTAGGAGGGATAAAAGGAGAGGCCACGCTGCTTCGCCTTCTCACCCGCGATGCGTGGCGCATCCAGCCCAGCCTCGGTCGCGGCCTGGCAGCGCGCGATCCGGGGGCCCCATTTGGGATCATCGTGATACTTCGTCCTGCGCCAGCCCCAGGTGCTCGCCACTTTGGTCTGGTAGTAAAGAATATCCGAGCCAGCTCCGATGGACCACATCAGCGACGTTGCGGGCCCGTTGGCGATGTCATCTATCAACTTCTCAAGTTTGGCCTTCGATTCCTCCGGTGTGCTGCCGGTGAATGACAAGTCGCCATCCAAGTTTTGCATGATGGGCAGCGGTGCCGCTGCACATAGCAGTGAACTCAGTGAAAAGAGGGCGAGGAATCGTATCATCGGATTGGGGAAAGCGGCTGATGTCACGCCAGCAACTCCTTCACCACACCCGAGCTGTCGCCGTGGCGCTCGGCTTGGATGCCGAGGCCGTGGAGCATCGTCAGCCAGGCGTTGCAGAGCGGCGTGTTCGGCGGCAGGACGACGTGCTGGCCCAATTTCAGGCTGGCACCGCCGCCGGCGAGAATCGTCGGGCAGTTGTCCAGGTAGTGGCTCGTGCGGATGTTGCTGCCGTAGGCGAGCGCGGTGTGGTCGAAAAGGCTGCTGCCGTCGGGTTCCTCCACCGCTTTGAGCTTGTCAAGCAAGCCGGCGAGCAGCGTGCTCTGCGTCACATCGCGCTTTTGCGAGGCCTCCAGGCGGTCGCCGGTGGTGTAGTGGCTCATGTCGTGCGCGGCGATTTTTAGATCCAGGCTGCTCAGAAGTGATCCGACAGGCTGGCGGTAGGTGATGACACGTGTGGCGTCGGTTTGGAGCGCCGCCACGATGAGGTCATACATCAGCGCGATCTCATCACGGCCTGCGAGCCCCGGCTTCGGCTCGGCGAGCGGCACCTTTGGCTTGGGCACGTCGAGCCATTGCTCGTCCTTGGACAGACGTGTCTCGATGTCGCGCACGCCTTGGAAATATTCATCGAGCTTGTCAGTGTCGGTCTTGTTCAGACCGCGCTGCACACGCCGCGCGTCGGTGAGCACGGCATCGAGCACACTGCGCTTTTGTGAGAGCATCGCCTGGCGCTGCGCGAGCGGCATCGTTTCATCGGAAAACAGGCGGTGATAGGCCAGCACGGGATTGTCCAGACCTGCCATCGGTTTGCCGCGGCGGTCCCAGGCGAGCGAGAGGCCGGGACCGTGACCGTTCTCAATCGCATTTGGGCTGCCGAGCTGGATGGAGGTGAAGCGCGTGTCTTTGCCCAAGACCTCCGCCGCCACCTGGTCGGCGGAGATGGTGTTGTGAAAGCTCTGCCCCGGCTGCGCGAAACGATTCGCCCCCGTGAGCCAGAACGTGCTGCCCCAGTGCGCCTCGTTGGCGAACTTGTTCGTCAGCCCCTGCACGAGCGTGAAGTCCTTTTGATGCCGTGCCAAAGGCGCGAGGCCCGGCGGCAGCTTGTAGTCAGCGCCCGTCACCTTAGCATCGGGATACCACGACTCCTCCGTCACTCCCCAGCCAAAGCCGAGAAACACCATGCGCTTCGGCCTTGCCACAGTGGGCGCGGCAGAAGCAAACCGGCGAAAGCCGATGGATTCCAGCGCGGGCAGCGCGATGACCGTGCCAGCGGCGCGGAGAAAGTGGCGGCGGGTGAGAGGATTCGTTTTCATGGCAGCGGTGCGATGGAAACGTCGTCACCGCGTCATCAATTTCCTTCCTTCTTCTCTTCAGCCTCACGCAGCCGCTGAACCTTTGGTTTGTAACCAGCGGAAAGTTGTTTGCGTGGAGCGGAGGTGCGTGAGCAGCTTTTCGCGCATGAGGTTCAGCGTATCGCGATGCTCGGGCATTTCGGCGAGGTCGTGCTGCTCCAGGGGATCGAAGCAGCGATAAAGGCAGGATAAAGGGACCAGGATAAAGAGGATAAAGGGACAAAGGGACAAAGGGACAAAGGGACAAAGGGACAGACACGAATGGGACGCGATAGAGGGACGGGGACGCGATAGAGGGACGGACACCCTGTATCTGCCCCAGATACACGCAGACGGTTCACCTGAAACACCACAGGCTGTCCCAAATAGCTCTCTGCGGGAGTTCTGATTGTGTCCAGAATCGCCTTTCGAATGGGAGTTCCAGAAGGTGGTTCGATATAGCCCAGTTCCTCCGTTCGAACGGCTGGCTTGGGACGATAGCGGCGCAAATACTCCGTCCGCTTTTTTTGACCAGATCGATCATGGCATTAAGCCGATCTACGCGATAGGCGCTTCCGCCGACAGACGTTCTTCGGGCGATTCTGTCTGCCTCTGCGTCCCGCCAGCTTATCCATTCGCGTTCTTCTTGGCGAAGCGACTCTTGCTGAGCAGGGATTAAAGTATCCATCACTGTCTTGTAAACATGGTCGATTTCAGCATGAGCACGCTCCAGCAGCTTCGATTCTACCTCGCCGGGTTGGCTCCAAGACGGAGCTATAGATGTTGGTTTGGTCGTTTGTGGGAGGGTTGGTCTGGATATGTTTGTCGCGTGCGGATCTGAGTGCAGAACAATAAATCCTCCCAGCAAGACAGCTACTACGACCATGATTCCAATGATGCTGCTTGTGCCGGAGCCAGTGTTGCCACTGCTCGAATCGCTACTCGAATAAGAGCTGAAATCGTCGTCGTAGCTCGAAGAGGAATTGTCGTCGGTTGTGGCGGCAGAATCACTTGCGGGAGCTGATTTGGAAACGTCTCGAGCCACATAAGGAACAGCCCCTGAGTGCCTTGTGTATTTATCGCCGAACCAATCTTTTTCTTCGTGAGACTCACCGACCTTTTTTCCATCCGCATCAGCGTGTCTTGTGTATTTATCGCCGAACCAACCTTTTTCCTCGCGAGATTCACCGACCTTTTTTCCATTGGCGTCAGTGTGACTTGTGTATTTATCGCCGAACCAACCTTTTTCCTCGCGAGATTCACCGACTTTTTTTCCATTGGCGTCAGTGTGACTTGTGTATTTATCGCCAAACCAATCTTTTTCCTCGCGAGATTCACCGATCTTTTTTCCATTATCATCAAAATGGACGGTGTATTTATCACCAAACCAGTCTGTTCTTTCCTCAGATTTACTCATGGTATTGTGAGATAACAGTGAACGCGCCAACAGCGCAGATGGTTAACAGAACGCGAGCTTTTTAAGCAGCTTAATCATCACCCACGATTTAGTGGCAAAATGTCTGTTCGAGATGGATTTGGCAACCCTCACTTTCACCCAAACAAACTCATCTGCCCCGCGTCTTCATCGCTGCGGGGCTTCTTCCTTGTCTTCGCGGGCACGCTGGTGGCCACGGGGACTTCTTTGACGCTTTCGGCGGGCTGGTGGCCGGATTCGAGTTGTTGGAGGACTTCCTTGGCGCGGGCGATGACGTTTTCGGAGAGGCCGGCGAGTCTCGCGACCTGGATGCCGTAGCTTTTTTCGGCGGAGCCGGGGAGGATCTTGTGGAGGAAGATGATCTGATGGTTCCACTCCTTCACGGCGACGTTGTAGTTCTTCACGGCCGTGCGGCTCTGTGCGAGCGCGGTGATCTCGTGGTAGTGCGTGGCGAAGAGCGTGCGTGCGCCGACTTTGTCGTGCAGATGCTCGGCGACGCTCCACGCGATGCTGAGGCCGTCGAAGGTGCTCGTGCCGCGGCCGATCTCGTCGAGGATGACCAAGGAGCGCTCGGTGGCGTTGTTGAGGATGAGCGCGGTTTCGTTCATCTCGACCATGAAGGTGCTCTGGCCGCGCGCGATGTCGTCGCTGGCGCCGATGCGGGTGAAGATGCGATCGACGAGGCCGATCTCCGCGCTGGCGACGGGCAGGAAGCTGCCAATCTGCGCCATGAGCGTGAGAAGCGCGGTCATGCGCAAGTAGGTGCTCTTACCGGCCATGTTCGGGCCGGTGATGAGGATGAGGCGGCTCTCCTCGGGCTCCAGCGTGATGTCATTCGGCACGAAGCGCTCGCCACTTGTGAGATTCTGATCGAGCACGGGATGGCGGCCGTCGCGGATGAAGAGATTCCGCGTTTCATTGAGCACGGGGCGCGTGTAATTGAAGAGCCGCGCGGTCTCGGCCAGCGAGGCGAGTGAATCGAGCACGGCGATGGTCTCCGCGGTCTCCTGGATCTGCGCGAGGTGCTGCAGCACGCGGCCGCGCAGCTCGATGAACTGCTCGTATTCGAGCGCCTTGCTGCGCTCCTCGCTGCCGAGGATCTTGTCCTCCATGCGCTTCAACTCGTCGGTGATGTAGCGCTCGCCGTTGACGGTGGTCTGCTTGCGGTGGTAGTCGGCGGGCACGCTGCCGACGTTCGCCTTGGTGATCTCGATGAAGTAGCCGAAGACGGCGTTGTATTTGATCTTGAGGCTCTTGATGCCCGTGCGCTCGATCTCCCGCGCCTGCAAATCCGCGATCCACTGCCGGCCGAGCGTGGAGGCATTGCGGAGCTCGTCGAGCTCCGGCAGCCAGCCTTCGCGGAACACGCCGCCTTCTTTGATCTGCATCGGCGGTTCATCGACGATGGCGCGTTGGATTTCGGAAGAGAGCGCGGTGAGGTCGTGGAGGCGATGGGCGAGGTGGGCTGACAGGATTGACCGGGTTGACCAGTCTGACAGAAGCGATTTGATGGCGGGAATGACCTCCAACGACACCGCCAACGCCTGCAGATCACGGCCATTGCCGCTGCCTTGGCTGAGGCGGCTGCTGGTGCGTTCCAGATCACGCACTTCTTTGAGCAGGGTGCGCACCTGGCTGAGGAGCATGGCCTCATCGAGAAAAGCGGCGATCATGTCCTGGCGTTGCGTGAGCGTGTCGAGATCGCGCAGCGGGTGGAGGACCCAGTGGCGGAGCTTGCGGCCGCCCATGGGGGTGCAGGTGCGGTCGAGGGCGCTCAAAAGCGTGTGGGCATTGCCGCCGCGGGCGCTGACGAGTTCAAGATGGCTCTGGCTGGCGGCGTCGATGAGCACGACGTCGCTCGTTTGCGCGACGCGGAGGCGCTGGATGTGATCGACACTGCGGCGGAGCTGGAATTGCAGGTATTGCAGGATGCAGCCTGCGGCACAAAGCGCGGCGCTGAGCCCCTGGCAGCCGAATCCATCGAGCGACTGCACTTTAAAGTGCTGCGTGAGGCTGTGCTCAGCCTGATCGAGAAAAAACAGGTAGCTCTCCACCGCCTGCGCACAGGCCGGGCTGCCGAGCGCCTCGATCACATCGCGCTGATCGTCGCTGTGGAGGATCTCGCTGGCCTGGAGGCGCTCCAGTTCATCGGCGAGCTCGGTGGCGTCCTTGTATTCCGCCACCTCGAACTCGCCGGTGGTGTGGTCCACATACGCGAGGCCGATCTTTTTGCTTTTTGCATCGCGAAAGACCGCGGCGAGGTAGTTCGGCCGGTTGGAGTCGAGCAGGTTCGTGTCGTTGATGGTGCCCGCGCTGAGAATCTGCGAGATGGCCCGCTCGACGATTTTTCCCGGCACGGGGATGCTGGTCTGCTCGCCGATGGCGACGCGCTTGCCGGCTTTGATGAGCTTGGCGATGTAACCCTGCGCCGCATGGTAAGGCACGCCGCACATGGGCACTCCGCCGCGCTTGGTGAGCGCCACATTGAGGATGGGGGAGGCGGTCTTCGCGTCCTCGAAGAACATCTCGTAAAAGTCACCCAAGCGGAAAAAGAGCAGCACATCCTCGGGAAGCTCCCGCCGCATGGCGAGGTATTGCTTCATCATCGGGGTGCTGGCGGCGTCGGCGGACATCGTGAAACGCAAGGCTTGGCCGTCATGCGGGCGGCGGTCAAGCCTTCTTCGCCCAGTCTGGCATCATCAAGCCGGGGCGGGATGAAAATGACCGCCGCGTTGCGGCAGCGGCGGCGGTTTATGCCTCGGGCGGGCTGCCTTCGGGCAGGCCCTTCTCGGCGAGTTTGGCCTTCACCGCCTCCTCGATCTCCGCATAGATGGCAGGGTCGTTTTTCAGCGTTTCCTTGGCGGCGTCGCGCCCCTGGGCGAGTTGGCTGCCCTTGTAGCTGATCCAGGAGCCGCGTTTTTGCAGGATGTCGAACTCCATGGCCAGGTCGAGCAGGGAGCCGACATTGGAGATGCCCTCGTTGTACATGATGTCGAACTCGGCCTCGGTGTAGGGCGGGGCGAGCTTGTTTTTGACGATTTTGACCTTGGTGCGGTTGCCGGTGACGGTGCCGTCGCTGCTTTTGATGGCGCCGATGCGGCGGATGTCCACGCGCACGCTGGCGTAGAATTTGAGGGCCTTGCCGCCGGGCGTGGTTTCGGGGTTGCCAAACATGACGCCGATTTTTTCACGAATCTGGTTGGTGAAGATGACGCAGGTGCGGGCCTTGGAGATGATGGCGGTGAGCTTGCGCAGGGCGGCGCTCATGAGGCGGGCCTGCGCGCCGACGGTGGAGTCGCCGATCTCGCCGTCGAGTTCCTGGCGGGTGACCAGAGCGGCCACGGAGTCCACGACGATGACGTCAAGGGCGTTCGAGCGCACCAGGGTCTCGCAGATGCGCAGCGCCTCCTCGCCGGAACTGGGCTGGGAGACGAGCAGCTCGTCAATTTTCACACCGAGACGGCGCGCGTAGTTCGGATCCAGCGCGTGCTCCACGTCAATGAAGGCGGCCAGGCCGCCGGCCTTTTGCGCCTGGGCGATGGCGGTGAGCGTGAGGGTGGTTTTGCCGGAGGATTCCGGCCCGTAAACCTCGATGATGCGCCCGCGGGCGAAACCGCCCACGCCCAGGGCCTTGTCTATCAAAAGGTTGCCGGTGGGGATGACGGCCACCTCGATTTTTTGGTCGCCTGTCATGCGCAGGATGGACCCTTCGCCGAAATCCTTCTGGATTTGCTGGATGGCCATGTCGAGGTTGCGGGCGCGGGCTTCGGCGAGGCGCTGGGTGCCGGCGTCGGCGGCGGTGTCTTTGGAGGGGGATTTGGCCATGAGAGAGAGTGGTTAATTTGTTCCGGTGAACACTTAGGGTGGTGATCGCCGCGCGCAATGGTTTTTTCCAAAGCGCGGCGATTTAAAGCGCTCCGCGAGAGCGGGGCAAGCCCCGCCTCCTCAATCCGGCCATAAACGCCACGCGACAAGCTCCGTGTCTGAGCGGGCATAAACCCGGTTCCCTGCAAAGGCGGGATGCGCCCAGGTCTTGCCGATGATTTGATGCCGGGCAAGCTCGTCGATGCCCTCCGGCCCCAGCCGCGCATAGACGAGCTCTCCATTGGCATTGAGCAGGGCGGCGAGACTCTCGCTTTCCTTGAGCCAGGCGAGGCTCATCTGCGGGTTGCGGTCCTTGGGGGTGAGGGTGTTGGCATCGCTCCATAGCAGCCTGCCGGTGGCGTGCTCGATGGCCTGAAGGCCCTTGTTTTTGTCCAGCAGGTATAGCACGCCGTCTTTAAAAAGCGGCGCAGACATCAGACCGCACATGTCTTTTTCATTCTCCCAAAGCAGCGACACCGCGCCCGCCTGGCCGCCGAGCTTGAGCGCCCTGGTGCCGTGCCAGTAACCGGACACCACGAGGATGCCGTCGTGATACCACGGCTGCGCGATGCTGACACCATAGGTGATTTTGTACGGCCATGTCCAAAGCGTGGCGCCCGTGTCGGGATTCAGGCTCTGCACCATCTCCGGTCCCCATATGATGAGCTGCCGGGCTCCCTGGTGTGTGATGATCTCCGGCGTGCAATAACCCGCGCGGTCCGGCCCGCCGCGCCAGACCAGCGCGCCGGTCTCCCGATCAAGGGCGAGCACGCTGCCATCGGGCTGCGCGCCCACATGCAGCAGCACGCGCGGCCCGTCCAGCACGGGCGAGGCGGCGAAACCCCAGGTGGGAATTTTGGCGCCGTGACTGGCCACCGTGTCCACCTGCCAGATGACCGCGCCGGTGGCCGCGTCCAGGCAGCAGGCGACGCCGGTGGCGCCGAGCGCGTAGGCGCGGCCCTC
>ERZ761609.921-NODE-921-length-29622-cov-54.594413_pt1 | contig 29622 bp, 26 predicted proteins | sample MGYA00511163_ERZ761609 | MGnify/ENA primary metagenome ERZ761609 (study PRJEB28899, sample SAMN02445070) | bioreactor sludge metagenome | biome: EBPR sludge | place: Australia: Brisbane, Thorneside Wastewater Treatment Plant | collected 2011-12-16 ... | reverse complement strand
CGCCCCGTTCGTCCGCGACTCGTAGCTCACCTTGTAAATCGTCTCCGTCCCCGATGCGATCGACTTCAGATTCTCCGGCAGAATCTCCGGATACCGGACCACGTGAGGCACCAGCACCACCAGAAGATCATTGTCCGATCGCTCCACCTTCTCGTAAGAAAGCAGCCGGCCCAACCCCGGAATCTGCATCAGGCCCGGAATCCCGCTGCGTGTCAGCCGGTCCGATGCCTGCATCAGCCCCCCAATCAGCGTCGCCTCGCCCTCTTTCACGCGGATAATGTGCTCCACGCGCCGCTGCCCGATCACGGGCTGTTCCACGCCGCCCACGTTGATCCGCTCCCGGATATTCGAAATCTCGAGCATGATCTGCATCGAAACTTCATCCGAACCGTGAATCCGCGGCGTCAGATCGACGTTCACGCCCACGTCCGCGAACTGAAACTGCGTTTGCGCCGCCGGGAATCCGCCCACGCCGCCCAGCGCCGACTGAAAACTCCCGCTCGCGTACGGGAAGCGTTCGCCGATCTTGACCATCGCCTTCTGGCCGTCCGTCGCGCGCACCTGCGGCGATTGCAGGATCTTGGTCCGCCCGTCGCTCAGCATCGCCTGCAGCGACGCCCCCGGCAGCGTCACCGTGAAGTCGCCCGAGCCGATGTCTTTCAGCCGGTTCAGCGCGATCGAAGGAGTCGTCGTGCCGCCGGTGCCCGTCGCGCCCCCCTGGGGCGTGAAGTTCACCGGAACATTGATCCCGCCGGTCGTCAGCGCGAGCAGGCCCAGTTCCCGCGTCACCGAACGGGCCGTCTCGAACACCATCACGTCCACCACCACTTCCGGCTTCGGCTTGTCCAGATCCAGAATCACCTTCTCCGCCAGCGCCATCTGATCCGCCGTCCCGCGAATGATCAGCGCGCTCTGCGAGTTCACCGGGAACACCTTCCGGACGTCCGTCACCTGCCGGACCGCCGTCATCACCTCCTGCAACTCCTGCGGCGACGTGATGTTCTGCAAATAAAACACCCTCGACACGTGCTCTTCGTAATCCCGGCGCTTGGTGACGTTATCCACCGTGATGAAGATCGTGTTGTCCGACAGCGGCTTCCAGAAACTCTTGCTCAGCAGCGCCGTGTAGTCCAGCGCCTCGGTCAGCGTCGTCCGTGCCAGATCGAGCGAATAACGCTTGCCTTGGTCGGTGTAGTCGGCATCGAACAGGACGTTGATCCCCGCCAGCTTGCCGATCGTCTCGAACAGCACCTTCGGGCTCTGGTTCACGATCCGGAGATTGGTGATTTCGTCCTTGAGCGGCTTCAGAAACGGCACGCCTTTCATCGCCGCCGCGCGCTGCTCGGCTTCGCGCCGGGCCATCTGCGTGGGTGAAACGCCCCGGTCCTCCGGCTTTGGTTCTTTAGCGCCGGGCGTCTCCTTGCGCCGCTTCTCGGCGTCCAGCATCTGGTTTGTCTGCCGGAGTTCCTGCTCGGCGATCGTCGAGGCCGGATCGATGGCGAACGCCTTCTGGAACTCGACCACCGCCCCCTCAAGGTTGCCCGACTCGCGCAGGCGCCGTCCGCGGGTCACGTGCGTCTGCCCGGCCTGGAACCGGACCCGGTTCACCGCCATCTGATAGGCAGCGTCCATCGGATCCTCCGAAAGCGCCTGCTCGTACAACTCGAGGGCCTTGTCGAACTCCTTCCGCCCCTCGGCCACCCGGCCGTCACGCAGAAAACGGTCTCCTTTCCGGGTGCCCGCTTCCAGGGGGCCGGCCAGCAGGGCCAGTATCGCAAAGGCCGGCAGGATGGCGGCTAAACGGTTCAAGATCATGACTTTAGGGCAGCTCCCAGCGGTCCGGCCATGGTATAATCATCTTTGAAACATCGCGGACCACGGCGCAAACACTTCATCTCGAAATGTTTGACGCACAAAGGGCTTCCCGCGTGGAGGGCATTTTTTCTTGGCCGCCTCGAAGACCACCGCCGACGGCACCAGACCCGTCGCCGACAACCGCAAAGCGTTCCACGACTACTTCATCCTCGAGAAGTACGAAGCCGGACTTGTGCTCACCGGCACCGAGATCAAGAGCGCCCGCTCCGGCAAGGTCCAGCTTCGCGATTCCTTCGCCGACATCGAAAGCGGCGAAGCCTGGCTCAAGAACGCCCACTTCAGCCCGTACTCCCACGGCAACATCTGGAACCACGAGCCCACCAAGAAGCGCAAGTTGTTGCTGCACAAGTCCGAGATCGAAAAACTGTTCGGCAAGGTCCGCGAAAAGGGCCTGACGCTGATCCCGCTCCGCCTGTATCTCAAAAACGGGCGCCTGAAGTGCGAAATCGGCGTCTGTAAAGGCAAAAAACTGCATGACAAGCGCGAAGCCATCCAGGCTCGCGACCAGGACATGGAAGCCCGCAAAGCCCTCCGGCAGCGCAACGCGGGCTACCGGGAGGACTAAAACCCAATGGAATTGATTCTCAGCACCACGCCCGCCGCCGAAATCGAAGCCGGCGCGCTGGTGGTGATCTGCTTCGAGGACGAGACGCCTCCGTTTCTGAATGACGAAGCCCGGGCCGCGCTGACGGCCGCCCGGGAAGAGGGCGAATTCGACGCAAAGCCTTTGTCCACCATGCTTTGGCATCGCCCGGCGGGTTTGAAAGCTCAGCGGTTACTGGCCGTGGGCGGCGGCCCCCGGGCGAAGTTCGACACCGACCAGATGCGCAAGATCGCCGGTCTCGCCGTCCGGACTCTCAAGCCCAAGGGCATCAAGGACCTCGCCTTCCGGGTCGAGGGCGATCTGGCCGCCGAAGCCATGATCGAGGCGCTCGCCGAGGGCGTTATCCTCGGCGATTACGAGCCCAACAAGCACCAAACCGACCCCAAAAAGCACGATAAACGCGTCGAAAACGTCCGCTTCTCCGTTCCCGAGGAGTCGATCGCGCTCATCGAAGCGCTCCGCCGCGGCCGGACCACCGGCGAAGCCCAGAACTACACCCGAATTTTGGCGAACGAACCCGCTAACTTGTTGACACCACTCAAACTCGTCGAAGAAGCCCGCACGCTCGCCGCCGAATTCGGCCTCGAGTGCGAGATCCTCGACGAGGCCCGGATGCGCCAACTCGGCATGGGCGCCCTGCTCGGCGTCGCCCAGGGCAGCGCCGAACCGCCGGCGCTGATCGTGCTCAGGTATGTCCCCCAGGAGGCGCCCGATTGCCCGGACCACCTCGCCCTGGTCGGCAAAGGCGTCACTTTCGACACCGGCGGCGTCTCGATCAAGCCCTCCGAGGGCATGGAGAAGATGAAGTACGACATGTCCGGGGCGGCGGCGGTGCTGGGCGCGATGCGCGCGCTGGCGCAGTTGAAGCCGCGGATTCCGGTCACTGCGTACGCGCCCTGCGTCGAGAATATGGTCAGCAGCCGGGCGCAGCGCCCGGGCGATATCGTCACCAGCTATCTCGGCAAGACGATCGAAGTCCTGAATACCGACGCCGAAGGCCGGCTGATTCTGGCGGACGCGCTCACCTACGCGGTCCGGCAGGGCGCCACCCACCTGGTGGACGCCGCCACGCTGACCGGGGCGATCGCGGTGGCGCTCGCGCATCTGCGCGTGGGCGTGTTTTCGAACGATAAAACGCTCGAAAATCGCGTTTTGAAGGCATCCGAAGCGGCGGGAGAGCGGATGTGGCCGCTGCCGATGGACGACGATTACAACGACTACCTGAAGAGCGCGTTCGCCGATCTGGCCAACATCGGAGGCCGTTGGGGCGGCGCGATCACGGCGGCGAAGTTCCTGGAGCCGTTCGTGGAGGGCAAGCCCTGGGTCCATCTGGACATCGCCGGCACAGCCTGGCTGGACGAGGGCAAACCGTTTCTGGCCAAGGGGCCTTCGGGCGTGCCGGTTCGCAGCTTTGTCCGGCTCGCCATGGAGTGGTAGCGCTCCCGCTCCTGCTGCTGCTGGCGCCGCAGGTGGACGACGCTGCCCGTGAAGAATTCCTGCGCTACGGAGAAATCCGGCAGGTGGAGCGCCTCGACCGGGGCGTGACGGCCTCCCGGAAGGTGGTGCTGCATTTGCACGGGCAGATCCACGACGCGCACTTGCAGACGGTGGATATCCGCCACCGGCCGCTCGCTTCGCTGGTGAACCTCGAACCCGGCTTCACGGACAGCTACAAATACAACATTGCCGCTTACGAACTCGACCGCCTGCTCGGGCTGGAAATCTCGCCCGTTTGCGTCTACCGGACGTTGGACCGGCAGAACGCTTCGATGTGCTGGTGGGTGGACGGCGTGCAGATGACCGAAGCGGAGCGGCGGGCGCGGCGCATCGAACCTCCGGATACGGGCCGGCACAGCCGGCAATGGTGGAGAGTGCGCGTCTTCGACCAGTTGATCTCCAACACGGACCGGAACACGGGCAACATCCTCTACGACGCCGCGTGGCGGCTCTGGGGGATCGATCACACGCGCGCGTTCCGGGTCCGGACCGAACTGCTGCGGCCCGCCGACATCACCCACATCGACCGGGCCTTCTGGGCGCGGTTGCAGGCGCTTGACCGCAAAACGGTGGAGGCGCGGACGGCACGCTGGCTCTCGGCGGAGCAGATCGACGGGCTGATGGCGCGACGGGACCGGATTGTGGCCATCATTGAAGAGCGGATTCGCGAGAAAGGCGAAGCCGCGGTCCTGTTTGAATGGCCGGATCAGGCGGCGGCCCAGAAAGGGAGTAGCCCATGAATCGCAGGGAGTGGATGCTGGGGATGGCCGTGGCGCTGCAGCCGGAAGCTGGCCGCGTCGTCGCCGTGGGCGACGTCCATGGCGACTACGAGCGCTTCCTGGATGTCCTGATCATGGCCAACGTCGCGAACGCGCGGGGACGCTGGACCGGCGGGAGCGCCACGCTGGTCCAATTGGGCGACGTGCTGCACCGCGGACCCGCTTCACGCCGCTGTCTCGACCTGCTGATGAAACTCGAGCCGCAGGCAAAAAGCGCGGGCGGCCGGGTGGAGATGCTTCTGGGCAACCACGAAGTGATGCGCATGATGGGCGATTTTCGCTATGTTTCCCCCGGCGAAGATGCCGAATTCCGCACGCCCAGGTCGCCTCGTGAGCGCGATCTCTACTTTGAAACCTACCTCGAAGTACTCCGGCACGAAGGCCGTCCGATGGACCGTCCGGACCTGGCGATGGGCTTCCGCGAGCGGTGGGAGGCCTCCTTCCCCCTCGGCCGGGCCGAGATGATCAAGGCGTTCGGCGACCGGGGCGTCTACGGGAAATGGCTCCGGAACCGGCCCGTGGCCTTCGCCGCCGGAGAGACCCTGTTTGTCCATGCCGGGATCAGCCCCAAGTATCTGATGTGGGATAACGGGCGCTTCGTCGACCGTTTCCGGCACGACATCGACATGCAGGACCCCGAAGCCGGCGGATTTCTAACCGATGAACTGGGCCCCTTCTGGTGGCGTGGTCTGGTCCAGCAGCCCGAAAGTGAACTGGCCGGGCACATCGATGCGCTGCTTGAGCGCTGGAACGTCCGGCGGATGGTGGTCGGCCACATGCCGCAAAAGGGGCGGGTGAGGCCGCTGCTCGGCGGCAAGGTGCTGCTGGCCGATGCCGGACTTTCGTCGCTCTATGGCGGCGCCAGGGCCTGCGTGGTCATCGAAGGCGGCCGCGCCCGGATGCTGCTCGAAGGCAAGCTCATTCAACTCCCGTAGGAGCCGGCGAAGACCTCGTCGAAAATGGACGGACGTTCGACTTTCCAGCCAAAAAAGCGGGCGGCTTTGGTGGACCCGGCCTTCAGATCCATCGCCAGGCAGTCGGCCATGGCGCCGTAGCGGGCGCGGGCGGCTTCCAGGGGCACGGACTCGACCTTGCCTTCGTGGCCGCAAGCCTGCGCCACGGCGAGCGCGATCTTGCGCACCGGTTGAGGCATGCCGCCACAGGTGATGAAGAGTTCACCGGGCGAAGGCTCGGCGACGGCGAGCGCGTAGAGCGTGGCGAGATCCTCGATGTGGACACACGACCAGTGGTTTTCGCCCGCGCCAATGATGTGAACGGCGCCAGTGGTCCGGGCATCGTTGAACATCCCCGCGAGGAACCCGCCGCCGCGGCCGAAGACCATGCCGGGGCGGAAGACCATGCCCTGCGAGGCGAGCACGAGGTCCTCGATCGCCGGGCGCCAGGCGACCAGTTCCGGAGGCCGGAGCATCGAGATCTCGCCCAGCATCCGGCCGCGGGTGTCGCCCATCACCCAGACGCCGCTGGTGTAGATGAACGGCTTGCGGCCCGGGCGCGTGGCGGAAAGGATGGCCTCGACGGCGTCATGATCGCGTTCGGGGGCGTGTTCATCAAACGCCATGGCGGTGTGGATGACGGCGCCGGCTTCAGCGGCGGCCTCTTCGAGCACGTGGCGGTCTTCGAGGGAACCGCGCACGGGGATGCGCCCCCGGGACTGCAGCAGATCGGCCTTTTCTTCCGACCGGGCGAGGCCGGAGACGGTGTGGCCGGCACGCGCGAGGGCATCACAAACGGCGGCACCGATATAGCCGGTGGCGCCAGTAACGAAGACTTTCATCGGGCGGGTGACCTTTCCACAATGCAGTGTAGCGCGGCCCTCAGGCGATTTCGCCCCGCTCCCGCGCGGCGGCCTCGAGTTTCTGGTGTTCGGCGAACAGCAGGCCGGCCACGGTCAGCCACAGAACGACGATGCCGAGCGTGACGCCGGCAAAGCCGGTGAGCGCGAGTCCGGCCTTGGTTCCGGCGAGCACGACGAGGGCTTGCAGCATGTCGCCGGCGCGGACGACGAAGGTATCGATGGCGGCTTTGGCCTTGTATTTGGCCTCGCGTGACGTCAGCAGGTAGAGCGCCTGCCGGACGGTGTTCATGATCGAGTAATCCGTGGCGTTTTCGAGGATCTTGGCGAAGCGGATCACGCCCAGAACCGGGTACACCAGCAGCAGTCCGTAAGCGCCGAAGGCGATGATCGGGAGGATGAACAGCGCTCCGCGGACGCCGAGGAATTTGATGGCGCGGGAAGCGATGAAGCTCTGCAACAGGAATCCGAGAAGGTTGACATAGCCGTAAAACTCACTGTAAAAGCTTCCGATGAAGGCTTTCTTGGCTGCTTCGGTGCCCAGCGCGGCGGCATCGGCGGTGACGAGTTTGCCCAGCAGGAATTCGCCGGTGGAGTTGGTCACATTCAGCAGCAGGATCAGGATCGCGATCAACATGAGGTACCGCTGGCTGAAGATCAACTGGAAGCCGCCCTCGGCGCCGAGAGGTTTCGCGGCGATGGCCACCTGGTGACGGCTCTTGCCGACCGCGCGATGGTTGGACCAGAACGTCATCGCGGTGCAAATGCCCAGCAGGGCGCCGCCGACCAGCATCACTTCATACAGCCCGACCCCCTCGATCAGTCTGCCCGCGGCCACCGCTCCCACCCAGGCGCCCAGCGACATGCCGATGCCGATCACCGGAAACAGACGTTTGCCTTCCTCCTCGGAGTGGATGTCATTGGCAAAGGCCCAGAACTGCGCCACGACGAAATTGTTGTAGATGCCCAGCCACAGATAGTACGCGATGCCCTCGCGCACACCCGCCTTCCCCAGCATGTAGAACACGACCAGGCACGCGATGAAAAAGCCGTTGGCGATCAGGATCAGGCGCATGCGCCGAACCTTCGAGCCCAGCATGCCGTACAGCGGAATGAACAGCAGAAGCAGCAGCGCCTGGCCCGCCGCCGAGTAACTCTTGATTTCCGCGCCGCTTTCTCCGAGGATCAGGGCCTCCCGGATGGTCTTCAGCAGGTAGTAGGAGGCGAGCAGCAGGAAGACATTGACAGCCAGGATCAGGGTGTTGGCGGCTTCGCCGGGGCGGATGTCGGAGAAGAGCAGGAAGACCCGGTCGAGCCACGTCAACCGGGCGGGTGGGGGAGGCGAGGGCTGTGGCATCGTCATGTATTGTTGCGCAGTCTCCGTCCCAAGATCCAGATGGCCCGGCACAATTTTGTTGGGCGGGCCGCCCGGGCCAAGCTACAATCAGAGGGGCCGTCCCATGAGTCCATTGATCTTCCTGGTCCTCCTGCTTCTTTGTCTCTCTGGGCCCCTGCGGTCGCAGGTTCCGACCCGGGCTGCCGGAATCGAGGCCGAACGCGAAAAGAAGGCGGCGGTGCTCGAACCCGATGAGCCCACCAAAGCCGAGCAGGTGCTCACGCGGATCAAGGATGACAAGATCGTCGAGCGCATCCAGGCGGGCTACAACGGAATCCGCGGCAAACTGGGCGGCCTGGCGACCGGCGGCGGTTTCGCTCTCGGCCCCGAGTATGCGCGCGAGGATCTGGCCGGCGGGAAACTGCATCTGCGGACGGCCGCGGCGATTTCGTTCCGCAATTTCCAGCGCTACGACCTCGAACTGAAAGCGCCGGAGACGCGCACGCGCCCCGTCTTCTTCCAGGGCTACGCCGTCCGCCACTTCTATCCCAGCCTTCAGTACTACGGGCAGGGGCCCGAATCGGAAAAAGACGGCCGCAGCAATTTCCTCTATGAAGACCTGGCCATTGACGGCACGGTGGGGGTCGCCGCCGGCAAGGGCCTGCGCCTCGCCGCCTCCGGAGGCTATCTGAAAGTCCATGCGGGCCGCGGCCGCGACCAGCGCTTCGCGTCCATCGACGAGAACTTCGGCGGTGGCGTCACGCCCGGCCTCGATGCCCAACCGGACTTCGCGCGCCTCGGCGGTTACGTGGAACTCGACCGGACCGACAACCGCTTCGGCCCGCGCGGCGGCACGTACCTGCTCGCCAATTTCAACCATCTGATGGATCGCGGCCGGGGGCAGTATTCCTTCGAACGGCTTGACCTCGAAGGCCAGCAATACATCCCGTTCTTCAACCAGCGGCGGGTGATTGCGCTGCGCGGGCGGACCAATCTGACATACACGCGCGATGGCCGGCAGGTGCCCTTCTATTTGCAGCCGGTGCTGGGCGGATCGGACGATTTGCGCGGCTTCCGGCCGTTCCGGTTCTATGGCGACCAGTCGATGGTGATGAATGCCGAGTACCGCTGGGAGGTGTTCAGCGGGCTCGACATGGCCCTGTTCTTCGACGCCGGCAAAGTGGCCCGCCGCCGCGCCGACCTCGATTTCAGCAACCTCGAAACGGCGGCGGGCATCGGATGGCGTTGGAATGCCCGCAATTCCGTGTTTCTGCGAATGGACGTGGGTTTCAGCCACGAAGGCTTTCAGGTGTGGCTGAAGTTCAACAACATCTTCGCGCCGAAACTGATTCACAGTTCGAGTTCGCAGAGTGTGCAGTGAGAATGCCGTGAAGAAAGCGATTCACACGTTTGTGCTGCTGGCGGCGCTGCTCCCACTGGCGGCGCTGCCCGGCGGCGAACCGCGCTTCTACCCCGACGACCCGCTGCTGGTGGAGCCCCCTCCGCGCGACGCCGGTAAGATCCTGGGCCGCAAGTTTTCCGACTATTTTGATTTCCTGTACTCCAGCTTCGGCAATCCCGCGGGCGCTGACCCCAAGGCGCCCGTGCCGCGCGCCCAGACCGTCAACACCCTGGATGAAGCGATGGATTCGGCCTGGTGGCAGCGCCGTCACTACTACCGGCCCATGTCGATCGAGGAACTGGTGCGCGGGCCCGGCGGCGACCGGCCGCCCTCGGCCGCCGGCAAATGGACAGTGACGGCCTCGAAAAACGAGGGCGTCACGCCGGGCTTCACCATCATCGATGCAACCGGCGAAAAGTACGCGCTGAAGTTTGATCCGATCGGCCATCCCGAAATGGCGAGCGCCCCGGACGTGCTCGTGGGGCGCTTCTTTCACGCACTGGGCTACAACGTGCCCGACAATTACATCGTCGAACTCGATCCGGACCGGCTCGAAATCCGGAAAGGGGCGAAGGTCAAGGACGAACTCGGCAAGGAACGCGAAATGAATTCGCGCGATATCACCGAGATTCTGATGAAAGTGCCGCAAGATGCGCAAGGGCGCTATCGCGCGCTGGCCAGCCGCTATATCAAGGGTGAATGGGCAGGCCCCTTCCGCTATTGGGGCACGCGCCGCGACGATCCGAACGATATCGTCCCCCACGAGCACCGGCGCGACCTGCGCGGCTACAGCGTGGCCTGCGCCTGGCTCGGCCATGACGATTCGCGTTCGGTCAACACCATTGATTTCGTCGTCGAAGAGAACGGCCGGCGGTTTGTCAAACACTATCTGATCGACTTCGGCTCGACGCTGGGCAGCGGCACACAGAAGGCCAACAGTCCGCGTTCGGGATTCGAATACTTGTGGGAATTCAAGCCGGCCGTGATCCAGTTTTTCACCTTCGGGCTCGCCGTTCCCAAATGGGCCAAGGCGCATTATCCGGATTTCCCCAGCATCGGCCGGTTCGAGCACGAGAAGTTCGACGCGCTCGGCTGGAAGGCCGAATACCCTAATCCCGCGTTCTCCAATCGCCTGCCCGATGACGGCTTCTGGATGGCCAAGCAGGTGATGGCCTTCACGGATGACCAGATCCGCGCCATCGTCAAGACCGGCCAATATAGCGACCCGGAGGCCGAGGCCTGGCTGATTGAATGTCTGATCAAACGCCGCGACAAGATCGGACGCGCGTTCTTCGCCGGGGTGCTGCCTCTCGACCGATTCTCCATCATCGATGGCCGTCTCGCATTCGAGCATCTCTCGGCGAAGCACGGATTCACCGCCGAGCCGCAATATCAGGTGGAGTGGGCTGTGTTCGACAACACCGCGAACACGGAAACGCCGCTCGCCGGGGCCGCGGGCCTGCAAGTCCCCAATTCGCGCGCCGAGTTCTTGAAGGCGCGCATCCGGGGCGGGGAAGCGAAGAAGTTCGTGGACGTCTACCTCCGCCTGCGCGGCGGACGGCGGGAGGTGGTGGGCATTGAGCGCCACTGGTAAAGCCGCCGCGCTCGCCCTGCCGCTGGCGCTGCTGCTCGCGTTCGCGACCGCCCCTCAGCCGCGTTTTTTCACGTACGCCGGCGACATCGGCACGGATCGCGTCCTGATCGCCTGGGGGACCACCACCGGCCTCCGTGCCAACACCATCGGCCGCGAGTCCGCCTCCCACGGCGAGGCGATTGTCACCCTCAACGGCGAACACCGCGTCAGCGGCCGGAACTGGATCGAAGTCTCCGGCCTCGATGCGGACACGATCTACCCGTACCGGGTCACCGTCGACGGCCGCGTGGCCGGCGAGGGCGCCGTTCGCACCCACCCCGTCTCGGCGGACCACCTCGACTTCTTCGTCATCGGCGACTACGGCAATGGCTCCGCCGGTCAATACGAACTGGCCCGCGTCATGGTCCGCGAATTCGAACGACTGAAAGCCGCCGGCCGCCCGGTGCGCTTCGTGCTGACCGTGGGCGACAACATCTATGCCAGCACGCTGTTCGGCATCCCCCTGCCCTTCGGCACCGGCCGCCACGACCGCGACTGGGAGAAGAAGCACTTCGCTCCCTACGAAGCTATTCTGCGCGAGGTGCCCTTCTACATGATCCTCGGCAACCACGACGGCAAGGAGTCCGAATCCGCCGCGGATCTGCCGGTCCAGTTCGACAACTTCTTCTTCCCCGGCAACCGCCCCGCGCGCTATTACTCGTTCGGCTACGGCAATCTGGTGGACTTCTTCGCGCTCGATACTACCCGTAACACCGATGAAGGGCTCGGGCCTCAAACCGCCTGGCTCGGCGGCGCGCTGGCCCAGTCGCGCGCGCCCTGGAAGATCGTCTACGGCCACCATCCGCCCTTCAACGCCGGGCCCCGCCATGGCGGCGAGATCGAACGTCTCCGGCCCATCACGCGCCTGCTCGCACAGCATCGCGTCGCCGCCTATTTGTGCGGCCACGAACACAATTTCCAGGTCTCTGCGCGCGATACCGAAATGGCGCCCACCGTGATGTTCCTGACCGGCGCCGGCGGCGAACTCCGCGCCGGCGACGCCCGCTCCAGCATGAAGCGCGCCCGGATCGCCGCCTGGGCGCCGGTCCGCCACTTCCTGCACATCGCGATCGAGGGTGAGACAATGCGGATTACGCCGCTGGCCGCCGCGCCCGTCCGCCCCGTGGATCCGGATGGCCGCGAAGTGCCGCTGCCCTTCGTTCTTCCCAAACCATAATGCTGAACTCTCTCGCCATCCCCCAGTTGGGCGCGCCGCGCCACCCCAGTCCCCTGTTGAAGGATCAGCAGGAGTCGCTCGTCATGCACCGCTTCGTCGACGATGCTCTCACGCTGCCCCTGCATCTGGTGGACGGTCTCGACCAGGGCCCGCAGATGCACTTCCAACTCGCCGGCCCGCGCGAGCGCATCTTCTTCGATCCAGCCCAGTGCCGCGCCGCCATCGTCACGTGCGGCGGTCTTTGCCCGGGCCTCAATAACGTCATTCGCTCGCTGTTTCTGGAACTGCACTACCACTACGGCGTGCCGCAGGTCCTCGGCATCCGCTACGGCTATCACGGTCTCAATCCCGCCAACGGCTGGCCTCCGATGCCGCTCGACCTCGCCACCGTCTCCGACATTCACGAGACCGGCGGTTCCATCCTCGGGACCTCGCGCGGTCCCGAGGACCCCGCCGTCATGGTCAATTACCTTCGCCAGCTCGGCGTGCAGATTCTGTTTACCCTCGGCGGCGATGGCACCCAGCGCGGCGCCTTCGCCATCCACGAGGAGGCCCTCCGCCAGCAATACCCGCTCAGCGTGATCGGCGTTCCCAAAACCATCGATAACGATGTCCAGTACGTCAGCCGCACCTTCGGCTTCACCACCGCGGTCGAAGAAGCCCGCGCCGTGATCGATGGCGCCCACACCGAAGCCCGCGCCGTGCTCAATGGCGTCGGCCTCGTCAAACTGATGGGCCGCGACTCCGGCTTCATCGCCGCCGCCGCCACCGTCGCCAGCGGCGAGGTCAACTACTGCTTCATCCCCGAGGTCCGCTTCGAACTCGACGGCCCCGCGGGCCTGCTCGCCGTCCTCGAAAAGCGCCTCGCCCGCAAGCAGCACGCCATGATCGTCGTCGCCGAAGGCGCCGGCCAGGACCTGATCCCGCGCGACGAAATCCGCCGCGATGCCTCCGGCAATGTACTCCATTCCGACATCGGCGTCTTTCTCCAGCAGCGCATCCGCGCCCATTTCGCCGCCCAGGGCAAGCCCGTCAACGTCCGCTACATCGATCCCAGCTACATCATCCGCAGCAAGAAAGCCAACACCGAGGACGCCATCCTCTGCGACCGCCTTGCCCGCTACGCCGTCCACGCCGGTATGGCCGGACGCAGCGGCATCATCGTCGGCCTGCTCCACGAAAAGTTCATCCACGTGCCCACGCCGCTCGCCACCCACGGCCGCAAGAAACTCGACGACCGCGGCCCGCTCTGGGGCGCCGTCCTCGCCTCCACCGGTCAGCCCCTCTCGTTCCTCAATCGCTGACCGCCGCTATTCAATGTACGGAATCCACACCTGCATCGGCGTGAACCCGCGGTTCGCGAACGTGAAGTAGGGCGACAGCCGCGCCGCCGCCGGCTTCCACGCCCGCTTCGCCGGCCGCGTCGAATACAACCCCACTGGCTCGTCCGCCAGGTCCACCGCGCGATGCTCCAGCACCGGCAACCCGCCCACGCTTGCGCCCGAAGCCGTCACCGCCGCGCCCGCGCTGCCCCGCAGATCCAGCGCCAGCATGTGCGCTTCCACGCCCGGCATCTGGTCCACGCCCTCCAGACAATACACCACCGGGCCGCGCTCCACCGCCACCTTCCCCACGTTGTCCCGTACCCGCGGGTCCGCCAGCGTGTGCCGCACATCCAGATTCAGCCGCAACTCCACCTGATCGCCCGCCCGCCACGGCCGCCGGATCCCGTGATACCGGCCCGCCCGCACATCGCTCTCGCGCTGCCCGTTCACCAGCACCTCCGTCTTCTCCGACCACCCCGGAATCCGCAGCGCCAGCTCAAACACCGTCTCCCGCTCCGGGTTCACCACCAACTTCACCACACCCGCCCGCGGATACTCCGTCTCCTGCCGGACCTCCACCGCCACGCCGTCCTTCAACCTCCAGTTCAGCGTCGCCGTGTGATAGAGGTGCACCGCGATCCCCGCGTCCGTCACACCGAACAGGTAGCCCGGCAGCGAAGCCAGCACCCGCTGCAAGTTCGGCGGGCAGCACGTCGTGTCGTACCAGGGATTGCGAATCCGGTCATTCGGATTTCCGCTCAACTCCAGCGGATTGCGGTAACAGTACAGCCGCCCGTCGAGGGAAAGCCCGCTGTTGATGCCGTTGTACAACGCCCGCTCCAGCAGGTCGGCGTGCCGCGCATCGCCCGTCGCGGCCAGCATCCGCCAGTTCCAGAAAAAGTTCGCGATCGCCGCGCAACTCTCCGTGTACGCCAGTTGATTCGGCAGTTCGAACGCCTCTCCGAACGCCTCGCCTGTCTGCCGCGACCCGATTCCCCCCGTGATGTACACCTTGCTGCTCGCCAGATCCAGCCACAACTTCTCGAGCGTTTCCCGATACGCCCGGTCGCCCGTCTCCAGGTAATAATCCGTCGCGCCGCTCGCCGCGTAACCCGCGCGCACCGCGTGCCCTTCCATCTGCGTCCGCTCCGTGAACGGCTTCCCCGTGTAGGTATAGACCAGATCCCGCGCCGAAATCCGCCCTTTTAACCGCGAATCGCTATTCAGGAAATACCCCGCGAAATCCAGAAAGCTCCGGTCGCCCGTCGTCCGGTATAACTCCACCAGCGCCAGTTCAATCTCCGGATGCCCGTCAAACAGCGCCTCCTTGCCCGGGCCGAAGCGCTCCTGCAGATACCGCACGAAGCGAATGCCCACCTCCATCAGATCGCGCTTGCCCGTCGCCCGGTACCACGCCACGCCCGCCTGCAGCAGATGCCCCAGACAGTACAATTCATGCCCGTGCAGCATGTTCTTGTGCCGCTCCCCGAGCCCCTCCAGCGAGTACCGCGTGTTGAGATACCCGCTCTCCTCCTGCGCCGCGCTCACGATCCGGATCGCCTCTTCCAGGAGCGCCTGATTCCGCGTCTCCCCCGCCTGCACCTCGAATGCCACCGCCTCCATCCACTTGTACACGTCCGAATCCGTGTACAAAGGCCCCCGCCGCCCAACCTTTTTCCCCGCCAGCCGCCGGAAATTGTCCAAAATGCCACGCTCTTCAAACTCTTTGTACAGCGTCGGAATGCTGACCTCCGTCACCACCCTCCGCCGCTCCGTCCAAAACCCCGGCCCCAGTTTCACCGCCGCCACCGGCACGCCCCGCATGCGCGCCACCGCCGATCCGTCCACGTGGACAATCGCCTGCGACCGCCACGCCTCCGACTCCTGCGCCAGCCCGGCGGCCGCCGTCACGCCCATCAAAACGAAAAAAATGCTCAGCCTCATCTTGAGGCTGAGCATATCCTAACCAACACCCCGCGTCACACCCGGATCGTCACCGTCAGATTCCGCCCCGGTCTCGATCCCATCGTCAGCGGCACCCCGATCACATCCAGACTGACCTCCGCCCCCGCCGGCAACGGCGCCAGCCCCACGCCGCTCACCGTGTTCGACACCCGCTGCCCCGCCGCGATCGTCAACTCGCAGTACGCTTCGCCATTCACCCGCAGCCGCAACCCCACATTCCCGCCCGCCGGCGCTTCTGTCAGCGTTGCGAAAATGTCGCCCACCGCCTGCCGCTCATCGATGATCAACGGCGGCGCCGCCATCGTCTCCAGCGCCGGTTCACCCGGCACCTGAATCGTGTACTGCCCCCCCGCCAGCGTCCGCAATCCGCCATCCGCCAGCCCCGCGTAACTGTTCACCGCCGTCTCGCTGTCGCCCCGCGCGTTCGTCACGAAGAACTCCGCCGCCGCCACCCGCGCGTGCGGCATCGCGATCGCCAGCAGATAGCTCCCGCTCGCCGGCGTCCCGAAGAACTGCTTCGGAAACGGCACGATCACCACGTGCCGCCGCAACGCCCACACCAGGCTCTGCGCCGCGTGCGACGATGCCACGCTCCCCGCCGCGCCCCGCTCCACCCGCGCCACATTGCCCTCGGCCAACTCCACCACGCGCATCAATTCATGGCCGATCTGCAAAAGCTCGCCCTCGCCCGCCGCGACCCCCGCCAGAATCACCCACTCCATCTCCGCGTCCAGCCCTTCCACCAGCCGCCCGCCCGTCAACCCGTCCAACTCGCTCCAGTAGTGCAATTCCAGCGTCCCCGCCGTGATCCCCCGCGTGTTCTCGAGCGTTTCGAACCCGATTCCGAGCAACTCCAGCCGCCCCCGCCGTCCCGCCGACAGCGCGAAGAACGGCTTCGGCGGCGTCGCCATGTCTCCATCCGCGCTTCCGGCCGCTCCGCCAATCAGATGCCGGTGCAGCACCGACAACTCGCTCGGCGTCTCCTGATCCAGCGCGTTCGCCGAACGTCCACTAATTTGGACAAACGTCCCCTCCCGGTTCAACACCTCGAACGCAATCTCCTCCGACCGCGTCGCTCCTCCGAACCGCCACGACGTCTCCGACACCGCGAACCAGCTCGTTGCATCCGGCTCCGTAGTCCACGGCGTCGCCAGCATCAGCGCCGCCGCGTCGTTGTCCATCACCACCCGCTCCTGCCCCTGCCCGCGTCCTCGCACGATCCGGACCGTCGCCCCCCGGTATTCATGCTCCAGCATCGCCAGGCTCGCGTTGCCGATCACCGCCGGCCCGTGCACGATCGCCTGCGTCTCCGGCAACAGTTCCAGCCGCCAGTGAAAGTTCGCGTGATCGTAGTTCGCATCCGGCGGCGGCGCCAGCGTCGCCTCCAGTCCGCTATCGACGAACTGCCCCGCCGGCGCCACCTCGGCGATCCGCTGCATCTGCAGCGGGCTCGCCCCTCGGTACACCCGCAATCCCGCCGTCCCTGCCGCCACGCTGATCCCCCCGAGCACCACCCGGTTTGTCTCCGTCACCGCCGGCACCGTCGCCCGCACCACGAACGACAACTCCGACTCCGCCCCCGCCGCGTTCACCGCGCTCACCGCGTAATACCACGTCCGCCCGCCCGCCAGCGTCCCCCCGCTCGTCTGCACCACCGGCGACAACCCCAGCAGCGGCGCTCCAATCTCCACCGCCTCCGGCCGCGCCGGCGCCTGGAATCGCACGCGCAATTGCACCGCCGCCCCGCCATCGCTCTGCTCCAGCGGATGCTCCGTCACCTCGAACTCCTGCTCGCCCTCCGCGTTCAACGTCACCCCGGCCAGCGGCCTCGGCGCGCCTCCCTGCCGCCCCGTCCTGCGCATCTGCGTCGCATCCACGGCCTCCGCTCCTTCCAGGAGCGCGTGCCAGCCCTCCAGGTGCCGCTGTCCCGTGATCCGCACCGTCTCGTAATTCTCTGCCGGGGTCAGTTTCAACACCCGGAACGGCGCGCGGTCCAGTCCCTCCTTCAGGTACGTCACCGTCACCAGATCGCCCGGTCTCAATCCCAGCGCCTGCACGCTCGTCTCGAACTCGATGTACTCGTTTCCCTGCAGTCCCTTCATCAGGTGAAACCGCGTCACCCGCGCCGCCTGATCAAAATGCGGCAACCCCATCGCCGGCAGCGTCGCGCTCAACTCCTGCCCCGTCACCAGCACGTCGTCCAGATCTACCAGCGACACACTGTCCTGCCGGTATTCGTTGAACGCATTCTGAAACTCCACGCTCAGCCGGTTCGCGCACTCGCTCGTCCCTCGCGACCACCAGCGCACCGCCGGCTCCCCGTTCGCCCGTCGCAGCAGCCCCGATGTCCCGTTGGACCCATCCCCGAACTCGTAAGCCGGCCAGCCCCCCTGCCACGGCTCCGTGCTGTTGCTCGTCTCCGGCTTCATCGCCTGCTGCTCCGCCATCGTCGCCTCCGGACGCAGTTGCAGCCGCCCCTCGCCATCAAACGTCAGCAGCAGCGCCGACGCCATCCGCACTCCGCGCACCAGTTCCGCCGCGCTCCGCCGCTGCGTCACCGCCAGGTTGCACTCAAACCGCGGCGTCATCAGCGTGTTCCCGTTCGCGTCCTTCGCCTCGATCAACTCATCGCAACGCGCCGCCGCCTGCGCGAAGCTCTCCACGTCGATCTCCTCTTTTGTCCACCCGCTTCGCCGCAGCAGATCCAGCAGAATCCACGCCGGATTCCGCGTGAACGCCGCCCCCAGCGCTTCCCCCGCCTCGTCAAATCGCTCCAGTTTCAACCCGTCCAGCAGCACCTCCACCCGAGGCACGCTCTGCCCGTCATTCAACCGGTTCGGCAGCGCCACCGCCAGGATGCCAATGCTCCCGTGGGGATCACCCAACGCCTGCCCCCCCTGATCGCGAAAATTCAGATTGAACCCGCCATTGCGCGTCCCCAGGCTCACCACGTTGTACCAACCCGTCGCCGTCATGTCCCGCCCGGTCACCCCCAGCGGGATCTCCACGCCATTCACGACAACCTTGTGGACACCCGCCATCGGCCCCATCCCCAGCAGCACCTCGCAATGCGTCAGGTTGCCGTCATTGCGCGTGAACACCACCGGCGGCCGCACCCACGCCGTCCCATACACCATCGGCGCCACGTCGTTCGCCCGCGCCCGGTTGTCCAGCGCGTCGCTCTGCCGCCACTCCTTCGACCCGTGTGTCCGCACCAGCACGCTCGCCGGCAAGAACTGAAACCCGCCAAACCGCGCCGTCGGCCGGCCCATCGCGTCCGTCGCGTACATCCCCCGCGCCACGCAATCGCCCTTCGTGTAATTGCAACCCGTGTACGCCCCGCCCTCTGGATTCAGGTTCCCGCAGCCGCCCGCCTGATCCGCCGAGTACCCGCAAGCGTGAAACCGCGAGTACACCCCGCCTTCCACCGCCTCGGCCCGCTGCGCCTCCGTCGCCGGAAACATCCACGGACACCGCCCCTGCACCCGCACCGCCGGCAGCGTCACCCGCTGCAGGCTCAGCCGGTTCACGAAGCTCAGCCGCACCGTCTTTTCCGTCACCTCTTCCGGCGGATTCGCCGTCCCCAGAAATACCGCCACCGGTGCCGTCACAGCCGCCCCCGCGCGCAGGTCGTAAAACACGAACCGGACCCGCAGCGTCGCCCCCTTCCACCCCGTCGTCCGCTCGATCTGCGAATACCGCGAATCCACGTTCGCCAGCGTCACCGCGAACCGCGCCGCCGCATCCACGCCCTCCTCCGCCCCCAGCCTCAAGTCAAACTGGTTGTGCCGCAACACCCGCCCTTCATACTGCGCCCCTTCCACCTCCACCTTGTGCGACGACCAGCGCTCCACCTGCCCGTCCCGCAGCGTGCACTCCATCAACAGCAACGGCGTCGGCAGCACTTCCTGCCTCTTGATCTGGTGTACCGATGTCATCTCGTTCTCCTAGCTCCGGCTTCGAATTCGCACCTGCGTCCCAAACTGCTCCGGCCCCTCCACCACCCACTCCAATTCGTCCTGGTCAAACCGCGCGCCCGAATACACCGCGCTTTCGCCTCCACTTGCCTGATACCCCCCCGCCGCCCGCTGCGCCTCCAACTGAGGCCCGAACACCTCGCACGTCCCGCCCGGCCCCAACTCCAGCGCCCAGCGCACCCCCGCCACTCCGCCCGACACCGCCGTCATCTGGCACCGCCGCCACTGCCCGCTCACCGCGAACTCCGCCGCCGTCTCCCCCAACTTCAGCCACACCTTCGTCCCCACCGCCCCACGTACCCACACGCTCCCCGCATACCGGTAGCCCGCCGGGCCTGCCACCGTCTGCGCGATCCCCGTCTGACCCGCGCTCCCGTTCGTCAGCACGAACGCCTCCTGCCCGCCCCGCGGATCCGTCTGCGCCGATGCCGCCACCCCCGTCACGCCCTTCTCCCAAACCGCCTGCGTCAAATCCCCGCTCCACCGCAGCAGATTCGCCAGCGGATCCACGAACAGGAACGTCCGCAACCGCCCCTCCGCATCTGCGAAAAACGTCTCCAGACGCTCCGCCTGCTCCGCATCCAGGTCCGCGTAATGCAGCGTCCACTCCACCGCGTCCGCCCCCGCGTCATGCCGCGTGTACCACGAACCGCCTTCCGTCCGCACCATCGTGCTCCGCGTCCGCCGCCGCTTCTCCAGCGGATACTGCGCCACCGCCCCGCTCATCAATTGTGGATAGACCAACATCTCAATCCCTCACCTCGACAATCCCGATCTCCGCCTCTCCGCCATGACCCTGCTTCACCCGCATCACCATCACCTCTTCCTCCAGCCGGCACCGCCCGTGCACCTCGCCCGTCCGCGGATCCTCGAACGCAAACTCCTGCGCCGGCCCCTGCATCCCCTGAAAGAACCGGTCCAGCGCCGCCAGTTCCCCTTCATCCAGCCGCGACAACTTCACCACCCACCGCCGCTCCGCTTCCCCCCGCACCCGGAACCGCTGCTCCCCGCCGTCCACGAACCGGTACACCCGCGTCGCGAACCGCCGCCCTTCCACGCTCCCGTACTGCGCCACCGCGCCCGTCTTCAGCCTCGGAAACTCCATCGCTCCCCCCTCCTCACCGCTCGCCCATCACATCGCCCAGGCTGTGCGACTCCAGCAAAGCCTGCCGCACCGCCGCCGCGATCTCGTCCCGGTGATCCAGAAACGACCGGCTGTCCATCGCCTGCACCTGCACCGTCACCTGCGCCGGCGTCCGTTCCTTCTCCACTTCCCGCGCCTGCCAGCCTGCCCCGTAGTCCGCTTCCTTCACCGCCCAGCCGCTCTCCGCGCTGATCCCTCCCAGGTACGACACCCGCGCCGGCGCCTCGTACCGTGGCAGCTCCACCGCCTCCGTCCGGCCCCCGCCTCCGCCAAACAGCCGCAGCAGACCCAGCACCGGATTCAGCGTCGACAGCCACCCCAACGCCCCCCCCAACCCCTGTGTGCTCGACCCCAGACTTTGGACCGCCGCCCCCACCGGCCCCAACTCCAGCTCGCCCCCCGTCCGCCCCGTCGACAACCCCGGCAACACCGGAGCCACCACGCTCGCCGCCGTCTTCACCGCGGAGGTCTCCTTCTGCGCCGCCTCCGTCACCACCCCCGCCATCGCCGTGGCCAGCCGCTCCGCCGCCTGCCGCCATTCACTCCCGCGCGTTTCGTCGTCTTTGTTCAACATTCTGCCGCTCCTTCTCCCATTCCTCTTCGAGCACCGCCAGTGCCTCCGCGTCCTTCGCCGCCAGCGTCCACAGATCCCCGCCCCCCAGCCGCTTCCACACCGCGAACATCTCCAGCCACGCCTGGCTCGCCGCCGTGATCTCCGTCCGCGGGCACGCCTCCGTCATCACCGGACCCCGCGCCCACACCACCTTCACCGGCGCCGCCCGCCCTTCCGCCAGCCACCCGCAACGCCTCTGCACCGGCAGACCGTTCTTCCGGCACGTCTCGCAATCCCACCCGGTCTGCCGCCCAAGCGCAAAGTGGAACGCGACTCTCAGTTTTTTCGCTCGCCCTCGCTCAACGTCAACTCCGACCGCACCGCCGCCGCCATCTCACGGCACAACCCCTCCGGCCCCTTCTCCACCACCGCCCCCACGCTCGCCGCCTCCCCGTCGATCACCAACCCCGCCAACTCCAGCACTCCCCACTCCACGTAAATCCGGTCCGCTTCCAACTCCAGCTCCGCCGCCGCCAACCGCTCCACCGCGCCCTCTCCCGCCGCCCGGCACGCCAACTCCTCCACCAACCCCCGCACCCGCCTCGTCAACTCCGCCCGCCTCGCCAGCGATGCCCGTCTCACCCGGTACCGCACGGCGGGCATCTCCTCCGATGCCCGCCAAAACGCGCTCTCCCACTGCACCTGCTCACCCGAAGGCAATCCACAGCTCATCATTCACTCCTCCCTGCGCCCGCGATGACCGGAACCGCCACCGCAGCCGCGTTTCTTCATCCAGAAATTCCGGCGTCTCCGGAACAAAACTCTTCATCCACACGCCCGCCATCTGCCCCGCCCGGTCCCCCATCTGCAACATCAGCGAAACCGGCTGCCGCCACCGCGCCGCCTGGTACACCTCCTCGAACACCGCCGTGTCCTGGCTGTACAACTCAAACTCCGCCGTCACCTCCCGCTCGCCCGGCGCGATGCACCGCGGCCCCAGCGACCCGAACTCCCGCGTCCGCGCCTCGATGTTGTTCCTGACCCGAACCCGCGCCGACGTCACCGTGTGCAACTGTGATGGACCCAGGCCAATCCACATCTGCCCCAGATGGCCCAGCACCGGCGCCGCATCCATCACCTCCACCGCCGGCTCCGCCGGATAACCCGCCCCCTCCGTCGCGCTGTCCCGCAACTCCGCCGCCACCCCCGCGAACCGCAACTCGTGAAAGTCGCCATTCACCTCCATCTCCATCTCGTCCACCACCGCCCCGCGCACCATCCGCTGCACCGCCGTCTCCGGACTCCAGTAGTCGTACAGCGTCACGCTCGGCAGCGTCTCGCTCAACCCGTAGCTCACCCCGCCGCCCACCGGCGCCGTCCCCATCCACGGCGTGAACGGCGCACTCACCACCACCGTCTGCGCGTCCACGACCCCCGACACCATCCGCAACTCCGCGCCCGCCGTCACCGCCATCCCTTCGCTCAGTCCGTGCTGGGTCTGAAACTGCATCACCAGCCCGTTCACCGACGCCATCCCGCCGGCCGATACCACCGCGCTCTCGCCCAGCGCCGACTCCAGCAACGCCCCGTACCGAGGCTTCGCCACCCCCTCGTCCCGGCTCGCCAGGTATGTCTTCACCTCAAACTCAGTCCGCCGCCGCAGCTCCGCCGCCACCCCCTGGTACGTCCGCGTCCCCGTCTTGTCCCGCCGCCGGACCGCCTCCCGCTCCTCCCGGATCCCCAGCCCCACGGCCGGAAACCGCTCCGCCGCCGTCACCGGCGCCGGCACCCCGTAACCCGTCTCCCGAGCCACGTAAAACCTGTTGTTGTTCGATGCAATATAGCAAGCCATCTCGTTCGTCCTTTTTAGTGCCGGCTCAGGTCCACTTCACACGTCACCCGCGCCGTCTGCTGAAAATGCAATCCGCCCTTCTTCACCGGATCAAACACCACCTCGTACACCCCGCTCAGCGTCATCCCTTCGCCCAGCGGCCCCCGGCTTCGCTCCACCACGTCCGTCACCACGTCCGCGTAAAACTGCAAATCCTCCGTCAACCCCTCCAGCCGGTCCTGCGAAACCCGCACCTCCACCACCACCTCCACCGTCCCCGAAAACCGCCGGAACTTCTCCGTCATCCGGTTCAGAATCCGCGTCACATACACCTGAAACACCGGGTACTCCCGGCCCCCGCTCTTCTCCTGCAACTCCGCGCTCGACTGCACTGCGCCCACCCGCCGCCCCAATCGCGATAACAGCAGGCTCTGCGGCCGGTCCCGCAGCGCCGCCACGCTCTGCGCCAGTCCCGTCTCGCTCCCCAGTACCTCCCGGACCTTCTCCACCACTCGCTGTGTCGGTGTCGCCATCCTTCTACCTCCCCAACAGCCGCCGCCACGTCACGAACCGCTCCGGCTCCTGACCCCGCCCAGGCCCCGGCCCTTCCGCCAGCGGCCCCTCCGGCGCCATCCACTCCTCGCTCAATCCCAGCGGACTCTCGCTCTGCCGCTTCAACCCCTCCGCCGTGAAACCCGCGTACAGATACCAGCCCGTCGCTCCGTTCTCCTGTCCCGCCGGCTTCACCGTCAGACTGTGCAAGCTCCGCCCTTCCACCACCGCCACCGGGCTCGCCGCGCTCTCCTGGCCCGCCCCGTTCACCCACGACACCCGCAAATAATAGGCCCGCGGCTGAATCGCGCCCATTCCCAGCGCCGCCTCCACCCCCGGGGGACGCCGCAGCGGCGTCCCCGTCAGTCCCACTCCCCCCTCCAGCACCCGCCGCCCCGCGTCGTTCGCCTCCTTCAGGTACGCCTTCCAGCGCCCCCCGAAACGATCGTTCAACTGGCTGAAATACGCGTCCCGGTACACCATCGCCAGCGTCAGCAAAGCATGCCACCGGCCCATCGCCAGTGTCGCTACCACCTCCTCCAGCCGGCCCGTCCCCGACCGCCTCAGCAACGCCTCCACCTCGATCTCGATCTCCCGCTTCGCCAGTTCCAGCTTCCGCCCCAGATCGATGCCCTCGCCGTGCGCCACCTCCAGCACCGCGCTGTCCTGCGTCTGCAGGTCCTCCACCGAACTCAGTTCGCCATCAACCAGTAATGCCATCGTTCCGTCCTCCTTCCCTCTAACTCCGCGGCTGCTTGTCCGCCCGCGCTTCCCGCTCCAGCCCGTTCATCAACTGCACGTGAATCCGCTGTGCCGCCTGCGCCCGCGTCCAGGCCTCGTGCGCCTCCTGCTGCTCCATCCGGAACAACTCCGCCTCTTCCTCGCTCGCCAGTCGCGCCCGCCCCTCCACCAGCAGCCGGCAGGCCACTTCCTTCGTGACCTCCGACATCACCCCCGCCACGCCCCCGTCCGGCGTCGCCTCGCTCACCACCACCTGGTCGCCATCCGGCATCTCCTCGCCCTTCTTCCGCAGCTTCCGGTAATACCCCTTCAGATCCATTCCGCTTCTCCTTTCTTCTCTCCGATTCCGCCGCCCAACCAACCAGGCCCGGCGGGACGATGAACCACCGCCCCGCCAGCCCGCCGCCGCTAGCTCCGCACCTGCACGCCGTGCGAGTTCCGCAGCACGCCCACCCCGTATAGCATGTCCACCGTGAACTGCTGTGCCAGCGTGTTCGGCTGGTAGCTCATCAGCACCCGCATGCCGAAATTGCCCAGCTCCGCGTACTCCGCGATCCCGCCCGTGCCCGGCAAAGGCTTCGGCAACCGCCGGATCGCCAGACCGATCGCGCTCTTCGCGAACGCCACATTGTGCGTCGTCACCGGGCTCGTCCCCGTCTTCGGCACGAAGTGCGACCGGAACACGTAGAAGTCCTTCAACTTCCCGATCGTCCCGTCCACCAGCGCCCGCAAACCGGCCTCGCCCGCCGTGTTGTACTCGCTGAACCGCGCCACCTGCCGCAATGCCGAGTACGAACTCCCGTCCACCACCAGGTACTTCGGCTCGTTCGCCGGCACCTTCGCGTTGAACAGCGCCGTCTCCGCCGCGTCAATCACGCTCTCCGCCAGCGGCGTCCCGCCCGTGCCCAGCGGCGAATTCGCCGTGAACTGGCTGTACAACCCCAGCAGATCGCTCTCCACCCGCTCGGCCAGCGCCACCATCGCCGGCTGCATGTACAGCCGCAGCAGGTCCGGCACCGCAATCACCTTCGTCACATCCGGAATCTGAAACGTCGCTTCCACGTGCGAATTCAGAATGATCTGCGCGTTCTGCAAATCCGGATTCTGCGTCACCACCGTGCCGCCTTCCGCGATGTTGTTCGCCTGCATCACCGGCGGAATCGGCACGTTCACCGTGTCCCCCGCCTGCGCCAGCGTCGGCTCGAAATCCCGGTTCACCAGGTTCCCCATCACCAGGTGCCCCATCAACGCCGGAAGCGCGTCCACCGCCACCAGCTTCACAATCGCATTCGCCAAATTGGCTGAAGTAATCGCTGCCATCTTCTTCTCCTTCTCTCTCTCGCCTCTACTACTCGCCCCGCAGGCTCTCTCGCGCCACCTGCGAGATCCGCTCCCGAACCTTCTGCAACTCCTCCGCGCTCATCCCCGGCCGGATCCGCTCCAGTTCGATCCCATACCCGCCCCCGCCGCTCATCCGCGGCCCCGGCGTCATCCCGCTACCCCCGGCAATCCGCGCCGGCAGAAACTCCGGATTCTCCTGCACCCACGCCGTCAGGTACTCCCGGACCCCCGCTTCCCCCTCCGGCGTCTTCGCCACCAGACGCCCGTCCTCCGCTCGCCGGATCTCGTTCTTCACCACCTGAAACGCCAGATCCACCTTCGCCACCCCCAAACGCTGCAACTCGTTCCGGATCGCCGCGCTCCGCTCGCTCTCCTCCGCCTGCCGCCGCGTCCGCTGGTTCTCCTCCACCAACTCGTTCACCCGCCGCTCCAGCGACTCCCGCCGCCGCTTCTCCTCCACCAACTCCGCCTTGTACGCCGGCTCCGCCCGCGTCCGCTCCGACGTCAAATACTCCTCGATCACCCCGCGCATCAAACGCCGCAGTTCATTGCTCTCCTGCTCCATTCCTCTCTCTCCTTTCTTCTCCCAACCCTTAATGAGAACCACCTGATAAATTGGTGCCGGGGACCCAATAGCTCTTCCCGGCACTCATTTCAAAGCACTTTTCTCTTCCTCTGGACCCCAATAGCCATCAACCCCCCTCAATCTCCCGCGCGATCTGGTCCTTCACCTCCTGCCGCGCATCACACAGAAACTTCATCGCCAGCTTCTTGAACACCTGCTTCCGCAGCGTCCCCGACTCGATCCCCATTCCCAGCAGCCGCTCCGCGTCCGCCAGTTCATCCGAAAAATCCCCAATGTCGAACTCGTCCAACCCCGCCACATCCACCCCGATCGCGTCCTCCCGCCCCGCCACGATCGCCTTCAACACCCGCTTCATCGTCTCCTTCACCGAATCCCCGAAACCCCGCAGCACCTCCTGCGTGATCGCGTAGTCCCGCTCCTTGCTGTACCCCGTCATCGCCGTCGCCTTCGACAAGCCTCCCCCCGCCTGGCTCATCAGGTAACAGACCCGGTAGATCTCGTCCTTCAGCCGGTCCAGATTCCGCAGCGCGATCTCATAGACATGCCCCTCCGGCTCCGTCCACCCGAACTTGTCGTCCTGCCCCAACTGCAGGTAATAACTGTCGCCCACCAACTGCTCGAACTTCCGGTCCGTGTACACCACCGGCATCGCAAACAGCCCGTTCGTCAGCGCCCAGCTCAGCCCGTTCGACTTGTTAAAGTGCTCCAGTTGCAGCGACGCCGCCTTGTTCATCAACCACAAACCCTCGCCCACTGAAAACTCGAACACCGGCACCCTCCGCTGTCCCGCCAGCCCGTGCCGCCCCTCGTCCACCAGCCCCGTCTCGCCTTTCACCGCCCCCGTCTCCACCTGCCGGTAAATCCGGAACGTCTCCCGGTCATAGCGGATCCACCGCCGCTCCACCCCCGCCTCCCCGTCCGCGCCCTGCACCACCCGCTCCGTCCGCAGCACCGCCCACTCCAGTTCGCCCTGCTCGTCCCGCTCCCAATTGATCAGACTCGACGCCGGGTACTCGCACAAATACGCCCGCGACATCCCCAACTCGTCCTCTTCCGCCCGCGTCGTCGCCTTCCGCCCGATCCGCGGAAAATCCACCACCACGTAGCTCTTCCCCAGCACCAGCGCATTCACCACCTGCCGCCGGAAAAACTCGCTCAGCGTCGACCCACGCAGGTCGCAGTCCTCCGCGAACTCGTTATAGAACGCCCGCCCGCGCTCGTCTCCTCCCTCGAACGCCAGCACCGGCTCCCGCCGGAACAGCGTCGCTCCATACCAGTCGATAATCGACCCGATATAGTTCTCGTAATACGCCCGCTGCAGCCGCTCCCGGAACACGTCGCCCGGTTCGTTCTTCCGCGCCACCAGGTACCGGTCCGCGTTCCGGATCATCTGCTCGCCGCCCACGTACAAATCCCAGTACTTCGGCCACACGTCCCCTTGCGCCCGGTATTCCGGGTGCTCTCGATTGATCTCTTCCACGTCTGTCTCCTTCCCGCCTACAGAATCCGCTTCGCCCGGTAGCCCACCGTCTGCACCGTCCGGTGATACTCCTCCCACACCAAATACCCCAGCGCGTCCGACAGGTGCGTCAGCCGGCTGTCCCGCTGCTTGTCGATCTCATTCGTCCCTTCAACCCACGACACACTCTCGAAATCCTGAATCAACTTCCGGCACTTCGGGTCCACCAGCAACCCCACGTCGCCCGCCGCGTTGCACAACTTCCCGTTCACCAGTTCCACCCGCCGGCGTACCGGCGGATTCGCCTTCGGAATCAGATAGTCCACCTTCTTCACCCCAAACTCCGCCAGCGTGTCCTCCAGAATCTCCCGGTCGCTCCAACCCGCCGTCGTCTGCCGGTGCGCCGACGCGTCCGCGTAGATCCTCAAACCCGCCCGGATCCGCGGATACCGCTTCACCAGTTCCTCGCACGCGTCCCGCGTCCCCGCCCGCCGCAGCACGATCTCGTCCAGCACCCGGACCTCCCGGCCATCCATCTGCACCACCAGCGACGACATCGGATCCACGTTGAAATCCAATGCCCACAACACCGGCTCCGCCGGATCCATCTTCAAAGGCTCCACGTTCTGCATCCGGTCGAACCGCCGGTACACCAGCCCGCCCTTCGGCGCCAGGTACGCGCCCAACACTTCCTGCGCGTAAAAATCCTCGTCATAACTGTGCTTCAGACGCTCGTAATAGTCCGGCGTCTTCGCCAGCAGATGCACGTTCTCGAACGGCTCCGCCACCACCACTTCGTAGCCTTCCACCGGATGCCCGATGAACCGCCGCCACACCCAGTCATACCCGCGCGGCGTCCACACCGCGCACCCGCAAAGGCGCTCCGCTTCGGGGTCTCTGAGCCTCCCCTCCAGCCGGATCCACGCCTCCTCGGTCGCGTACGTCAGCTCGTCCAGCGCGAACCACGCCAGGTTCGTCCCGCGCAGCCGCTCCGGCTCGTCCAGACTCCGCAGCAGAATCTCCGAATTCAGGTGCTCCAGCACCAGCAATCCTTCCGATTTGTTGTGTTCGTAACCCACGTCCGCGTCGCTCAACGTCCGGAACAGCGCCGGCAACGTCGCGTCCCTCAGCATCGCGAGCGTCGGGGCGCCCAGTAATCCTGTGCGCCCCTGATTCGCGTACGCCAGCCGCAGCACTTCCTGACACAAAGCCGCGCTCTTGCCCGATCCAATCGGCCCCGAAAAGCCCTTGAATCGAGCCTTGCTCGCGTGAAAGCCAAGCTGTGACTGCAGTGGTCCGTATGTGAACTCGATTAGCTTTCGTTCACCCACGGCTTTCCCGTCCTCGGATCAATCCACTGCACCGTGATCTTCGTGGGCCGCTCCCGTCCCAACTCCTTCTCCAGATTCAGCAGCCGGATCAGATCGCCCATCGTCGTCTTGCCCGATTCCTGCTCCAGCTTGTCCGCCGCCTGCTTGATCAGCGTCCGGATCAACCGCCGTCTCGCCGCCTCGCTCAGCACCCGCGCGACCCGCTTCACCCGCTTCTTCCTCGTTGACTCCGCCGGAGCCTCCTCGGCCTCCTCCGGCTGTCCGTCTTCCTCGACCGGATCCAGCTCCAACTCCGGTTCCAGTCCATCCGCCTCCGCCCGCTTCAGGGGCGTCTTCTTCGTCGATGCCTTCTTCTCTGCCATCTCTGGGCGCACTCCCCATCGCCAGTTCCAATTTAGAAAGCCCATCCGCGCCCTAAAGCAGCCCGATTTTTCAGCCGACTGAAAACAAAGGAAATAAAAAATTCAAAACCGCGTGAACCACTTGCAGAACTCACTGGAAATCCGCTTGAAAGGGGTGGGGGTGGTGTGTAGTTGGCGGTTTTGGTCCGGTGGGGGCGATTGGAGGGCGACGGGGGCGGTTTCCGGGCCTGGATGGGGCATGGCTCCGCTGGATCTGCCTGACGGGGTTGGTTTTTTTTTGGGGGGTGCCGCATTCGAACATCTTGTTCGTGATCGGCCCGGCGACGCGGTTCAGGAACT
>ERZ761609.917-NODE-917-length-29756-cov-38.309889_pt1 | contig 29756 bp, 21 predicted proteins | sample MGYA00511163_ERZ761609 | MGnify/ENA primary metagenome ERZ761609 (study PRJEB28899, sample SAMN02445070) | bioreactor sludge metagenome | biome: EBPR sludge | place: Australia: Brisbane, Thorneside Wastewater Treatment Plant | collected 2011-12-16 ... | reverse complement strand
ATGAGCCCGCCGCGCCAGACGTTCACCAAAATTGGGAATTGCTGTCGAACTCGGGAGGATCGATTAGCCATCACGGGCAAAAAAATCATGAGCGAACGCGTGGGCTCAGTGGTGGCGCGGGGCGACGCAGAACTGGGTTTCCAGCAAGTGAGTGAGCTGATTTACTTCAAGGAGCTTGACTTCATCGGCACCCTGCCGGAAGAGGTACAGCAGACAATTTTCTTTTCCGCAGCCTTGGTGGAGGGTTCGCAGCAGCCCGAACTGGCCCGTCACCTGCTGCGCTTCCTGACTTCGCCTGCTGTGGCCGACATCGTGCGCGCAACCGGTCTGGAGCCTGTCAATCAGCGGAATGTGCAGGCAGGCCTGGGCAAGCTGCAGTAGGCCCCTGTCGGATCTGATGCCTGCTGAATTCACATTGCCACAGGATGTTCACCGAAGGTCACCCTTGTCAGTACGCGGGAACACCCGCCTGACCCGCCATGGCACCCTTTGGACGGTGAAGCCTGTAAACCAGCTTGGAACCTGACGAACCAGCTGGTGCAATGGCACTGTGTCGATTTCCCGTGCACTCGAGGACATCGCTCAGTTGATTTGACCCGGATACGTTCGCCATCGTGGCGTTCGATCCAAACACCAAGAGGAGACTTTGATGAAGCAAATTGCGTTCGTTTTTCTTGCTGCCACGACCTGTGGGTTGAGTGCGGCTCAATCATCAGTCACGCTGTATGGCGTGGCCGACGTGGCCTTGAGCAAGACCACTGGTCTAGCCACCCAAATGGTCAGCAGTGCCACACAGAACAATGGCACCAGTCGCTGGGGGCTGCGTGGTATGGAAGATCTGGGCGGCGGACTGAAGGCGGGTTTCAATTTCGAATCTCAGGTTGGCCTCCAGGACGGCGCTACTTCGGCTGCCTTGTTTGCTCGCGCGGCCAATATGAGCCTTTCAGGCGGATTCGGCACCGTGAAAGCAGGCCGCTCCCTTACCCCCAGTTGGTTCGGTACGATGGCATGGGAACTGACAGGATCGGCAAACTATGCCGTGGTCAACAGCCAATTCGGATACGGCGGTCTCAACTCCAGGCACAACGCCGAGGTCAGCTACACCAGCCCCAATTGGAGTGGATTCAGCCTCACAGTGGGGCACCTCTTTGCCGGCAACAATGCCAACGTGGCCAAGAACGATTTCAATCTGATTTACCGCTCGGGCCCACTGGCTGCCTCGCTGGTTTACAACAAGATTGACAACAAGGGCAAAAACCTGTCACTGGGCGCGGCCTACAACTTCGGCAGTTTCAAGCTAGCGGGCAGTTTGCAGGATGCTACCGGCGCAAACATGGGCAAAGGCTTCACGTTGGGCGGTACTTTGCCATTGGGCAACCTGTCGTTGACACTGGATGTGGCCCGCGACACCCAAAAGAAAGACACCGACACTTTGCTGGAAGCCAAGTACGCGCTGTCCAAACGGACATCTTTCTATGGTGTCCTGCTGCATAACGGGGCGGGCAAGGCCGCAAAATCGGTCAACTCGACGGTCATCGGGATTCGTCACAACTTCTGATTCGGGCTGGCAAGCTATCCCGCGTTTCTGTTCCAAGGTTGACACCGCCGCACAGGCAACCGTGCGGCGGTTTTTTTGTTGAAACGGATGCGTGTCATTCCGGATGCAATCTGCCGCAAGCCGGCAGCGCATGCCACCACGCAGATCAAAACAAACAGCAACCAGTCAGGGAAAAGTCGGCTTCAGGGCCCCGTCAGTGGGCAAAGCTCGCCCTGCCTTGCTCACGCAATCACCCCGCCGCCCAGGCACACTTCCCCGTCATACAGCACCGCCGACTGACCAGGGGTCACCGCCCATTGCGGCTCGTCAAACGCGAGGCTGATGGCCGAGGCATCTGCCCCGCCGGTCAGCGAGCCTGGCAGGGGCGCAGCCGACAACCAGCAGGGTGCATCGCTCTGGCGGTAGCGGGTCTTGGCTGAGAGGCGGCGGGCAGGCGTGCCGCTGGGTCCGGTGGTGTCCAGGGCCGGCGCGGCACCTGCGGTCCAGCTCAGGTCTTGTGCGGTCAGGCCCTCGCTCAGCAACCAGGGGTGGTCGTGGCCCTGCACCACCCACAGGGTGTTGGTTTTCACGTCCTTGCGGGCCACGAACCAGGGGGCATGTTCACCGCCGCCCTTCTGCGCGCCCTTTTCCTTCACGCCACCGATGCCCAGCCCCTGGCGCTGGCCCAGGGTATAAAAACTCAGGCCCACATGTTTGCCGATGGTGTGGCCACGGTCGTTCCGGATGGGGCCGGGCGCGTGGGCGATGTAGCGGTTCAGGAAATCACGGAAGGGCCGTTCGCCGATGAAGCAGATGCCGGTACTGTCCTTCTTTCTGGCGTTGGGCAGACCTATCTCTGCGGCAATGCGGCGCACCTCTGTTTTGTGCAGCTCGCCCACGGGGAACAGGGTTTGTGCCAACTGCGCCTGCGTGAGGCGGTGCAGAAAGTAGCTCTGGTCTTTGCTGGGGTCCAGGCCCTTGAGCAGCTCGAAACGGCCATCACCCAGGCGGGACGTGCCCACGGGCAGTTCCACGCCATCGCTCCCTATACAACGCACCCGGGCATAGTGCCCGGTGGCGATCTTGTCGGCCCCCAGGCGCAAGGCATGGTCCAGAAACGCCTTGAACTTGATTTCGGCGTTGCACAGGATGTCAGGGTTGGGCGTGCGCCCGGCCTGGTATTCGCGCAGGAATTCGGCAAACACCCGGTCTTTGTATTCGGCCGCGAAGTTGACGTGCTCGATGTCGATGCCGATCACGTCGGCCACGCTGGCCGCGTCCAGCCAGTCCTGACGGCTGGAACAGTATTCACTGTCGTCGTCATCTTCCCAATTTTTCATGAAGATGCCGATGACCTCGTACCCTGCCTGCTTCAGCAGGTACGCGCTCACGGAAGAATCCACGCCACCGGACAACCCGACGACGACTTTGGGCTTTGCACTCATCGGTGAATTATCCGATGACCGCGTCCCGCCCCACCGTCATCTGTCAGCCGAGCATGGCCTTCCACATGCCATTGCCCCAGCTGACAGCCCCGGCGCCCGAGCGGGCGTTGTGCACCGCGTCGACCGAAAATTTGAGCTTGGGTGGCTGGCCGGGCTGCATGCTCGACGCCACGTTGATGTTGATGGCGGTGTCGTGTGTGACGTTGGCCCAGCAGATGCCCAGAGGCAAATCGACCGTACCGGTTGGCTCGGCAATGACCGTTCCGGCCACGCGCGCCAGGATGTCTTCTGCCACCTGTTTACCAGTGTTGAACGCAACATGCCCGCTTTTGGGCAGCGGCGTACCTTGTGCGTCACCGATCACATAGATCTTGTCGTCGGCCTGAGACAGGAAGCGCGGCAGCTTGACGGCCGCCCAGCGCTCGCCCAGACCGGCCTGGCGCACCAGGCCGCTGGCACGCATGGGCAGCACCAGGTTTGCATGCTGGAACGCAATGTCGCCATCGCTGGTTTGCAAGGTTCGCTTGCCCATGTCCACTGCATTGATGTCGGTGCTGGGCAGGTATTCGATCTGTGCGCCGTAAACCGACTTCATCGCATTCAGAATGGGCTGGGCTATGGGCGGTGGCGTGGGCGCAGGGTTGGCATCAAGGATCAGTATCTTGCCCTTCGTACCGCGTTTCTTCATTTGCTCGGCGATCAGGAAGGCGCGTTCGTACGGGGCCGGGGGGCATCGGTAAGGCGGCTTGGGCGCGCTGATGACGAATGTGCCGCCATTCGTCAGGAAAGCGTCCACCTCTCGCTTGACTGCTGCCTGCTCGAACGCGCGAAACCCCACGGGCAGTTGATCCCGTGCCTGTGCGTAACCGGCAATCGCCTCCTCCATGTACTCGATGCCAGGGGACAACACCAGAAAGTCGTACCCGATACGCTGGCTGGCCGTGACCACCTGAGCCTTCACGCGGTCAATCTCCAGCGCCCTTTCACGCACGCGGCGCACACCCAACTCGTCCAGTTTGGCGTAGCTGCGCTGAAAGTCGGCAGCAGGTTGCAGCCCCACGATGTAGTGGGCACTCAACGGACATGACATGAAGCCTTCATTGGGCTCGATGAGCGTGACCTGCACGCTGGCGTCCGCCTGCAGTGCACGCACCACCGCCAAACCGCCCCAGCCACCACCGACCACCACCACGCGCGCTTTGGCCGACGTCCCAATGGACGCGCAACCAGTGGCCAGCGCCGTCAGGCCCAATGCTGTGCCTTGCAGCACATGCCGACGAGTGAGGGGGTGAGGTGTTGCGTGCATGCGTGTCTCCTGTTGGCTTTGATCACATCTGAAGGCGTTGAATACCCTACAAGGTATGGCATTCAGTCTAATCATGCGCAACGACAACACCATTCGGTGGAAACCCCTACCAGCCGCCATTGCAAGCCATTCAGGGTCCGCTGTTCACTCAGCTTTTCAGAAAAAACAGCACCGCCATCAACAGCCCGATGCCGATCACCAGGCTGCGTACCCAGGCCACCGGCATCCACTTGGCCAGCCGGGCCCCGGTCACACCGCCCACCGTCGCGCAGGCCATCATGAGCACCGCCTGCGGCCAGACAATGGCCCCCGCCACCGCGAACGCCACCACCGACAGCAATGACAGCACGAACGAGTTGTAATTTTTCAGTGCGTTGGCGGTGTGGATGCGCGACTCACCCGTGAGCGTGTACAACGCCATCAGCAAGATGCCCAGGCCGCCGTTGAAGTAGCCGCCATAAACGGACACCAGCATCAGGCCCGGCATGCGCCAACGTGCCATCGCGGTCGACTCGGCACCGTCTTGCCCCACCCGGCGGCCCAACTGCGCCAGCCGAGGCCCGAGGGCAAACAACACCGTGGCAAACAGCAGGAGCCACGGCACCAACCCGGCAAACACCTTGGCCGGCGTGACCAGCAGCAGCAACGCGCCACACACCCCGCCCACCGCCGCCACCAGCGCCTCGCGCTTCAACAACCCCCGGTCCAACGCACCCAACTCGGCGCGAAAGCCCCACACGCTACCCAGGTAACCCGGGCTCACCGCCAATGCACTGGTGGCGTTGGCGGCAATGGGCGGCACACCTGTGAACACCAGGGCGGGAAGGGTCAGGAAACTGCCCCCGCCCGCGATGGCATTGAGCACCCCGGCACCGAATGCGGCTGCTGCCAGCAGTGCCCAATTGCCCCAAGCCAGCCAGAGTGTGGTCGCATCGCCGCCGCTCATGCCGGAGCCCGCCCGGTGAGCCACACCGACGCATCGGTCTGCACTAAAGCCAGCGGATAGCGCTGGCCTGCCAGGTGGTCTTCGATGCAGCGCAGCACCAGCGGGCTGCGGTGCCGGTGGGCAGTAGCCCGCACTTCGTCAGGGGTCATCCACACCGTGCGCACGATGCCATCGTCCAACCGCCGACCTGCCTGTGTAGGCCCCAACTGCCCGGTATACGCCAGCCGGAGGTAGGTCACATCCTCTCCGCTCGCCGGGCGCTGGAAGCGCGACAGGTAGATGCCCACCAGTGCTTCAGGCGTGAAGGTATGGGTGGTTTCTTCCAGTGCCTCACGCGCCACGCCCTGCTCGGGGCTTTCGCCCGGGTCCAGGTGACCCGCAGGATTGTTGAGTTTCATGCCTTCTGGCGTGTGTTCTTCGACCAGCAGGTAGCGGCCATCGCGCTCGATGATGGCGGCCACGGTGACGGAGGGTTTCCAGCGTTGTGTCATCCGCGCATGGTAAGCGGTGCCGACCGGCACCGGGGCTACCGCCTTCAGCGGCGAGGTGTTGCGTGGCGGTACCAAACCAACGGTCGATTCTCATTTTGAGAGGTCCGTCCAGGCCACACGGCCGACGGTTCCGTTACAGTGTTCGGGTTTTGCGTCGCAAACTCGAAAAGAATGGCCCCAGGAGAACCTATGCCAACCGAACCGAATCCAGCCAACCCATCCAGCAGCGCGCCCCGGGCGTCCCAACTCATTGGCGTACCCAAGGAAACGTTCCCAGGCGAAAAACGCGTGGCCACTGTCCCTGAGGTGGTGGCCAAACTCGTCAAGCTGGGCTTCAGCGTAGCGGTGGAATCGGGCGCGGGCGATGCCGCCTCGCTGAGCGACGATGCCTACCGTGCCGAGGGCGCGGTGGTGGTGGCATCTGCCGCCGAACTGTGGGCCACGGCTGACATCGTGTTCAAGGTGCGCCCGCCGAATGCGGAAGAAGTCGCCATGGTGCGCCCCGGGCAGACGCTGGTTGGCTTCATCTGGCCCGCACAGAACCCCGACCTGATGGACCAACTGGCCGCCGCCAAGGCCACGGTGCTGGCCATTGACGCGCTGCCCCGCACCTTGAGCCGTGCCCAGAAAATGGACGCGCTCACATCCATGGCCGGTGTCAGCGGCTACCGCGCGGTGGTGGAAGCCGCCAACGCATTCGGCCGCTTCTTCAACGGCCAGATCACGGCAGCAGGCAAGGTGCCCCCCGCCAAAGTGTTCATTGCCGGTGCCGGTGTGGCCGGCCTCGCCGCCATCGGCGCGGCAGCCAGCCTGGGCGCCATCGTGCGCGCCAACGACACCCGGGCCGAAGTGGCAGACCAGGTGGTGTCGCTGGGTGGCGAATTCGTGAAGGTGGACTACGAGGAAGAAGGCTCGGGCGGCGGCGGCTACGCCAAAGTCATGAGCGAAGGCTTTCAAAAAGCGCAGCGTGAAATGTATGCGCAACAAGCGCGGGAGGTCGATATCATCATCACCACCGCGTTGATTCCAGGCAAACCTGCGCCGAAGCTCATCACGGCCGAGATGGTGCAGAGCATGAAGCCCGGCAGCGTGATCGTGGACATGGCCGCCGAGCAAGGCGGCAACTGCGAACTGACCGTGCCCGGCCAAGCCGTGGTGGCGCATGGCGTGACCATCGTGGGCTACACCGACCTGGCATCGCGCATGGCCCGCCAGTCGTCCACGCTGTACGGCACCAACCTCTTCCGCCTGAGCGAAGAACTGTGCAAGACCAAGGACGGTGTCATCAACGTCAACATGGAAGACGACGCCATCCGCGGGCTGACCGTCATCAAGGATGGTGAAGTGACCTGGCCCGCACCGCCTATCAAACAGGCACCGCCGCCTCCCCCCAAAGCCGCAGCCGCTGTGGCCGAGAAAAAGGTCGGACACGGCCATGGCAGCACCGGCCCCCTGCCCGCCAAAACGCTGGCCATCATCTTTGCCGTGGCGGCTGTCGCGTTCTGGTTCATCGGCGCCTACGCACCGGCAGCTTTCCTGGGGCACTTCACGGTGTTCGTGCTGGCCTGCTTCATCGGCTACATGGTGGTGTGGAACGTCACACCTGCCCTGCACACACCGCTGATGAGCGTGACCAACGCCATCTCCAGCATCATCGCTATCGGGGCGCTGGTGCAGATTTCCCCCCCGCTGCTCGGTGTGGTCAGCGCGGCCGATGGCCGACCTGACGGCCTGATCCGTGGCATGGCGTTCGTGGCCCTGGTGCTGACCGCCATCAACATGTTCGGTGGTTTCGCCGTCACCCGGCGCATGCTCGACATGTTCCGCAAATAAGCCCACCCCAGCACAACAAGGAAAAAGAACATGTCTCAAAGTCTTGCCAACATGGCCTACCTGGGTGCGGCCATTCTGTTCATCCTCAGTCTGGGCGGCCTGTCCAACCCCGAAACGTCCCGCCGTGGCAACCTGTTCGGCATGCTGGGCATGGCGCTGGCGGTGCTGGCCACCATCCTGGGGCCACGCGTCACGCCCGATGGCGTGGGCTGGATCGTGATGGCACTGGTCATCGGCGGCGGCATCGGCCTGTTTGCGGCCAAGGTCGTCAAGATGACGCAGATGCCCGAGCTGGTGGCACTGATGCACAGCCTGGTCGGCCTGGCCGCTTGCCTGGTGGGGTTTGCGAGCTACGTGGACACCTCCATCCAGTACCAGGGGGCTGAGAAGATCATCCACGAGGTGGAAATCTACATCGGTATCCTGATCGGTGCTGTCACGTTCTCGGGCTCGCTGATTGCCTTCGGCAAACTCAACGGCAAGATCGACGGCAAACCGCTGCTGCTGCCCGCACGCCACTGGCTGAATCTGGGCGCCTTGCTGGTTGTCATCTGGTTCGGCCGCAGCTTCGTCCAGGCTGCATCGGTGGGTGACGGCATGGTTCCGCTGATCATCATGACGGTCATTGCACTGCTGTTCGGCATCCACATGGTGATGGCCATCGGCGGTGCCGACATGCCGGTGGTGGTGTCCATGTTGAACAGCTACTCGGGCTGGGCGGCAGCGGCCACCGGCTTCATGCTGAGCAACGACCTGCTGATCGTCACCGGTGCGCTGGTGGGCTCATCGGGTGCCATCCTGAGCTACATCATGTGCAACGCGATGAACCGCAACTTCATCAGCGTGATTGCCGGTGGCTTTGGTTCGGGTGGCGGTGCCGCACCCGCCAAATCCGGCGCAGCCGCCGAGCCACAGGGCGAAGCGGTGCCCGTGAGCGCCGCCGAAACCGCCGAGATGCTGCGCGAAGCCAAGAGCGTGGTCATCGTGCCCGGCTACGGCATGGCGGTGGCACAGGCGCAGCACACGGTGTTCGAGATTACCCGCACGCTGCGTGCCAAAGGGGTGAACGTGCGGTTCGCCATCCACCCCGTCGCAGGGCGCATGCCCGGCCACATGAACGTGCTGCTGGCCGAGGCCAAGGTGCCCTACGACATCGTGCTGGAGATGGACGAGATCAACGAAGACTTCCCCGACACCGATGTGGCCATCGTGATCGGTGCGAACGACATCGTGAACCCCGCCGCACAGGACGACCCCACCAGCCCCATCGCCGGCATGCCGGTGCTGGAGGTGTGGAAGGCTCACACCTCCATCGTCATGAAGCGGTCCATGGCCAGCGGCTACGCAGGCGTGGACAACCCGCTGTTCTACAAAGACAACAACCGCATGCTGTTCGGCGACGCCAAGAAGATGCTGGACGAAGTGCTGGTAGCGCTGAAAGCCTGATGGGCTGAGCGCCTCGGCGCATTCAGCCTCTAGACCTTCATCTCTAAAAGGGTGGCAATCGACAGGTTGCCACCCTTTTTTGCGGGAAATCCCTTGTCAGCCTGATGTCAGACAGGGCGAAAAATGACCGAAAATGCCTGCTGAAACGAACGACCGTTCGCTAATTCCGCTCAGCCGCTCCCGGAGAACAAACCCCATGACCACCACCGACACCCGCCCCTGGCTCAAAAGCTACCCCCAGGGCGTTCCAGCCGACATCAATGTGGAGCAGTACAGCTCGCTGGTTCAACTGATGGAAGACAGCTTCCGCCAGTTTTCCGACCGTGCCGCCTACAGCTTCATGGGCAAGTCGTTCTCATATGCACAGATTGACAGCCTGTCCACGGCTTTCGCCACCTACCTGCAGGGCCTGGGCCTGAGCAAAGGCGACCGTGTGGCGGTGATGATGCCCAACGTGCCGCAGTACCCGGTCGCGGTGGCGGCCATCCTGCGCGCAGGCCTGGTGGTCGTCAACGTCAACCCGCTCTACACCCCGCGTGAACTGGAACACCAGCTGAAAGACTCGGGGGCCAAAGCCATCGTCATCATCGAGAACTTTGCCACCACCCTGACCGAGTGCATCGCCAAAACGCCGATCAAACATGTGGTGCTGGCCGCCATGGGCGACATGCTGGGGCTGTTGAAAGGCGCCATCGTCAACTACGTGGTGCGCAACGTCAAAAAGATGGTGCCTGCCTACAACCTGCCCAACGCCGTGCGCTTCAACGATGCAGTGGCGCGGGGCACACGCGGCACCCTGAAAAAGCCCGAAATTGCCCCCACCGATGTGGCTGTGCTGCAGTACACCGGCGGCACGACGGGCGTGAGCAAAGGCGCGGTGCTGCAACACCGCAACGTGGTGGCCAACGCGCTGCAGTCCGAGGCGTGGAACGGTCCGGTCATCAAGACCATCCCTGCCAGCGAACAGTACACCTCGGTCTGCGCCCTGCCGCTGTACCATATCTTCGCGTTCACGGTGAACATGATGCTGACCATGCGCATGGGCGGCAAAACCATCCTCATCCCCAACCCACGCGACCTGCCGGCTGTGCTGAAGGAGCTGTCGCAGCACACCTTCCACAGCTTCCCGGCGGTCAACACCCTGTTCAACGGGCTGGCCAACCACCCTGACTTCGGCACCGTCAACTGGCGCAACCTGAAGGTGTCTCTGGGTGGCGGCATGGCGGTACAGTCCGCAGTCGCCAAGCTTTGGCTCGAAAAGACCGGCTGCCCCATCGTCGAAGGCTATGGGCTGTCGGAGACCAGCCCGTCGGCTTCGTGCAACCCGGTCACCTCGCACGAGTTCAGCGGCACCATCGGCGTGCCATTGCCCAACACCTGGCTGAAGTGTCTGGATGACGACGGCAACGAGGTACCGCACGGCCAGCCGGGCGAAATCGCCATCAAAGGCCCGCAGGTGATGGCCGGCTACTGGCAGCGCCCCGACGAAACCGCCAAGGTCATGACACCCGACGGCTACTTCAAGACCGGCGACGTGGGCATCATGGACGACCGTGGCTACTTCAAGATCGTTGACCGTAAGAAGGACATGGTGCTGGTCAGCGGCTTCAACGTCTACCCGAACGAGGTGGAAGACGTGGTAGCCAATTGCCCCGGGGTGCTGGAATGCGCCGTGGTGGGCGTGGCCGACGACAAAACCGGCGAAGCCGTCAAATTGGTGGTGGTCAAGAAAGATGCTTCCCTGACCGAAGCTGCCGTGCGCGACTACTGCAAATCCAACCTGACCGGCTACAAGCAGCCCAAGGTGGTCGAATTCCGTGCCGAAATGCCCAAGACCCCGGTCGGCAAAATCCTGCGCCGGGAGTTGCGCGACAAGGCATGACGGCAGGCCGCATCGGCATCATGGCCGCCATGCCGCCTGAACTTCAGGCGGTGCTGGACCTGATGCCCGACGAACACCGGGAAACGCTGGCGGGACGCCACTTCTGGCCCGGCCGGTTGGCGGGTAACGACGTGGTGGCCGTGGTGTCGGGCATCGGCAAGGTGGCGGCGGCCACCACCGCCACCTTGCTGATCGAGCGGTATGGTGTCCAGGCCCTGCTGTTCACCGGTGTGGCCGGTGGCCTGGGAGACGGTGTGAGGGTCGGTGATGTGGTGGCGGCCAACCAACTGATGCAGCATGACCTCGACGTGTCACCGCTGTTCCCGCGCCATGAAGTTCCCGGCTACGGACTCAGCCGGTTCACGGCTGACCCCACCTGGCAAGGCAGACTGTCGCAAGCTGCCCGCACCACATTGAACCACCGGGTTCAGCACCTCGGGCAAAAAGCCGTGAACGATTTTGGCCTGGCCCACGCGCGGGTGCACGAAGGTTTGATCATCAGCGGTGACCGCTTCGTGGCCACCAGCGCCGAAAGCGATGCCCTGCGGCGCGAGTTGCCCGATGCGCTGGCGGTGGAAATGGAAGGCGCGGCCGTGGCGCAGGTGTGCCTCGACTGCGGGGTGCCGTTTGCGGCGGTGCGCACCATCTCGGACCGGGCCGACGACAGCGCCCACGTGGACTTCAACCGGTTTGTCAGCGAAGTCGCCAGCCGCTACAGCGCTGCCATGGTGCTGGCCTGCCTGCAAGCTCGGCAGCCCGCCCATTGATCATTTCAGCCAGCCGCGTTTCCTGAAATACACCATGGGAATGACGGCTGACACCACCATCAGGCCCAGCGCAAACGGGTAGCCGTAGGCCCACTGCAACTCGGGCATGAACTGGAAGTTCATGCCGTAGCTGCTGGCCACCAGGGTAGGCGGCAGCAGCGACACGCTGGCCACCGAGAAAATCTTGATGATCTTGTTCTGGTTGATGTTGATGAAACCCACCGTCGCGTCCATCAGGAAGTTGATCTTGTCGAACAGGAAAGCGGTGTGGCCATCGAGCGAGTCGAGGTCGCGCAGGATCTGGCGTGCATCCTCAAACTGTTCGGTACCCAGCATGCGGGTGCGCATCATGAAGCTCACGGCGCGCCGCGTGTCCATCACATTGCGGCGAATGCGACTGGACATGTCTTCGTGGCGCGCAATGGCCGCCAGCACCTCACCGGCCAGGGCATCGTCCACATCGCCTTTCAACACCTTGCCGCTGACCACTTCGAGGTCATCGTAAATGTCCTCCAGCGTGTCGGCGCTGTATTCGGCATCGGCGTCAAAGAGCTTGAGCAGCACGTCCTTGGCGTCGTCGATCAGGCCGGGCATGCGGCGTGCGCGCATGCGCAGCAGGCGGAACACGGGCACGTCTTCGTCATGGATGGAAAACAGCACGCCACGGCTTTTCAGGGCATCGTTCTGCTCATTCAAAATGAAAGCGACACGGACGGCGCGGGGGTCATCGTCGTCGTCGATCAGAAAGTCGGATCGGATGTGCAGTTCGCCGTTGTCTTCCTCGAAGAAGCGGGCGGACTCCTCGATATCCTCGTCCATCGCATCTTCCGGGATGCTGAGGCCGAAGTGCTGTTTGACCCAACGGCGCTCTTCCGGCGTGGGGGCCTCCAGGTCGACCCAGATGGGTTTGAACCGGGCCAGTTCTTCGAGGGATTCGATTTCTTCCTGAAACAGTCGGCCGTTGGCCAGCGTGAACACGTTGAGCATGACAAGGCTCCGTTGCGGCGGGTTCGTCGGGGTGTCCGGTGGCGTTTGGCCACGCGGGCACATGAGGGGGGGTTGGGCGTCGCTTTCAACCCCCCGAATCCGCCTGGAACCGCACAGGCCACACACCGTCAGCCGGTGGGCACACGTGGATCAGGTGAAACGGCGTGTTGAAAGCGTGCCACTCGGGCTGCTTTCCAAACAAGGTCTCCTGAAAATCAAGTCGCTGGATTATGGCACCGCAACATGGCCGCCTAACCTGGTTGGCAGCTTCGCCTGGCATCAAGGCTTGGCTTTGTCGGCAGCTTGTTGTTCACGCAGCAGTTGGCTCAGCTCGCGGTAGCGGGCGTCAATGATCGACAACTCGACATGGTCGGTGTCGCGCCGTTCACGAACACTGTCACGCGCCGCACGCAAGCGGTCAACAGCCCCTTGCAGATCCAGCATGGCGCGGCGTGCCTCCGCTTCGGCACGCACGGCCCGCAGCGTCTGCCCTTGTGCAGCCCATGCCATCGAGAGGGTGTGCCAGGCTGCGGCATCACCTGGCCTGTCAGCGACCCATGTTTGCAGCCGATCGCTCGCCAGCGCTGCCTGGCCCCAGCGAATGGCCACTTGCGCGCCCCACAGCACCGATGCGCGGTCCGGTGCCTGCAGCGCACGTTTGCGCATCTCGGCAGTGGCACCCGCATGCGTGGCCGCGTCCAGATCGCCCAACACCAGCACCTCCAGTGCCAGCCATTCAGCCGCCTGGCGACCCCGGCCCTCCAGTTGTGGCTGAGCCAGCAGAGCCTGCACACGCCGCCAGGCTTCAGCCGGTTGCTTCAGGCGCAGAGCAGCCAAAGCCGCCCCGTATTGCACGCCCCACCCCTCAGTACTGGCTTTGGCAGTGGTGGCCCCCATGGCCGCATTGAGGCGCTGGGTATCGGTCTCAGCCAGCACCTTGGCCCGGGCGGCCATCATGGCATGCCACACAGGCGAAACGGCCGGTTGGCGACCGGGCACCTGCGTGGCCGACCCCTGGGGCAAACGTGCCCGCATGTCAGCCATGCGTTCGGTGGTCAACGGGTGGCTGCGCAGGTACGGAAACGCGCCATCGTCGTTCAGACGGGACGCCTGCTGGAGCTTGTCAAACATGCTCACAAATGCCAAACCGTCGAACCCGGCACCTGTCATGACGTTGTAGCCCACCCTGTCGGCCTCCCGCTCCATGTCCCGCGAAAAATTGAGCTGGGTCTGCGCAGCCAACGCCTGGCCGCCCACCACGGCTGCCTGCCCGATGTCGGCATTTTTGCTGGCGCTCGCCGCCAGTGCGCCCAGGATCATGGCGCCCACGATCCAGGGCATCTGCCGGTCCTGCTGCGCCACCATGCGGGAAATATGCCGTTGAGACACGTGGCTGAGCTCGTGCGCCAGCACCGAGGCCAACTCGTCAGCCGATGTCACCGTGGCCATCAAGCCCAGGTGCACGCCCAAATAACCACCTGGCAGCGCAAACGCATTGACGGTACGGTCGCGAACGGGCATGAGCTTCCAAGCGAACCGCTCGGCCAGATCAGGCGGCACATCGCCCCGCGCCTGGGCTGCCGCCAGCAGAGGCTGCCAGATGGCATCCAGGTAGTCCACAAGAGCCGGATCATCCAGGTAATCCGGGTCGCGGTAGATGTGCTGGGCAATGCGGTCGCCCAACTGACGCTCGGCTGTCAGGTCAAGGGCCCCGGCCTCTCCCAACCGTGGCAAGCCAGCCGTGGCCTGCGGCCGCAAGGGAGGCTGAAACTGGGCTTGGGCCACGATGGCATTACAACAAAATATAGCGCCCAGTGCTTTAATTAAAAGCGCTGGAGCCCATTTTTTATTCATAAATATGAAAAGTTAGGTTGGCAAGACCAACCGGTGTGGCATGGACTGTTGTTTGATTACCATTGGCTCCGGGGCCAAACTCGCCTATCGTAGGCGTTGTGCTCCGCATTTTGGGCGCTCATTCGTCAATTTGGTTCCATGGCTTCACACCCGTCCCACTCACCGCCCACGTTTTTGCAACTGATGGTTACCGTCGTGCTGGGCGCCATCGTGATTGCCGGGTTGACCACGCTTTCTGGCTGGGCGAGCACCAACGAATTGCCCTTGACACTCTACTGGCCGGCAGCCGGCATCGGGTTTGCCATGCTTTGCACACAGGGCAAACCGGCCGCCTGGGCGCTGGGCTTGGGGGTGGGCTTGTGGTCTGCCATCCATTTTCCGCAAAACCTGGGCATGGTGCCTTTTGCCATGGCGGCCACCGTGGCCGGCCAATGGTGGGTCTGGCGCAAGTTGCAGGTGCGTTTTGCGGGCACATCCCAGCCATTTGCCCGCCAGACAACCATGTTGGCGTTCCTGCGGGCGCAAGGGCTCGTGGGTGCACCGTTGTCAGCGGGCATTGCCGTCACGGGCGCCTGGCTGCTCGGCCAGGTCACGGACATTGCCCAGGCAGCCTACATCTGGGGGGCGTTGTGGATCATGGAGCTGTGCGGCACCGTGCTGTTCGCACCCCTGGCGTGGGAGCTGTTGATATCACGCACGCGCAGCGGCCTGCCGCGCTTTTTCTCAAAAGTATGGGAAGCGCTGCAGACCGACTGGCAAACGGTGGCCAGCGTCGCCGCCATCACATGCCTGGCAGGGGCGTTATGGCTGTTGGGCCAGCCCGTGCTGGCGCGCGCCGCGCTGCTGCTGATGCTGCCCGTGCTGGCCTTCGATGCCACCCGCGCCGGCCCACTGACCATCCACATCATCACGCTGCTGGCCGGTGTGGCGGTGCTCAGCACCGCTGCCCTGACGCTGCCTGCAGGCGCACCGGGGATGAGCCACGACCGGGAGCTGGTCTGGCTTTCATTGGCCGTATTGGTCGGCGTGGCTGCGGTGCAAGTGCTGCTGGTCACTGCACACGAGCGACGACTGGCGCTCAAGCGCCTGGAGCGCCAGGCCGACACCGACCCGCTGACCAACCTGCTGAGCGTGACGGGCCTGTACCGCAAGCTTGAAGAGCTGAATGACCGCGCTGACGACCCGGGCGAGACCCAGATCAGCGTTTATGCCCAGGACACCCCGATGCTCAGCAGGCGTGCGTTGGTCAGCGTGCAAATGACCAATGCCGACTCCATCGAGCAACTGCTGGGGTCGCGCAAGAGTGACGTGCTGGAGCGGGCCACCAGCGGCGCGCTGACCGCCATCGCGCCGCGCGTGCTGTGGTCACGCATCTCCAAGGCCCATTTTGTCGGCCTGGTGAATGAGAGCGGCGAAGACCTGGACCAACTGCTGAGCAAGGTCAATTTTGCAGTGGTGGAAGCCAAAAATCTGGTGAACGAAAACATCGGCCGACCGTTGTGGACGCTGGCTGCCGTCACGCTCGACGTTGACCCGCTGCCACCAGTTGAAATCGTCATGGCCTGCCTGCGCAAGGCCGAGCAGATCGCGCAGGACTCGCGCCACAGCCACATTATGGCCGTTAACCAGGAGTCAGGTTCTGCCTTGAAGCAGGAAGCCGAACAGGCCGAGCGCATCCGCCAAGTCATTCAGCGCAAACAGCTGGTGCTGTTTGCCCAACCCATCGTGGCCAATACCGACCCTGAATCATTGAAGCACAAATACGAAGTGTTGATTCGGCTGCGTGACGACGACGGCACCATCGTGCCGCCCGACCTGTGGATGCCCATTGCGATGCGGGCCGGCATGATGCAGAGCCTGGACATGGCGGTGATGGAAGAAACCTTCGAGTGGTTTGCCTCCCACCCCGCTGCGCTGGAAGCACTGAGCCATTGCGCCATCAACCTGTCAGGCCCCACCGTCGCCAGCCCGGTGATCGCACAACGCATTGCGGAAGGCTTGGCAGAGCACAAGCTGCCCGCACACAAATTCACATTCGAGATCACCGAAAGCCAAGCCATTGCCAACCCGGCCCAGGCCACCGAGACCATCCGCGCCATCCGCGCCTGCGGGTGCCGTGTAGCCATTGACGATTTCGGCACCGGCGTGGCGACATTCGATTACCTGAAGCGCTTTGACGTGGACTACATCAAGATCGACGGACAGTTCATCAAGAGCCTGCTGGACGACCCCGTCGACCGGGTCATCGTCGAATCCATCGTCAAAGTGGCGCACCAGATGAACGTACGCACGGTGGCCGAATTCGTCGGTTCAATGGAGTTGTATGGGGCCGTCAAAGCTCTGGGCGTAGACGAAAGCCAGGGCTTTGCTTTCGGTAAGCCCAAACCCTTGCACGAGTGGTTTGGTGAACCTGCCTGACGGCTAAACTGCTGCCCATGAACACGCAGCCACCTCCTCACACTCCGTCCCCGCTTACCCACTTTGATGCCCAAGGCCAGGCCCACATGGTCGATGTCGGCTCCAAGGCGCACACTCACAGGGTTGCCGTGGCCCAGGGGCGCATCACCATGCAGCCCGCCACACTGGCCTTGATTGAAAGTGGCACCGCCAAAAAAGGGGACGTGCTGGGCATCGCACGGCTGGCGGGCATCATGGGTGCCAAAAAAACCGCCGACCTGATCCCGCTGTGCCACCCCATTGCACTGACTCGCGTGGCGGTGGAGTTCGAGGTGCTGCGCGAGCTATCGGCCGTGCGCTGCACGGCAACGGCTGAAACCACGGGCCCGACCGGCGTGGAAATGGAAGCCCTCACCGCCGTGCAGGTGGCCCTGCTGACGATTTACGACATGTGCAAGGCCGCTGATCGGGGTATGGAGATGTCAGGCATCCGGCTGCTGGAGAAGCACGGGGGAAAAAGTGGGAGTTTTGTGGCGACCCAATGCCAGCCAACGGTAGATAGCTGAGTCCAGTCTCATTCCTTGACACCGCTCAATGGCAGGAAACCTTTCACCGCTGGCGTCGCGATATCAAGCAGCACCACCCAGTCCAATCTATCTTTAACTTGCACGGGTAACCACCGAATGTTTTCCTTGGCTACGCCAGTTGCCTGTTCCGCGCTTTCAATCATTGTCCGATTGTCGGGGTGCAACGCATACAACTCAACCATAGGCAGAGCACGCGCTTTCAGATCGGTGGTACTTTGCTGAAACGGTATCCACCTATCTGGTCTGAATACTGGCGGCAGGCCCGTCAGCGATAGTTGAAGTTGATCCGCGTAATCAGAATCTGTCTCTTTGGCCACCCTTGTTGCCAGCAAGTGTGGCCCAGTCCAGCCTGGACGAGGCACATCAGTCGGCATGCCTGCCCACGCTTGTGGCTCTAACGTCGAGGGCGAGATCACATAAAACCGATCAAGTTCGTAGGCAAGGTAGACCGGTCGGGCATGCCACATCGTTTGCAACCCGTAACCCAACGCAGCACATTGGATGATTGCAATCACTCCCAGGTCAATCACCAGCTCTCTGCGAGACTTGACCGGATTGAAAACCACAAATGTCAGCAACGGTCCGCACACCACATCCACGCCCACCAGAATGGCAAACAGCAGTCCGCCACCCACCATTGACGCATAGGGTGCCGGATACCAAAAAATAAATACAACGAGCGAAACCAGGGCGGCAACACACAGGGAAACCAACAAATGCCATAGCATTGCGCGGGACGCAAACTTAAACCGCTCAAAGTTCATTGCAACCATTCAACATAAAACAACAGGACAAAAAAAAGAGCGCCGAAGCGCTCCTTTTTTGTGGAAAACAATTACTTGCACTCTGCTGGCGCATAGCGAGCAGGCAAGGTTCCCGCAGCACCACCTGCAAAAGCTGGCGTACCAGCACCTGCGCCCAGGGCACGACACCTCCACGCCAGCTGTGACGCGGGAGGCGTGAACGCCGCTGTGCCAACAGGCAGAATGGTACCAATCGGAGAATTCGGAGTCAGAATGAGCGTAGTACCCGCGCCACCCGAAGCAGCCGTCAATGTCAAGGTGATCACACCTGTTGCAGGCGTGATCGCCACACCACCCAGGTTGTTAGTTGCAGTCGGCGCGTTGAAGCCAGTGTTGTACCCAGTAGCCAAACCTTGAGGATTTCCGGACGACAGATTGTCAGCCACCGTGACTTTCGCTGCCGAGGCAGCAACCAGCGCTTCGGATACGCGTGCGCGCACCGTGTAATCCTGATACGCGGGCAAAGCCACAGCTGCCAGAATACCGATGATCGCCACAACGATCATCAGTTCGATAAGCGTAAAACCTTTTTGCAGTGAGTGCTTCATGGTGACCTCCAGAAAGTTGATGATGAAAGAAGCGGATCATTTACAGCACATTGCATGCCAAGCGGAAACGGCAACTGTGAGCTCAGTTTTTCCGCGCAGAACAGGCAAACATGACATTTATTGTCAACATTTTTGCCCTCCCCTATGAAATGCAAATGACATAAATTGGTCGCACCTCCGCCCTGCCCTCCAAATCACTTGATGCACACCGCCCGCACCTGCTTCAAGTCCGTCAGCCCCATCAGCACCTTTTCCATGCCGTCCATTTTCAGGCTGCGCATGCCGCCTTCCACGCACGCGGTGAACAGTTCGGCCACGCGTGCGCGCTCCTGAATCAGTTTACGGGTCAAATCATCGGCCACCAGCAGCTCGTGCAAGCCCACACGGCCTTTGTAGCCAGTGCCCCGGCAGGTGTCGCAGCCCTTGGCGCGGTAGAACACCAACTCGCCATCCTGCCCGTAGCGTTCTGACCAGTCAGCCAACAACCCTTGGGCAGCGTCGCCAGGGTTGGCACGCCAGGCCAGGGTGTGCATGAGGTCCTGGGCGTACTCCTTGATGAAGCTTTTCACCTCGGCCGAGTCGGGTTTGTAAGCCTCCTTGCAGTCGCACAGGCGCTTGGCCAGGCGCTGCGCCAGAATGCCCAGCAAGGCATCGGCAAAATTGAACGGGTCCATGCCCATGTCCAGCAGGCGGGTGATGGATTCGGGCGCTGAATTGGTGTGCAGGGTCGAGAACACCAGGTGCCCCGTCAGCGAAGCTTCCACACCCATGCTCACGGTTTCCTTGTCGCGGCTTTCGCCAACCATGATGATGTCGGGGTCGGCCCGCAAGAATGCCCGCATCACCATCGCAAAGTCAATGCCGGCCTTTTTGTTGACCTGTACCTGCCGCAACCCCTTCTGAGTGATTTCAACCGGGTCTTCAGCCGTCCAGATTTTGGTTTCCGGCGTGTTCAGGTACTTCAGGATGGAGTGCAACGTGGTGGTTTTGCCCGAACCTGTGGGGCCGCACACATAAAACAACCCATAGGGCTTGCTGACTGTGGCCTCCAGGCGTTCGCGGTTGTGCTGGGTCAGGCCCAGCTTTTCAAGCGGTATGGGTTCTCCGGCCGCCAGAATGCGCATGACGACATCTTCCACCCCACCGGCTGACGGCAAGGTGGCCACGCGCAGCTCAATGTCAAGCGGGCCATATTTTTTGAACTTGATTTTGCCGTCCTGGGGCTTGCGCTTTTCGGAAATATCAAGGTCGCACATGATTTTCAGGCGCGCAACGATGGCATCACGGTACGAGGCAGGCACTTCGGCATAAGGCTGCAAACTGCCATCGATGCGAAACCGGATGCCAGCCTTGGCTTTGCCTGGCAGGGGCTCGAAATGGATGTCTGACGCGCCCTGCCGGTAGGCATCGACGATGACCTTGTTGACGAACTTGACCAGTTCATTGTCCTGCGCGGCAGTGGCAAGGTTGTTCTCGACCGATTCGGCTTCCGTTTCAACCGGCACCAGATCGGCCAGCATGTCTTCCACGCTGCCCTCCACCGCCTGCGCACCCCAGAACTGCTCGACCGTCTGCTCGAATTCGGCCACGGTCGTCACGGCGTAAACACATTTGGCAAACTGCGGGAACACCTGCTGCACGATGCGCGAATTGCGCACATCTTCAGGGTCGAGGGTCATGACCAGCAGGCCCTCTGGCGTGTCTTCCAGCGGAATCCAGTGGTGCGTCTGCACAAACTCACGCTTGAGTTTGCCTTGCAACGCGTCACTGCGCAGACGCTTGGCATCGAATGGCAGGTAAATGGTCTGGAAGAACCTGGCCATCGAACTGCCCAACTGCGCGGCCGTGACACCCAACTCGGACATCAGCGCCTTTTCAACCGGCACGGACTGCGCACGTGCGGTTTGCACACACTGTGTCAGTTCATCGGCGGTGACGATGCCATCTGCCACCAGGCCGTGGTAACGCGAGGTCAGCACGGCAGCCCGTTGAGGTGGGGCCATGCGCTGACGAATGGCTGCCGACAGGGTTTCGCACAACTGCTGCACCCCTTCCTGTTCCAGCTGGCTGAAGGTGCCACCGGCCGGCCGGTTGACCAACTGGAAAACCCCTTGCAGCTCACCCGACCGTGCAATCGGCGCTATGAGCATCTGGCAGGTGCGATAGCCCGAGCGGCGATCCACCTCTTTCAAAAAAGTGAGCCGCGGATCCAGCCGCTTGAGCTCGGCATCGTCGTACACGTCAGCGATGTTGAGGGTGCGCTGCGTGAGTGCAACAAACCCGGCAATGCTTTGCGGGCCGATGGGCAGCTTCAGCTCACGGGCCGTGTTCAGGCCGGTTTTGACTTTGGAGACGATGGCCGAGCGGTCGTCATTGACCACATAGAGGGTGAACCGGTCAGCGCCCAGCAATTGACAGATGTCGGCGCTGGTCTCGAGCATGATCTGCTCCAGGTGATCCGTGTCATGGATACGGGTGGTGACCTGCTGCAAACGCTTGAAAAAGGCTGCCTCGGCAGCCGTACCAGTGTGTGGGGGGGTGGTCATGGTCCGACTCGCAACACGTCGCCCGTTGCCAAGGCCTGGATGGTGAGCGGTGCCAGACCGGCGGCTTGGCGGGTCTGGTTGAACTGGGCAATTTCGGACATGACCAACGCAGCTTCAGCCGGTTTGGCGTGCGTGATGCGCACTGGGTAACTGGCCTGTGGCGACATGAGCGCCAGGCAATCGGCCAGTGTTCGCGGGCAGAGGTGCTGGCTGATGGCCGCCAGGGCAGCTTCGCGGTCGCTGAAGGCCGTTTCAATGACAAGCATGCCCACAGGCAACTGGTTGATACGCAGCCAGAAAGGCGGGTGGCAGTCCGTGTCGCCCGAGAACACCCAGTGAGGAGCCCCTGCGTGCGCCGCCACCGCCAGACCTACAGCCGGCACCGTGTGCGACGCAGGCAGCACCTCCACATGCAACCCACCCACCTGCAAAACCTGCCCCAAACGGAATGGCTCGAACACCAGAAAAGGATGCTCCACGCTGGGCAAAACAGTGAAGTCTGGCCAGATGAGCCCGTTGAACACATGTCGTTGCAAGGCATCAATGGTCTCGGGCAGTGCATGGACGGTCACCGGGCTGTGGCGCAGCGCGGCCGCTGCGTCAAGCATCAAGGGCAGTGCGGCAATGTGATCGAGGTGCGCGTGCGTCAGCAGCACATGGTCGATGCGGGCCATTTCCTCCAGTTTCAGGTCACCCAGGCCGGTGCCTGCATCGACCGACACCGCGTTGTTGACCAGAAAAGACGTGGTGCGATGGCCTTTGGCAATGGCACCTGCACAGCCCAGCACCCTGACCGTCAGGCTACCGGCACTCACTTGCGGCAAACCCGTTGTACCTGCCTGGTTCATTTGCTGGTGAAACGCATGACACCGTCCCAATCGGCGGGCAAATGCTGCTGCCGCAGTTGGGTCAGTCGGCTGGCATAGTGGTCGTACAAGCCATTGTGGGGGTAGAGGCGCTTGAGGTTCATCAGGTGGAGCTCACAGGTGTCCCAGTCTTGAGCCTTGTAGGCTTTGAGCACGCGCGACCAGACAGACAGTTCTTCCTGCACGGCGGCCTGGCCCGCCGCATCGGCACGCCCTGCCGGCGTGAAGATGGTGACGGCTTCATCCTTGCCTTTGACAGCCACCTTGTCGACCTCTTGCCATGCCAGGCCATGAGCCTGCTTGCGGGTGAGCTCGCCGACCACAATGTCCACGCCGTACACACGGGTCAACGCCTCCAGCCGGGACGCCAGGTTGACCGCATCGCCAATGACGGTGTAGCTGCGGCGTATGTCGGAACCCATGTCGCCCACGTACATGGGCCCGGTGTTGATGCCGATACCGAGCCCGATAGCGGGCAGGCCTTGCGCTGCGTTCTCGGTGTTGATCTGCTCCAACACCTGAAGCATTTCCCGCGCTGCCACAACCGCCTGCAACGCATGGTCCTGGCTGCGAACCGGTGCGCCCCAGAAAGCCATGACACAGTCGCCCATGTACTTGTCGATGGTGCCCCGGTGCGCACGGATGACCTCCGTCAGCCGGCTGAACACACGGTTGAGCATGTGCTGCAACTGTTCGGGGCTCAGCGTTTCGGACAAATGGGTGAAGCCCTTCATGTCGCAGAACAGCACCGTGAGCTCACGGGCCTCGGCCTGCATCGAATAGCTTTCAGGTGCCTTGACCATCTCATCGACCAATTCAGGCGGCACGTAGGAACCAAACAAATTGGCCAGTTCCCGCTTGGAGCGGCTCTCGGCAAAATAGCCGTAGGCCATGTTCAGCACAAATGCCGATGCGATCATGACCAACGCCGAGGCCAGCGGAAACACCAGACCATGCCCCACGTACAGCCAGAAATTGAGTGCCACCACCGCCAGCATCAGGCCAGCGCTGAAGGCAATTGCCATGGCCGCAGGCAACCACGGCAGCAAAGCGGCCAGCAACAGACCGGAGACCAACGCAACCGTGAGCTCATAACCCATGGCGTAATCGGGCCTTGACAGCACGTTGCCATCCAGAAAGCCCGAGATGAGGTTGGCATGCACCTCGACCCCCGGATACGCGGCCCCGACAGGCGTGGTGCGCAAATCCATCAGGCCGGGTGCCGTGGTGCCCACCAGCACCACCTTGCCATTGAGTGAATCGGCAGGCAAGCGCCCGTTGAGGACATCGGAAGCAGACACGTAACGGAACGAGCCACCCCGCACGCCACCCGGCCCCCTGAACGGCACCAGACTGGCCGCACGGGCATCAACCGGCAGAGCCACCGACACATCACCCTGGCGGATGACAATGCTTTCCAGCCCCTGGTAGCCTTTGGGCAGGAAACGCGAAGAAGGGAAACCTGGCTCGACCTGTGTATTGCCCAGCAAGGCCCTGTAAACGGCCAACGAGAAAGAGGCGTAATACTTGTCCTGGTAGGCCGACACCAGCGGCACCGAACGCACCACACCGTCTGCATCGGTGATGGCATTGACCGATCCACTGGTGCCTGCCGCAGCCATCAGCACGGGCAAGTTGGCACCGTAACCGTCCCAGGTGACAAACCGCGCGGCCACACCTTTCAGGTCTGCCTTGGTCATGACGGGCTCGGGCAGTTTGCCGATCATCCGGCCTTCGCGATCAGCCGTGAAGTAATGCCCCAGCACCACCGAGCGCTTGTCCAACGCCCGCGCAAACTGCCGGTCAAAGTCCAGCGACGGTGCGAGGCCCGCCACGGCCTGTTCAAACTCGGGCAAGTGCGCCAGTTCTTTGCCCGCCAGGCCCTGCAATATGCGCAGGCCGGAGCTTTCATCGGGTTCAGCAAACACCACGTCAAAGCCCACCGCCCCGGCGTGTTGCCGCTCGAACAACTCATTGGTCAGAGCGGCCATCTTGTTGCGCGACCACGGCCAACGGCCCACTTCGGCCAGGCTTTTTTCATCGATGTCGACAATGACAATCCGGTCGTCCAGCGTTTGCGGCATGGTGACCCGCAACCGGGTGTCGTAAATGAGGTTGTCGATCCAGTCGAACAGATCCAACCGCACAGCCCCCACCACATGGAGGATGACCACCACGACGGGGACGATGGCGAACGCGAACCTGAGCGTGAGCCTATGAATTGATAGCATTCAATTCATGCCAGTAAAGCGCCAGAGGCAATTAAAGCATCACAAACTGCATCTTGGTACCGGCCAGCTCGAGGATGTCGCCATCCCCGAGCATCTGCGGCTCTGCACCCAGCGCCACGCCATTCAGCGTGGGCTTGGTGGCACCCTCTACCAGGGCAACCACATACCCGTGCGGCCGCCGCGTGATGGATGCCACCGCCACACCGGGCTTGCCGATGGTGGTCACCACCTTGACCAGGGTGACCTCCCTGCCTGCTGCCGCACCCGAGATGACTTTGATGGCCGCTCCGCCGACCGGAGGATGCTCCGCAGTCACATGGGGGGTGCGGATGACCATGGTTTTTTCGAAACCGGCACCGGCATGTTCGTTCAGGAACTTGATCTTGTGCTTGCCGATTTCGATGGCATCGTTGTGCTTCAGCAACTGCTTCTTCACGGCTTTGCCATTGATGTAGGTGCCATTGGTGCTGTTCAGGTCTTCAATGTGCACGTCGGCCCCCGACATCTGCAACACCGCGTGCTCGCCGCTGACCGCGAGGTTGTCGATCACGATATCGTTGTACGGCCTGCGCCCGAGTGTGGTGCGGTCTTTCGTCAGTTGCACTTCCTTGATGACGACACCATCGATGGAGACAATCAATTTCGGCACGGCCGACTCCTGTGTTTATTCTTGGCTGGCTGCTTCAGTTCTTGCGCAGAACGCGCGTGAAAAAGCCCAAATGGACTGATTTTGCCTTGGCTTGCGCGAGTATGACCGAAATGTTGTCCCGGCCACCGGCGCTGTTGGCTGCACGCACCAGTGCCTGCGCACGTTCGGCCAAAGGCAGCGGCACATCCAGCAACGCAAGCAAGGTCTCGTCGTCCAACATGTCCGACAGGCCATCTGAGCACATCAGGTACACGTCACCTTCTCGCGGCGGGTATTCCTGCACATCGATCGCCACACCCGCATCGACACCCAGCGCACGCGTGACCAGGTTTTTGTGCGCGGCGATCCGGGCCAGCTCGGGCGTGATCAGTCCGGCATCGAGTTGCTCTTGCAGCAGGGAGTGATCGCGCGTGAGTTGGATGAGGCGATGGTCGCGTAACACATAGCAACGCGAATCGCCCACATGCGCGAGCGTGACCCTTGAGGGCTCGAACACGCCCACGACAATGGTGGTGCCCATGCCACTGAACTGTGCATTGGCAACGGCCGCGTTGTAAATGCTGAGATTGGCCTGGCCAACCGTGGCCTCGATCGCGCGCATCAACGCCTGGCTGACCGGGTGCTTGCCCGCATCGAGCAGCCACTGCCCCAGTTCGGTGGTGATGAACGACACGGCCATCGCACTGGCAATCTCGCCCGCGTTGTAGCCGCCCATGCCATCGGCCAATACGGCCAAGCCATGCGTTTCGCTGGCGGCGACACAATCTTCGTTGTTGGTGCGGACACGCCCTGGGTCGGTCAGGCAGACAAATTCGTAACTCATGTGCGCCTCACTCCGACCTGTTTGCCACACCCGATCCACCGGGCGCGGCATCCGGCGCACTCAGGGTGACCGTTTTTTCAAATGCCGCTGCGCTGACGGCTGGCGCAACCGCTGACTGCGCAGCTGGCCTGTCGGCGGCGGGTCGGGCATCAAGCCCCTGGTTCAACAGGGCGTTCAAGTCTTCTGCCATCTGTGCGCCGCTGGCGTAGCGTTCCGTGAGGCTCTTGCTGAGCGCGCGCGCCACCACGCGGGCGATGGCCTCCGGCAGCTTCGGGTTGACCACCCGGATGTCGGGGGCTGGCTCATTGGCGATCTTGTACATCAACTCTGCCATGGACTCGGCGCGGAACGGCAGCGCGCCCGACAACAGCTGGAACATCATGACGCCCAGCGAATACAAGTCGGAGCGGCCATCGACCTTCTTGCCCGCGATCTGCTCGGGCGACATGAAGCTCGGCGTGCCCAGCACCATGCCGGTTTTGGTGCGGCTGGCATCGGTGACCCGCGCAATGCCAAAGTCGGTCACCTTGACCACATCTGCCTCGGGCTCGTACATGATGTTGGCAGGCTTGATGTCGCGGTGCACCACGTTCAGGCCATGCGCGTAGTCCAGGGCCTCTGCAACCCGCGCCGCGATGGAGAGCACCTTGTCAACGGGCAACAGCTTACCCACTTGGGTGTAGCCGACCAGGTCCTTGCCTTTGAGGAACTCCATCGCGATGTAGGCCAGTTCATGGTCTTCGCCTGCATCGAAAATGGTGACGATGTTCTGGTGCTGCAACCGTCCGGCGGTTTCTGCCTCCCGGAAGAAGCGTTGACGCGCATCGTCCAGCTCCTCGCCCTCGAACTCCTGCGCCAGCGCCATCGTCTTGATGGCCACCACACGACCGATACGGGGGTCTTTGCCCAGGTACACCACACCCATGGCACCTTTGCCCAGCTCTTTTTCAACCTGGTAGCGGCCCAGCATGGGCTTTTCGATCGCGTCACCGTCGAGCACCAGGGTGCCCCCTTTGTGCCCACCACTGCCACCGAGAATCAAGGTCTCCGACAGGTTTTTCACGCGCTTCAACCGGTTGGGCAAATCCTTGTAGTTGGGGTTGTGCGTGGCCATGTGCTCATACACGGCTTGCGCCTTGTTGAACTGGCGCTTGCGCTCGAAGTCCAGGGCCAGGTTGGCCAGGTTGTCCATCAGCGCATCGTTCAAGGGCACACGGCGGAAACGGTCAAACGCCATGTCGAGCTGACCTTGCCCCTGGAGTGCCAGACCCATCATCCGGTTGGTCTCTGCCGACTCCTGATCTGACTTGACTTTGCCTGCTTCGGTGAACAGGAAGCGTTTGGTCGTCAGCCCCAGGTACGAAAAGATCAAAAGAGCCGCTGGCAACACCAGTTGAATCCAGACGTGCTGGGTGGCGATCAATACATACTCGGTGCCCAGCATCAGCACCAGCAGCCCTGCGGTGATGCCGGCGGCCCAGCCCGCCGACAAGCGGGGCAGCGCCAGCAGCACGAACAGAATCACCAACAGCAAGGTCCCCAGCATGGCACCACCGGCCCAGTCAGGGGTTTCAAAGAAATGCCCGCTCAGCAGGCTGGATGTGGTGTGCGCCAGAAACGTCGCAGGATGGGTGACTGGTGACAGCGGCGTCACGAAAGAAGTCCCCACCCCTGTAGCTGTGGCACCGATCACCACGATCTTGCCTGCATAACGCGAGGGCGGAATTTTGCCGGTGTACACGTCAAAAAACGAATCCACCGCAAAAGAAGGCCGCCCATCCCTGTCAGGGTAAAACTGGGGCATCACCTGCCCCTGCCCGTCAACAGGTATCTTCAATCCGCCGACTTGGTAGATACCCGCTCCCCTCTCCTTCAAGTCGGCCGTGGACAGGTTCAGCGCTTTTGTCGCTGCCACCAATGACAGGCTGGGCACCCAGTAACCGTCATAGCTGATGAACAGTGGTTCGCTTCGGATCACATTGTCGAAAGGGTCTTGGCGCTGGTTCAGGAAACCAATGGCCGCCGCTGCCTGCCCGAATGCTGGCAAGGGCAGTTGCGCACGCGTGCTGGCCAAGACATCCAAGCCAGGTGCAGCGGGTATGACGCCTTTCATCACAAAGTCAGGCAACTCGGTATCCGCCTTGCCCATCACCATACCTGGTTGGTCAAACACCATCGGCAACACAACTTTCCTGGACTGCTGCATGCTGGCCGCCAACGCACCGTCAGTGTCCAGCGCTTTCTTGCCGTTGGCGACAATGGCTGCAACGGCCGACAGGGCCGGGTCATCGGGCCTGGCCTCGGACAACGCTTTCTCAATGTCCGCCAGGTATTTCAAGCTGGCATCGGTCTGCGGCTCCGAAAAAAACACCGTGTTCGCAATCACCTTGGCCTCGGACAGGCGCTCAATGGCTTTGGCATGAACATCACGTGACCATGGCCAGCGGCCTATATTGGCGATGCTCTGGTCATCGATGGCCACGACCACGATCTGATCGGAAGCCTGCCTGCCCGTGTGTTTGCTGGCCTGGTCAAACAGCCTGTTTTCGAGGGTGGCCAATACATTGGTCGCTGCATGGAACACCAGCACGGCAAGCAGCAGTGCGATGCCGACCCCGACATCTGACTTCATGGTGGTGGAACCACCCCATTTCGTTTTCATGGCCAATCCCTCTGGTGATATTGACTTCTGCGCCATCGCACGTTGTACACCTGCTGCCTGAATGCCGCCATGGTACAGACACTGACCTGCAACAGGCTGCCTGGATAGCAATCAAACGCATTGCAGGGCTTTAGCGCTTGTTTTTATTGCATTGTTTGCTCTATTTTTGAACACTTTACCAAAAGTTTGGGCACTGATGGTATGAGGTGGAACCAAAAAAAAAGCAACGCACTGGCGTTGCTTTTTTTGACTGTCGGCATCTGGCGGAACCAGGCAAGCCGACACGCAAAGAATCGATCAGAGCAGCGCTTTCAGCAACTTACCCATTTCAGACGGGTTGCGGGTGACTTTGAAACCACACTCTTCCATGATGGCCAATTTGGCATCAGCCGTGTCGGCACCGCCGCTGATCAACGCACCGGCATGGCCCATGCGCTTGCCGGCAGGGGCTGTCACACCAGCGATGAAGCCCACGATTGGCTTCTTCATGTTGGCCTTGCACCACATGGCGGCTTCGGCTTCATCGGGGCCACCGATTTCGCCGATCATGATCACGGCATCGGTGTCGGGATCGTCGTTGAACGCCTTCATCACATCGATGTGCTTCAGACCGTTGATGGGGTCACCACCGATACCGACTGCAGACGACTGGCCCAGACCGATTTCGGTCAACTGTGCCACAGCTTCATAGGTCAAGGTACCGGAACGGGACACCACACCGATGCGACCTTTGCGGTGGATGTGGCCAGGCATGATGCCGATCTTGATTTCGTCAGGCGTGATCAGACCGGGGCAGTTGGGGCCCAGCAGCAGGGTGCGCTTGCCGCCGGCGGCCTCTTTGGCCTTCATGCGGTTGCGCACTTCCAACATGTCTTTGACCGGAATGCCTTCGGTGATGCAGATCGCCAGGTCCAGGTCGGCCTCAACGGCTTCCCAGATGGCGGCCGCAGCACCGGCTGGCGGCACGTAGATGACGGACACGGTGGCACCGGTGTCGCTGGCGGCTTCCTTGACGCTGGCGTAGATCGGGATGTTGAAGATCTTTTCGCCGGCCTTTTTGGGGTTCACACCTGCGACAAAGCAGTTCTTGCCGTTCGCGTATTCCTGGCACTTCTCGGTGTGGAACTGGCCGGTCTTGCCGGTGATGCCC
>ERZ761609.915-NODE-915-length-29842-cov-8.265049_pt1 | contig 29842 bp, 26 predicted proteins | sample MGYA00511163_ERZ761609 | MGnify/ENA primary metagenome ERZ761609 (study PRJEB28899, sample SAMN02445070) | bioreactor sludge metagenome | biome: EBPR sludge | place: Australia: Brisbane, Thorneside Wastewater Treatment Plant | collected 2011-12-16 ... | reverse complement strand
TGAGCCGGCTGCTGGGCCGCGGTGGAAACGGCGGCGGGGCCGCCACCGAACAGGCTCGCCAGGAATCCGCCGCCGGACGACGAGCCACCGGAGGCCGACGATCCCGAAGAAGTCGGGAAATTCGGAAAAGCGGAGTCGTTGGGAGGCGGCGTGGGTGGTTCGATTTTTTTGCCACCGCGGCCGGTCCAATCGGATTTCGCTGCCGGTGGAGACGGTGCGGCTGCAGCCGCAACCGCTGTGCCCTGCGCCGTCGGCGCCACTGCCGCTGGCGGAGGTGCGGCCGGTACAGTCGCAGACGCTGCAATGCGCGGCTGGGCCGGTACGGGCGCGGGGGCCGGCCGGGCGGGAACGTCCTTCTGTGCACCAGGTTCGGCAAGCCCGGCGTCTGCATAAGCGGCGCTTCGCTGCTTACTCGCATCCTCGCGTTCGGTGGCAGCCAAGCCATTTTTGATCCAGAGCGCGCTGGTCAGATCCGAAATGGCTTGTGCGGGTTTCTGCAGCCTGCGATTGGCAATACCGCGGAGATAAAGCGCGCGCGCCATGGTCCCGGGTGGCAGGTTGCCGGCCGAGATCGCGCTCGACAGAACATTGACAGCCGCTGGCGCATTACCCGCCTGAAGCAGTCTTTCCGCCTGGTCGGTCGCACCTTTCGCAGCGTTGGCGTCGACCGGCGCCTTTTTCGACTTCCCCCCTGCAGCCGGTTGCTGTGCCCGCAGATCCGACGATACGCTCGGCAGGAGGAGACAGCCGGCGAGTATGACGGCTAAACAGCGACGCGCGGACGACCAAGAAAAGACGCCTGGTCCGCTGGACGCGACAATGCCCCGATCGGCGCGCGAACGGCCGATTCCGACATGTAATTCCGATTTTCCGCGTTCACCCATCGATCCGACAGTTCATGCGGTGTCGGGACACACCGTCACACGCCCCCGAGACAGACGCAGCTTCTACTATTGAGCCGCGATTCCTGCCCGAACGTATGTCAAAGCAACCGATTGAGGCAATTCCGGGACACCCCTGGAACCGGGGCGACAAACCGACTTTTCAACAGTCGAGACACGCCACCGTGGCCTGACCGACGCGGCCGGTCACTCCACCGTAACCGACTTCGCCAGATTCCGCGGCTGATCGACGTCTGTGCCCATGAAGACCGCCGTATGATAGGCCATCAACTGAACGGGAACCGCGTAGAGCAGCGGGTTGGTAAACGGATGTACCTTGGGCATTTTGATATGATGTAGCAGTCGGCAACCGGCGCGATCGGCGTCGCAGTCGGATATCAGAACGATCTGACCGCCTCGAGCCGCCACTTCCTGCATGTTCGACACGGTCTTGTCGAACAACTCGTCCTCCGGCGCCACGACGATGACGGGAACATTTTCGTCGATGAGCGCGATCGGTCCGTGCTTCAGCTCGCCTGCTGCATATCCTTCTGCATGGATATACGAGATTTCCTTGAGCTTCAGCGCACCCTCCATTGCGATCGGGTAGTTCACGCCGCGACCGAGATAGAGGACGTCACGCGCCTTCGAGATTTCGTGGGCGAGATTTTCGTAACCGCTCTCGTCCCGTACGAGAGCAGCGATATGCCGGGGCAATTCCGTCAACGCCTGGACGTATTCCTGTTCCTGCGCGCGGGAGACTGTGCCGCGAGCGCGCCCGATGGCAATTGCGAGACAAGCCAGGACCGACAGCTGGCTGGTGAACGCCTTTGTCGAGGCGACGCCGATCTCGGGCCCGGCAAGCGTCGGCAGTATCGCATCGGCTTCGCGAGCGATCGTGGACGTCCGCACGTTTACGATGGCTGCGATCTTTTGACCGCTCCGTTTGCAGTAGCGCAGCGCTTCGAGCGTATCGGCCGTCTCCCCGGATTGCGAAACGAAGACGGACAGGCCGCCCGAAGCAAGCGGCACCTCGCGATAACGAAACTCCGACGCGATATCGATCTCGACCGGTACACGTCCGAGTTTTTCGATCCAGTACTTGCCGACGACGCCAGCGTAGTATGCCGTACCGCATGCCGAAATGGTCACACGATCGATCTTTGAAAGATCGAGACCGAGCGCCGGCATCTTCACTTCAGCCTCTGCCATGTCGATGTAATTGGCGAGGGTGTGTGAGATGACCTCCGGTTGCTCGTGAATCTCCTTGGCCATGAAATGGCGGAAGTTGCCTTTGTCGACGAGCAGGGAACTCGCGACCGACTTGATTGCCGGACGCTCGACCTTTTTGTTTTCGCGATCGTAGATGGTGATCGATTTCCGCGTCAGGACACACCAGTCACCCTCGTCAAGGTATGTGATCGTGTCAGTGAACGGGGCGAGCGCAATGGCATCGGAACCCACGTACATTTCGCCCTTGCCATGGCCGATAGCCAGCGGAGAACCCTGTCTGGCGCCGATCATCAGGTCGTCCTCACCAGCGAATATGATCGCAAGAGCGAACGCACCGTGCAGTCGCCCGAGCGCGGCCTTCGTGGCCTCGACAGGCGACAGACCGGAATTCAGTCCATCCGTGATGAGGTGAACGACGGCTTCCGTATCCGTGTCGGTTTCGAACACGTGCCCCTTCGCGGCCAGTTCCGCCTTGAGATCACGATAGTTCTCGATGATTCCGTTATGCACGACCGAAACGCGCTTCGACATGTGTGGATGTGCATTGACCTCGGTGGGGCGACCGTGGGTCGCCCAGCGCGTATGGCCGATACCGACGTGGCCATCGAGCGGATCCGACGTCAAACGGGCTTCGAGGTTTCGCAGCTTGCCTTCGGCGCGGCGCCGGTCGAGCCGCCCCCCCTCCACGGTGGCGACGCCTGCGCTGTCGTAGCCGCGGTACTCGAGCCGACGCAGGGCGTCAACGAGGTCGATGGCTACCGGTTTGGAGCCCAGAATTCCGACTATGCCACACATTGCTCGTGACCCCTGTTCTGGCGTCGATCGTTCTGCCCGTTGCGACGGGCTATTTATTCGAGACGACTGCTAACCCGTTGGTGCCGCAGCCTCAAGACAAACCCTGTTGCATCGCTTTACATCGTACAAATTAAGTCCGGCAAACTGGACGTTAACCGATTTCAGCCGTCCTTCTGCTTCTTCCGTGCCATCAACGCCCGGAATTTGGCGGCCCAGCCGGGCCTTTCCTCCTGCACGGCCCGTGCCAGCGCCAGGCTATCGCCAGCAACGTCGCGCGTGATGACGCTGCCGGAACCGATGAACGCCCCGTCCCCGATCCGGACCGGCGCTACCAGCGACGAATTCGACCCTATGAAGGCTCCCGCCCCGATGTCGGCGCGATGCTTCTGGAACCCGTCGTAATTGCAGAAGATCGTCCCCGCACCAATGTTGGCCTTCGCGCCGACGCGCGCATCACCGATGTAGGCCAGATGATTGGCCTTGGCGCCCGGCTCGAAGTGCGCGTTCTTGACTTCGACGAAGTTGCCGATTTTCGCGTTTGTACCGATGCGGGCGCCCGGCCGCAGGCGCGCATAGGGGCCGACCTCGGCCCCGTCCTCGACGACGGCACCCGTAAGGTGGCAGTTGGCGTGAATGACCACGTCGTCGCCAATACTGACTCCCGGCCCGAAAAACACGTTCGGCTCGACCACGACGTCACGGCCAATCACCGTATCGAACGAAAACCAGACCGTCGCCGGGTCGACGAGTGTCGCGCCGTCCTCCATCGCCCGCCGCCGGGCCCGTGTCTGGAACACGGCTTCCGCATCAGCGAGATGGACGCGGGAATTGACCCCGAGCATCTCCTCTTCGAGCCCCGACACCGCGACCGCACGGCTTCCTGATTTGCGCAGGATGCCGATCGCATCCGTGAGGTAGAACTCGCCCGAGGCATTGTTGGCCTCGATCCGATCGAGAATTTCGAGCAGATTGCGGGTTCGGAACGCCATGACGCCCGAATTGCAGAAATCGATCTTCCGTTCCGCCGTCGTCGCGTCCTTGTGCTCGCGAATTGCAATCAGGTTTGCCACGCCGTCACTGATCATGCCGTCCGTGATGAGGCGGCCGTAGCCAGCCGGATCCTTGGCGTGAAACCCGAGTACCGCCGCCTCGGCCCCGCGATCGAGGGCCGCGACGAGCCGCAACACTGTTTCAGCGCGGATGAGTGGCGTGTCGCCGAAGATGACCAGCACGTCTCCGCTATGTGCCGCGATCGCAGCACGTGCCGCGAGAACCGCGTCCGCCGTGCCCTTCTGGCTTTCCTGCACGAAGATGGTCGCGCCCGGAGCCATGCGAACGGCTTCGGCGGCCACGTCCGGCATCGACGGCCCAATGACCGCCGCGGTCGTGCGACTGCCAACCGACCGGGCCGTCTGCAACACATGCCCCAACAGCGACAGCCCTCCGACCTGATGCAGCACCTTCGGCATCGCGGACTTCATGCGAGTGCCTTTGCCCGCGGCAAGCACGATGGTGAGCAGGGCAGGGCGATCTGACGAGTTCATGCTGCGAGCCAGCTTTCTGGTGAGGGTATCTGACGGGTATCGTCCCCGGCCGTGAAGCCGATGGGCGCTCGCCGTGTCCCGTATTGGTACTTTCCAGCCACCGCGAAAGGCGGGCCGGTACGATCACGGTACAGCCGAGCGACGCGCCTCACGTGGGACGTGCCCGGTCTTTCGTGAGTCGCCGATTCCCGGCCCGTGTCGCAAGTGGCGTGCCGAACGACGTTGTATCACCATACAATTGCGTCTCACGACTTTCCAATTTCCCCGGTCAACGCGCATTGGCGTGTCCGCACCGAGTTGCCGAAAATGTTGTGGCCTCCACGTCTTGTCCACAATCACACGCATGCGGTGAAAGGACCGGCGTTGACCCCATGCGACCGGTTGGCCACCGTAAATCCAACGATTCGATCCGGATTCCTGTTTTGGCGTACCGGTCCAATGAGGTTACCGCTATGACCACACAGGCGCCAGGTGCAGCGACGCAGACCAGCTCGGAGAGCGTTCGGATCGACGGCGCCGAAGCTACGAGCGGCCGGATCGGCGCGCCAGGGGCCCCTGCTGCGTTGGCGACAGGGTACGTTGCGGCCTGGGCCGTCCTCGGTGCCATTTCGGCGGGTTATCTTGCTGTAACCGCCTGGGATAGCTCCTCGCGTGGGTACGGCGCCCGGGCAGATCTCCCCGCGAAGATCGAGCAGATCGGCGGCGATGTTGCCGAACTCAAGGCGCAGGTGGCGGATCTGACGAAGTCGACGCAGGATGATCGGGCCCGCCTGACCGCTCTTGAGACGACGGTCGAGACGCGCCTGACCGGTCTGGCAGGAAGTGCAGCGAAGGTTGCCGCTCTTGCGGAACCCGCTCCCGCCGTCGCCACGCAGCCGTCCGGGACCACGAAGACCGTGACCGTACCGGGCGTTCTGATGACCACGACGCCCGTGAACCCGACACCCGCCGCCGCGCCTGTCGCTGCGGCTGCACCTGCCTCGGAAGCAAGCGCAACCACAGAGACCAAGGCCGCATCGTCACAGCCGAGGGCCCCCACCAGGATCATCGCGGCAGCGCCCCCCAGCGACGCCGCTGCGACGAAATCTGCCGACGTCGCGCAGGCGGCCAAAGCAGCTGCGAAGCAGAAGGTCGAAGCCAAGGCCTCAGACGCCTTCAAACCGTTCCGTACGACGACGTCTGGGGGAGCGCAGATCGAAACCGGCAGCCTACAGTCACGACCGTCGGCCGGCCCCGTCGGTGTCGAAGTCGCCTCTGCCGTATCGCTCGAGTCCGCTCGGCAGAGCTGGGGCGGCATTGCGTCGCGCGCCGGCGACGCTCTCGCGGGCACCGAGCCGCGCATCATGCCATCGGTGGACGGTACGTCCTTCCGCGTCATCGCTGGTCCTTACCAGAGCGAAGCAGATGCCCAGAAGACCTGCGCCGCTCTCAAGGCGCGCGGCATCGCCTGCCGCTCCACGGGTTTTGGCGGCGCCCCTCTCTAAAGGGACTTTGGCAATCGCCAGACACATCTGACGCAAAAAAACAGCCGGGCCCGCAACAGGCGTCCGGCTGTTTTGCTACGCGACCGTCACTTGTCCCGCTTACGGCCCTCAGGGATCCTGAACCGAGAACGCGTCGCATTGCTGGATCTGGCCGGTCGAAAGCCCCCTCTTGAACCAGCGTTGGCGCTGTTCCGCCGAACCGTGCGTGAATGCATCCGGCACAACGTAACCCTGGCTCCGCTTCTGCATCATGTCGTCGCCGATCTGGGCAGCGGCATTGAGCCCCTCCTCGATGTCACCCTGCTCGATACGGTTCTTCATCTGGTGATTGAGCGCTGCCCAGACGCCGGCGAGGCAGTCGGCCTGAAGCTCCATCCGCACCTGGATGGCATTCGACTGACGCTGCCCAGCTCGCGCTTTCATCTGCTGGACGCGATCGGAGATGCCGAGCAATGTTTGCACGTGATGGCCGACTTCGTGCGCGATGACATAGGCTTGGGCGAAATCGCCGGGCGCGTTGAAGCGCCGCTTCAGTTCGTCATAGAACGCGAGGTCGATGTAGATCTTCTGGTCGGCCGGGCAATAGAACGGCCCCATCGCCGCCTGGCCGACGCCACAAGCCGTGCGCGTAGCCCCCGTGAACAGCACGAGTTGCGGTTTGACGTAGCGGCGTCCGAAGGATTGGAAGACACGCTCCCAGACATCCTCGGTATCCTTGAGGACGCGCGAAACGAAGAGCCCCATGTCGTCCTTGCCCGCCGGCACGGGACTACGCTGCGTGCCGCCGGGAAGGCCGGGAATGTTCGGCCCACCCGCCTGGCGCGACTGCGGCTCCATGCGCGGCATCTGCGGCATCTCGACCTGCCCGCCACCGCCGCGACCGCCAGTGAGAATATCCAGCGGATTTATGCCGAACAGCAGCATGAGTGCGCCGATGATGAGCATCGGCATCAGGCCCATGCCCCCACCTCCGATGGGGATCTGGATGCCACCCGGCATGCCACCGCCGCGCTGTCCGCGCCGGTCCTCGACGTTGGAGCTGCCCTGGTCGTTCTGATCGTAGCGCATTCGTATCCACCGGCTGTTCGGCCAGACGGCCGTCAGGAATTCGGGCATTAATTGCCCATGCCAGCCACGGCTACAAGGGCCAAGGCAGCAAAAATACTCACCGCCCCGGCGATGGCAGCCGTCGCGTCACGTCGGAGCGCGGCTTCTCAGGAGCACGCAGCAGCGATCGCACTGATTTGGACGCCGCGACCTCGCGCGCATTCTCGTAAGCCTCGTGATTGGCTTCGATCTCGTCGAGCTCGTAGCGATAGTTGACCATGAGGCCGTGCGCCTCGCGCATACCTTTTTCGGAAACGTCACCGAGCCAATTGAGCCGGTCGAGCCGCGCGCCGTTGCCGAGGTGAAAGCGGGCGACAGGGTCGACCGGATGCCCGTCCGACGTCCGTGCGCGCAGGAAGTACGCTGCAGCCGCGCCGAGCAGCGGCCCGCGCAGGCTGTCCCCCTCGTCGTCCGCATCGGCCCAGTTGGACCGGCGCAAGGCGGCGAGCGCGGACCGGTCCGCCGGAGGTATGAGCGCATTGGCCGCCTCCGGTGCGGCAAGTTCCCGATCGAGCCAGCGCGCGAAACCGGGCACCGGAGACAGCGTGACGAACGTCTTGAGCGTTGGCAGCTCCCGCACCAGTTCCTCGACGACCTGCTTGATGAGGAAATTGCCGAAGGAGATACCGCGTAGGCCCTCCTGGCAGTTCGAAATCGAATAGAAAACCGCCACCGTTGGCGCCATGCGTGTCCCCGCAGGCTTGCGGTGCTCGCCGAGCACGGCCTGGATCGAGCCTGGCACGACATCGGTGAGCGCCACTTCGACGAAAATCAGCGGCTCGTCCACCATCGCGGGATGGAAGAAGGCGAAGAGGCGTCGATCCGCAGGATCGAGGCGGCGGCGCAGGTCTTCCCACCCCTTGATCTCGTGCACGGCTTCGTAGGCGATGATTTTCTCGAGCACCGCCGCGGGCGTCTGCCAGTCGATCCGGCGGAGAACGAGGAACCCGCGATTGAACCAGGAATAAAGGAGATGCTGCAGGTCCTGATCGAGCCCACGCAAGGCCGGATCCGCGCGCCCTTGCTTCAGGAGATCGGCACGCAGCGCAACGATCTCGCCCGTCGCGCCGGGCGCGAGGTTGAGACGGCGGAAAAACTCCTGCCTCGGACTTTCGACGGCCGCCTGCAACGCACTCAGAGATGCATCATCCGGACTGGCGATGAAACTCGTCGCAGCCCTGAGCACGCTTTCACGATCAGGCTGCATGGTCTCGGCCACGAACCGGACGAAAGCCCGCCGCCCCTCAACGCTCATGCTGCGATACTTGGTCAGGATCTCGCGCGCGATCGCGACGCCGGATGCCTCGCCCTGCGACGTCAGCAACGCCTTGGCCAGGGCCTGGATATCGTCACGCCGCCCCCCGCCGATGAGACTCTGCGGGATGAGTTGCCGACCGCGCTCGGCGATCGTCGTGAGCAGATCCTGAAGGAATGACGTGTTGGCAGGCATGGTCTCGTGATCGGTCCGTTTCGTACCATTTTGCCGTCAAAACGGCGCCATGGCCAGATCACCGATCGATGGAACCGTAAAAGACGACGCCGCGATGACGACACCTCCTGCCGCCCTCAGCGTGCAAGCGGAATGCCGCGTGTCCCGGCACCGAACCCTGCAAGCGCACGTTCGCGCGGCACGCTCCTGAGACGCCCCGACGCGTCGTTCGGCGCACAGTCGTAGGCGAGATCGGCGGCCGCCAGCAGCTTCGCGAGATCGACGCCGGTCGCCACCCCGCGATGCTCGAAGGCGAAAACCAGGTCTTCGGTCGCGGTGTTGCCGGATGCGCCGGGCGCGAACGGGCACCCGCCGAGGCCAGCCGCAGCCCCGTCGATCACGGCAATGCCGGCACTGAACGCTGCGAATGCGTTCGCAACACCCAGTGCATAAGTGTCGTGACCATGGAAGGCGAACGTGGTTGGACCGCCGCCGTAGTCGCCGACGACGCCACGGCAGAGACGTTCGACGTGGTCGGTTGCAGCCCGCCCCGTCGTGTCGCAGATGCCGATTTCGACATCGCGCGTCGTGGCAAGCACCGTTTCGATGGCCCGGCGGACGTCACCCTCGGCGATCCGCCCTTCGAAGGGACAGTCGAAGCAGGTAGCGAGATTGAACCGCAGCTTCGCCCCCTGCGCCGCGAACACCGGCCATGCAGCCGCGAAATCGCGCATGCTCTCGGAGTGCGAACGGCGCACATTCGATCGGTTGTGACTTTCGGAGACCGAAACGACCCATACGATCTCCTTGACCCCGTGTGCCAGAGCCATCTCCGCGCCCTTGGCATTGGGCACCAGAACCTGCGTCCTCACTCCATCCGGCAGATGCGCCCGCGCCAGAACCTCGCCGATATCAGCCATCTGCGGAATGGCTTTGGGCGACACGAATGCACCGATCTCGATCCGTCCGATGCCGGTCGCGGCGAGTGCATCGACGACGGCGAGCTTCGTCTCCGTCGGAATGAGGGCCTTCACAACCTGAAAACCGTCGCGCGGCGCGACCTCGACGAGTTCGACGCGATCGGCCTTGCTCATATCAGGCCGGCCTTCTTCATCTCGGCGATATCTGTCGCCGACTTGCCGAGCAGGCCGGTATAGACATCGCTGTTGTGCTGGCCGACGGCCGGCCCGGCCCAGCGGATTTGCGCGTTGCGGTCCAGGCCCTCGACCACAGGCACGACGCCAGTCTGCATGATCGGCTTGGAGAACAGCGGATCGGCGACTGCCGGCAACATGTCCCGCGCCTGATACTGCTTGTCCGCAGCGACATCCGCGATCGAGTAGATCTTGGTCGTCGGAATATCTGCCGCCTCGAGCTTCTCGATGAGTGCATCGGACTTCTGCGCCACCGCCCAGTTGGCGATGAGCCGGTCGAGCGCCTCACGATTGGCGACACGCTCGGGATTGCCGACGAAGCGCGGGTCCGACCCGAGCTCCGGCATGTTCATGACTTTGAGGAGACTGCGGAAGATCGCTTCGGAGTTGGCAGCGATCAGAACCCACGCACCATCAGCCGTCTTGTAGGCGCTCGACGGCGCAGCAGTCGGCAGGCTTGATCCGGCCGGCGCCCGCACAGCTCCCGTGTAGCCATATTCCGGCACGATGCTTTCCATGAACGACAATACGGACTCGCCGAGCGCAACGTCGATGACACGCGGATCCGTCCGCCCCGAAGTCTTCTGCTCGAGGATCGCCGAAACCGCACCGAGCGCGCCGTAGAGCCCCGCAATGCTGTCACCGATCGACACTCCGCAACGAACCGGCGGCAGATCGGTCACGCCTTCCGGATAGGCGCAGAGATGCCGCAGCCCCCCCTTCGCTTCCCCGATCACGCCCCACCCCGCGCGCGGCGCCTCTGGGCCGGTCTGGCCGAACCCGGTGATGCGCACGATGGTGATCCCCGGTCGCACCTTGTTCATCGCCTCGGCCGTGAGCCCCCACTTGTCGAGCTGTCCGACCTTCTGGTTCTCGATAACGCAATCGCATTTTGATACGAGTTCGAGCAGCATCTCGAGCGCCTTCGGATGGCGCGTATTGAGCGTGACACAGCGCTTGTTGCGGCCGTGCATGCTCCACCACAGCGATTTGCCGTCGACCATTTTCCCCCAGGCACGAATGGGATCCCCGGTACCCGGCGGTTCGACCTTGATGACGTCGGCACCGAGATCGGCAAGCGCCCGGGCCGCGAATGGACCTGCGATGAAATGCCCGATTTCGAGGATACGGATGTCTTTGAGTAGCGGACCGATCATTCCGAACCTTCTGAAGTCTGTTCCGTGACGACAGCACCTTCGCGTCACGAGGCGTACGTCGGAGCGAAGAAATCATACCATTGAACGATATGTCCGAAACCAGCGGTCTCGTCTTGATTTCGGCGGCATGGCTGATATGACCTGCGGCGGGCCACCTCTCCCCAACGAGAGGCAACTATCTGGAAGGATAGCTCATGAACCTGCCTGCAAAACCGGCGAAATTGCCGGCCAATCCGCATTTCTCGTCCGGCCCCTGCGCCAAGCGCCCCGGCTGGTCCCTCCAGGCTCTCGACAAGGCGTTCCTCGGCCGCTCGCACCGCGCGAAGGAAGGCAAGGCGCGTCTCAAGCTCGCCATCGACAAGACCAAAGCGCTGCTGGGGCTGCCGGCCGGTTTCCATTGCGCCATCGTGCCGGCCTCCGATACCGGCGCCTACGAAATGGCGATGTGGACAATGCTCGGCGCACGCGGCGTCGATGCCATGGTTTGGGAAAGCTTCGGTGCGGGCTGGGTGACCGACATCCAGAAGCAGCTGAAATTGCCCGACGTGCGCGTGCACGAGGCCGCCTATGGCCATCTTCCGGACCTCACGAAGATCGGCTTCGATCGCGATGTGCTGTTCACCGCGAACGGCACCACGTCCGGCGTGAAGATCCCCGATTACGACTGGATCCCGGCCGATCGCAAAGGCCTCGTTTTCGCCGATGCGACCAGTGCCGCCTTTGCGCAGGCGGTGGACTGGTCGAAGGTCGACGTGTTCACATTCTCCTGGCAGAAGGTGCTCGGCGGCGAAGCGGCACACGGCATGCTGATCCTGAGCCCGCGCGCGGTGGAGCGTCTCGAAACCTACAAACCGGCATGGCCGCTTCCGAAGATCTTCCGCCTGACCAAGGGCGGCAAGTTCATGAAGGAAGTGTTCGACGGCGAGACCATCAATACCCCGTCGATGCTGGCCTTGGAGGATTACATCGACGCGCTCGGCTGGGCCGAAGCGGTCGGTGGCGCGAAGGGCCTGATGGCACGCGCCGATGCAAATGCCAAAACACTGAACGACTGGGTCGACCGGACACCCTGGATCGAGAACCTCGCGGTCGATCCGAAAACACGCTCGAACACGAGTGTGTGCCTGAAGTTCTCCGATCCGGCGATCGCGAAGCTCCCGACGGAAGCACAGGCGGCGTTCGCCAAGGCCGTCGCGTCGCTGCTCGACAAGGAGAATGCGGCCAAGGACATCGCATATTACCGCGATGCGCCACCGGGCCTGCGTATCTGGACGGGCTCGACCATCGAGCAGTCGGATATCGCAGCATTGCTGCCGTGGCTCGAATGGGCATTCCAGGTCGAGAAATCAAAACTCGGCTAGTTCCCCTTTTCGCGAACACGCCACCCGATTGCCGTTGATCCTCCGGCCATGAGCCACCTTCTCTCCGGTCACGGGGAGAAGGCTGACGCACAGGAAACATCCCATGACCAAACCCCGCGTTCTGATCTCCGATGAATTGTCTCAGGCTGCCGTGCAGATCTTCAGGGATCGCGGCGTCGACGTTACGTTCGAGCCGGCCCTCGGCAAGGACAAGGACAAACTTGCCAGCATGATCGGCGAATTCGATGGCCTCGCCATCCGCTCTGCCACCAAGGTCACTGAAAAGCTCCTCGGCAACGCAAGGAAACTTCGCGTGGTCGGCCGCGCCGGCATCGGCGTCGACAACGTCGACATCAAGGCGGCGACGGCCAAGGGCGTCATCGTAATGAATACGCCGTTCGGAAACTCGATCACGACTGCCGAACACGCCATTGCGATGATGATGTCACTGGCCCGCCAGATCCCGGAAGCCGACCGATCGACCCAGGCCGGCAAATGGGAAAAATCGAAATTCATGGGCGTCGAACTCTTTGGCAAGACGCTCGGCGTGATCGGCTGCGGCAATATCGGCGCGATCGTCGCGGACCGCGCCATTGGACTGAAGATGAAGGTAGCCGCCTTCGATCCGTTCCTGTCGGCGGAGCGAGCCGTCGAACTCGGCGTCGAGAAGGTCGATCTCGACACGCTCTTCGCAAAGGCCGATTTCATCACGCTGCACACGCCACTCACCGACAAGACTCGCAACATCATTGACGCCACCGCGATCGCGAAAATGAAAACGGGCGTACGCATCGTGAACTGCGCACGCGGTGGCCTCGTCAACGAAGCAGCCCTGCTCGAAGCCCTGAAAACCGGCAAGGTGGCGGGCGCAGCACTCGACGTCTTCGAGGTCGAACCGGCCAAGGAAAACCCGCTCTTCGGCACACCGAACCTGATCTGCACACCCCACCTCGGCGCATCCACCGGCGAAGCCCAGGAGAATGTGGCGCTTCAGGTCGCCGAACAGATGTCCGACTATCTGCTGCGCGGCGCGATCAGCAACGCCGTCAACTTCCCGTCGATCACGGCGGAGGAGGCACCGCGTCTTACACCCTATGTGAAGCTCGCCGAACAACTCGGCTCGTTCGCCGGCCAGCTGACGGAAACCAACATCAAGGGCATCAAGGTCGAGTATTCGGGTGCGGTTGCCGACCTGAACGTCAGACCGTTGACCGCCGCCGCAGTCGCCAACGTTCTCAAGTGGCACATGGGCGACGGCGTCAACATGGTGTCGGCAACGTCACTCGCCGAGGAGCGCGGCGTCAGGATCGAAACGACGACCCGCGGCGCGGACGGCGCCTATGAGAGTTACATCCGCCTGACCGTGAGATCCGACCAGTACGACCGGTCCGTTGCCGGCACCGTCTTCTCCGACGGTCGCCCCCGCTTCGTACAGGTGCGGGACATCAACATGGAGTTCGAAGTCACCCCGAACATGCTCTTCATCAGAAATGCGGACAAGCCGGGCTTCATCGGCAAGTTCGGCGAACTCATGGGCGAGGCCGGCGTCAATATTGCGACCCTCAATCTCGGTCGCGACAAGCCGGGCGGAGACGCCATCTGTCTCGTTGCCACCGACGAACCGATCTCTGACACCGTCCTGTCACAGGTGAAGGCTCTGCCGCAGGTGATCCGCGCGAACCGGCTGAAGTTCTGAGTTCAGCAGCCTGGAGTCCAGTGCGTCACCCTTGCGTGGCGCACCGTACCCCGGCATCGGCCAGATTCACCCGCCCCAGGTGCAGCGCACCTTGCGGCACGTCCCCGGCGCATTGCCGATCCGGCAGCGGGAATCGACAAACGCGCACGTGCGGCACGTATAGGACGACAGGCAACCCCGAACCTCCGCTCCGCGAGCGAAATTGCAGGTCAGCACCGTCTTGCAGTCCCGACCCTGATTCTGGTTACCGGGCCCCGTCTGCGCCAGTGCGGCGCCTGTCGTCAGGGCCGCGGCCATCGCAAGGCCGCCGGCCGTTGCAATCAGACGTGTCGACGAGAGGCGCATGGTAAGCTCCGGGAGCAGGACTACGCCTATCCTGCCTGCCCGAAACCCGGCTCGCAACGGCGCTCGCCTGTTAACCTGAGCAAGGCCGGTGGCGGTGTGACGCGAGGGCCACGATTCACGCCGCAGTCGACATCGCATCGCCGAGAAAAGGCTTCAGGTGCCGCCGGACGACGGCCTCGTCCAGGTCCCGCGCGATGAACACAAATCGGGAAACCTTGTCCGGCCCGCCGGCGGCGTCACGCGGCCAGTCCTTGAGCGCATCCGGTGGATAAAAAATGTGCTGCACCCCGTGCACGACGAACGGCACCGGCTGCCCCTCGATCGTTACGATGCCCTTGACCCGCAGGAGCTTGTCTCCGTAGGCGGCCGCCAGCGTCTGCAGCGCGACACCGAGGACGTTCCCGTCGAGCGGCTTCTCGAACGACAAGGCGAACGACCGGATACCATGGAGATGGCCATGGCTGTGATCGTGGTCGCAGTCGGGGCCGCAGGTGTGATCGTGAGCATGATGATGATGCTCGTGTCCGCACTCCGGCCCGCAGGTATGTTCATCATGCGCTTCTTCCGAAAGCACGATCGTATCGCGACGCGGCTTCAGGTCGGCAGCGAGCCAACGCGACGGATCTGTGCCCGCCAGGGCCGGCTCGTGCGCACCGAGGCCAATGAGGCGCCCTGGCGTGACGTCCCCCTTCACAACGCGGACGATCCCGGCCGTGCGGTTGAGATCACGGATCTTGTGTTCGAGACGGTGTAGTGCTGCCGCATCGGCGACATCGGCCTTCGTGACCACGATGCGGTCGGCGATGGCAATCTGCTTGGCCGGCTCGAACTGGTGCTCGATCTGGTCGATACCGAGTTGGCCGTCGACTGTCGTCACGATGCCATCGAGCTGATAGATCCGGTACGTGTCCTCGTCCGTCATCAGGGTATGCACGATCGGTGTGGGATCGGCGAGACCGGTGGTTTCGAGAACGACGCGCTTCAATGCGGGGATGTCGCCCGCGAGATGCCGCTGGAACAGCGACTGCAGCGTCCGCGTGAGATCACCGCGTACGGTACAGCACACACAGCCCGACGGCAGCAGGATCGTGTCCTCCTCGACTTTCTCGACGAGCTTGTCGTCGAGGCCCACGTCACCGAACTCGTTGATGATGACCGCTGTGCCCGACATGTCGGGATGATCGAGCAGTTTCTTGAGCAGGGTCGTTTTACCCGAGCCGAGAAAGCCGGTCAGCACGGTCAGCGGAATGGCATTCGACATTTGGGCTCCTGGAAATGATGCGCTTCGGCCTGCTCAGACCGGAATACGAAGTGTTGCCTTGAGGCCGCCGAGCGGGCTCTCGCCAAGCTCGATGTCTCCGCCATGACTGCGCGCGATGTCCCGCGCGATAGCGAGCCCGAGACCGGTGTTGCCACCGTCCTGGTTGCGGGCGTGGTCGATGCGATAGAAGGGCCGGAAGACGTTTTCGCGCTCGGCCGCGGGAATTCCGGGCCCGTCGTCCTCGACGTCGATGGTGAGCCAACCTCGTTCTGTCGCGGTCCTGAGATGTATCCGGTCCCCGAAACGCGCCGCATTGACCGCGAGATTGGTCAGCGCCCGCTTCAGTGCCTGCCGCTTGAGCGGCACCACGAGGTCGCGACGACGGCGATTGAGTTCGAGCGTCACGTCCGGCCCGAGGCGCTCGGCCTCGTCGTAAACTTCCTTCAGAAGCTCGTCGATGTTGGTCGCGGTCGCCACCTCCCCGCCATCGCCGCGGGCAAACGCCAGGTAATCTTCCAGCATGTGCTGCATTTCGTTGACGTCGTTACGCAACGCTTCAACTTCCGGACCGTCGCCGAGCAGGGCAAGTTCCAATTTGAACCGCGTGAGGACCGTGCGGAGATCGTGACTGACGCCCGCGAGCATGGTGGTGCGCTGTTCGACGTGCTGCGTGATGCGATCGCGCATTTCGATGAATGCCTGCGCTGCCTGCCGCACCTCGCGCGCACCACGTGGGCGGAAGTCCTGCGGAAACCCGCGCCCCTTGCCGAAACTGTCGGCGGCTTCGGCAAGTCGCAGGATCGGGCGGATCTGGTTGCGCAGCAATATGACAGCTGCCGAGACGAGGACCAGTGACGTACCGATCATCCAGACGAGAAAGATATGGCTGTTGGACGCATAGATCTGGCCGCGTGGCGCCACGATCCGCAGCGTTGCTGTGTCGAGCTTGATGCGGATCTCCACGCGATCGGACTGCCCGACGGTGTCGATCCACGCCGGTTTGCCGACATGGCGCTTGATGCTTTCCGTGAGCGACCGGTCGAGCAGGCCGAAGAACGGGCGCTGCTCCTTGGACGGCAAGTCACCCGGCGGCAGGATCTGCAGGGACGTCAGCGCCAGCTTGCCTTGCGCGAGATCGATCAGTCGGCCTGGATCGGCAGCGAACTCGGAGGTTTCATAGAGTTCGACCACGGCAGCGATGTCGCGCGCGGTGGCCTCGGACAGATGACGCGTCACCTGATTCCAGTGCCGTTCGAGGAAGACGAAGGCGAGCACGCTTTCGAGCAGCACGATCGGCACGAGGATGATGAGAAGCGCTCGCGCATAAAGACCCTTCGGCAGGAGATCGTTGACCAGCGCGCCGAGGCGATCTGTCAACGAACGGCCGACGCCGACCGCTCGATCGCGGGCCTTCGCGATCGCGCCCCGCGGATCGGGAAACTGTCGGGGAATATCGTTCACGGCACCCGGTGTCTCCGGAGCTAGTCGGTGTAGAGGATATACCCCTTGCCGCGCACGGTCTGAAGATACATGGGATTGGACGGATCGGACTCGATCTTGCGGCGCAGTCGATTGATCTGGACGTCGATAGCGCGTTCACTTCCGGTCGACTCGTCGGGCGACAACTCGTGCCGGGCGATCGGCGCCCCCGGTCTCTGGGCGAATTGCCGCATCAGTTCGCGTTCCCGCTCGGTCAATTTGACGACCTCGTCGCCACGCCGCAGTTCGCCCCGTCCGAGTGAGAACGTGAAGTCCCCCATACGGATCTCGTCGCGCACCGGCTGCACGCCGCCTCGTGCCCGGCGCAGGATGTTCTGCAGCCGCAGCAGCAGCTCGCGCGGCTCGAACGGCTTGCCGACGTAGTCGTCGACCCCTGCTTCCAGTCCTTCGATGCGGTCGGTTGCTTCCGAGCGCGCCGTGAGCATGCAGATCGGGACATTGCGCGTCTGTTTGAGGTCCTTGGCCAGCGACAGTCCGCTTTCACCGGGCATCATGATGTCGAGAATGACAAGATCGAAGGCGAGACCGCGCATGGCGGCACGTGCCGCAGCCGCGTCCGCCGCTGGCGTTACCCGGAAGCCATGTTCGAACAGGTAACGCGAAAGCAGATCGCGGATCCGCTGGTCGTCGTCGACGACGAGCACATGTGGGGCATCGTCTGGAAGCGGCTCGACGCGGCGAAGTGGAGTTGATGTCATGGCACCTGCTCGTCGCTGTGTGATCCCGCCCGCGCGCGGCTCGTCGCGCTGTCAGCCGGACCATGACCGATCATCGTCCGCACGCTCAGTCGCTCCTCGGTCGAAATCATGGCGAAAAGAAATCGCTCGATCGCGGTCGGGTCGATGATTCCGGCCTCGGCCAGGGCCGCTGCGATCCGCCGAGACTGCAGTGTCTGGAGCCGCACCGCAAGATCAATCCCGCGCGGCGTCAGAGACAGATGCCGCTCGCGCCGGTCTTCCGCGCCCGTCCTCTGCTCGATCCAGCCGTCGTCGACCAGCTGTTTGAGAACGCGCGCCAGTGACTGCTTGGTGATCTTGAGGATTTCGAGAAGATCGGCCACCCGCACACCGGGATGGCGGTTGATGAAATGCAGGACGCGATGGTGCGCCCGCCCGAGCCGATACGACGAGAGCACCGCGTCCGGCTCCCCGGTGAAGTCGCGGTAGGCGAAAAACAGCAGTTCGGTCAACTCGACGTGCAGCCGATCCGGATCGCGATCCGCCATGGGGCGAGGGAAGTTCCCCCCCGGCGGCACGCCACCTTCGGCGTGCTGCTGTTCGCTTGCACGCCTTGTATCCCGCGAAGAGCTGATGCGCTTTGAATTTATGTCAGTCATGTTGACTTATGTTGCGCCGTTTGTAAGCTCACGCAAGTCATTTGACGAAAAAAACGTCAGTCTGGCACACCTAACGGGGTAGTCCCGCCGGGTGCGGGGCGGTTGTCGCCCACGAATGAAACAACATAACCTCAAGCAGCCGAAATCAACCCTTAATCCCTCCGAGGATCTGCCATGACCGGGCCTCACACACAGAAGCTCTCGTTTGCGATCAACCGTAACCCGGATGCCGTACCGGTCGCGGACCGCGCGAAAGTGCTGGCTGATCCCGGATTCGGTCGCGTTTTCACCGACCACATGGCGATTATCCGCTACACCGAAGGCAAGGGCTGGCACAGCGCCGAGGTCGCGCCGAGAAAGCCGCTTTCTCTCGATCCGGCCGCAGCTGTCTTGCACTACGCGCAGGAGATCTTCGAGGGTCTCAAGGCTTACAAGGGCAACGACGGCAACCTCGCCATGTTCCGCCCCGACGCGAACGCGCGCCGCTATCAGCAGTCCGCGCGCCGTCTCGCGATGCCGGAACTGCCGGAGGAATTGTTCATCGAGTCGATCCGCCAGGTCGTCGCCGTCGATCGCGACTGGTTCCCCACCGTCGAGGGCGGCTCGCTCTACATCCGCCCGTTCATGTTCGCGAACGAAGCCTTCCTCGGCGTGAAACCCTCCTCCGAGTACCTCCACCTCGTGATCCTGTCGCCCGTCGGCGGCTACTTCAAGAGCGGCTCGCCCGCCGTCTCGATCTGGATTTCCCAAGACTACACGCGCGCAGCCCCTGGTGGAACCGGCGCAGCCAAGTGCGGCGGCAACTACGCCGCGAGCCTCGCAGCCCAAAAGGAAGCCAGCGCCAACAAGTGCGACCAGGTCGTCTTCCTCGACGCCAAGGAGAACCGCTGGGTCGAGGAACTCGGCGGCATGAACGTGTTCTTCGTGTTCGCCGACGGCTCGCTGCAGACCCCGCCCCTGGGCGGTACCATCCTGCCGGGAATCACGCGCGACAGCCTTCTGACGCTCGCCCGCGAAGAAGGCCTCGCAGTTCGCGAAGAACCCTACGCCATCGACCAGTGGCGCAAGGATGCCGAAAGCGGCAAGCTGACGGAATCGTTCGCCTGCGGCACCGCAGCGGTCGTGACCCCGATCGGCAGGGTCGTCGGCCCGAACGGCGAGTTCAGGATCGGCGCAGGCGGGCCCGGCCAGACCACGCAACGGATCAAGCAGCGCCTCGTCGACATCCAGCGCGGCGTCGCCCCCGACAAGCACGGCTGGGTTTACAAGCTCTGACGGACCGGAACGCGCCGACCTCAGCTCTGGCGGGCGAGGCGCTCGGCTTCGGTTGACTTGAGGTCGGCGATGATCGTCTCGCCGCCGACCGCGCGCTGGCCGACGTGCACCAGCGGGTTGTGCCCGGCCGGAAGATAGACGTCGACACGGCTGCCAAAGCGGATGAGGCCATAGCGCTCACCGACGCCGATGCTGTCCCCTTCCTTGGCGAAGGTGACGATGCGGCGCGCGATCAGTCCGGCGATCTGCACGCAGGCGATGTCGTCGCCGCGCGTCGACGAAATCACGATCGACCGGCGCTCGTTCTCTTCGCTGGCCTTGTCGAGCGCAGCATTCAGGAAGGCACCCGGCACATAGATCGACTTGGAAATCCGCCCCGAGACCGGCGCGCGCTGGATGTGAACGTCGAAGACCGAGAGGAAGATGGAAACGCGGGTTCGCTCGTCGGACCCGAGACCCAGTTCGGCCGGCGGCCGCACGCGGTCAATCGAGGAGACACGGCCATCGGCCGGAGAGACGACCAGTCCTTCCCGCAACGGCGTTACCCGCGGCGGGTCGCGAAAGAAGTAAGCCACGTAGCCCGTAAGTCCCAGCGCGATATAGGCGAGGATCGAGAACGGGATCATGAACCACAGGAAGGCGGCAATCGCTCCGGCAATCGCGACGAACTTCCAGCCGTCGGAATGGATGGGCACCATAAAATCGGTGATGGTGTCGAGCAGGCTGTGATTTGCGGACTTGGACACTGTCGTCTCCTGCGGCACTCGCTTCGCGCGGCGCCCGCTGGCGCACACGCATTTACGGCCCGCGACGGGCGCGGGCCGTATCGGTTTCCCTAGCTTTGTCAGGCGATCGGGGCAAGCGGCAAAGCGCACCCGGTAACGGCCCTGTCAATTCAGCGGCACCGCCACGTAGCGCAACTCGCCCTTGTTGTCCTCGACCCGGAGCAGAATGGCCCGCCGGCCGGAGGAACGGACCCGCTCGATACTCGCCGCCACGTCGGCCGCACTGGCGACCGCCTCGTTCTGCGCCTCCACGATGAGGTCACCGACATTGATGCCCTTCTGCCGGGCCTGGCTCGCCGGATCGACCTCCGTCACGACCACTCCCTTCGTCTTGGCTCCGAACCCGTATTTCTGGCGCAGCGCATCATCGAGTGGGGCGAACTTCATCCCGAGAATAACGGACGGCACGGGCGCGGGCGCGGCCTTCTTCTCGGCGTCGCCGGACTTCGAGGCAGGCGGCTTGCCAGGATCGTTGGCGTCGTCCTTTTCCTGCAGACGACCGACAACCACCTTCACGATGCGCGACGCGTTCTTTCGCCACACCTCGACTTCGACCTCTTTGCCGACCGGGGTCTGTGCGACGATCCGGGGCAAGCCACGGACACTGGTCACATCCTTGCCGTCGAACTTCAAGACGACATCGCCGTCGACGATGCCGGCCTTGGCCGCCGGGCCTTCTGCCGTGACACCCTCGATCAGCGCACCGACACCTTCTTTCAGCCCGAGCGCCTCGTGCATGTCGTCGGTGATGGACCGGATCTTCACGCCGAGCCAGCCGCGACGGGCCTCGCCGAATTGCTTCAGTTGCTCGAGGATGGACACAGCATTGTCCGACGGAACCGCAAACCCGATGCCGATGGACCCGCCCGTCGGCGAAATGATCGCCGTATTCACGCCGATCACTTCACCGTTCATGTTGAACAGCGGACCGCCTGAATTGCCCTTGTTGATGGCCGCATCGGTCTGCAGGAAGTCGTCGTAGGGGCCGGCATTGATGTCGCGCTGTTTGGCAGAGATGACACCGACCGTAAGCGTGCCGCCGAGCCCGAACGGATTGCCGATCGCCATGACCCAGTCGCCAATCCTGAGCGTCGACGACGAACCCCAGCGCGCTGCGGTCAACGGCTTCTTGCCCGGCGTGACCTTGAGGAGAGCGAGATCACTTTTCGCATCCTTGCCGAGCACCTTGTCGACCTTGAGCTTTGAGCCATCGGCAAAATTGGCCGTGATCTCGTCGGCCCCATCGATGACGTGATTGTTCGTCACGATCAGGCCTTCCTTGGCATCGATCACGAAACCGGAGCCGAGCGAGGTCTGCTTGCGCTCACGGCTCGACCCCTTCTTCTTGAAGAAATCGTCGAAGAACTCCTCGAACGGCGACCCCTTGGGCACGCGCGGGAGCGGCACCCCTTCGGAACCCTTCACGGCCTGGCTCGTCGAAATGGAGACGACGGAGTCCATGAGCTTCTCGGCCACGTTCGCAACCGAATCAGGCCCCGGCCGACCCGCGACCTGCGCGCCCGCCGGCCCCGCGATCGGAACGACGAGCAACGACGCCGACAGGGCGAACACCCGGGCAGACGACAGCGGAACACGCATGAATACCTCGCAAGCATGGCAGCGGCCGCCACGGCTCCGATCGACCGGTACGGCGAAGACAGTGGCAGACCTTAGGCGCGGGCGCAGGCCGAATTGTGGAGCTGGACGACAGTCTGCACATCCCGGACGAGCCGTGACCGCCCATGGTAAGTCGGCGGCGGCGAAATGCAACGCAACGCAGCGTGAACGAGCGAGGCCGCCATTTCAGGCGGCCCGCATGAAGGCGACGATGGAAATTCCGATGGCAGCGACGACCAGGGCGGTCAGCCTAAGGGCGTTCTCAGGCGTTTCTGCCAATGCTTCGAGCATCCTACGGGCCAGTCCCGGGAAGGCGGCCCAGAGGAGCCCCTCGATCACCAGGACAAGACCGATGGCGACGACGAAGTCGTTCATTTCTTGGTTTGGCCAAGACCCGGATTGCCCAGATATCGCATGAACTCGCTATCCGGACTTAGAAGCATGCGCGTGCCCGGCCGGAAGCTCGCCTCGTAGCCCTGCATCTGGCGATAGAACCGTGCGAACTCCGGATCGCGACCATACGCTTCGTTGAAGATCCGGTTGCGCTCTCCGTCACCTTCACCGCGAAGAATTTCCGACTTCCGGGTAGCTTCGGCCTTGATGATGGTCGCCTCGCGATCCGCGGTCGCGCGGATACGGTTGGCCTCGGCAGTACCCTGCGCACGGAATTCCGCCGCTTCACGCTGACGCTCGGTACGCATCCGGTCGAAAACGCTCTTCGAGTTCTGCTGCGGCAGGTCGGCGCGCTTGATACGCACGTCGACGACTTCCACGCCCAGATCCTTGCCCTCGTCGTTCACCTGCTGCGCGATCCGCTTCATCAGTTCATCGCGCTTGTCCTTGACGATGTCCTGGAACGAGACCGACGCCAGCACGCGCTTCAGCGAGGAATTGACGATCGGGCCGAGGGTGCGGCGCGCTCCATCCTCGGTACCGACGGCCTGGAAGAACTTCAGCGGATCGGTGATGCGATAGCGCGTGAACGCATCCACCCTGAGACGCTTCTGGTCCGCAGCGATGATTTCGTCGGGGATCGTGTCGAGATCGAGAATGCGCTTGTCGAAGATCTGCGCCGTCTGGATCACCGGATACTTCCAGTTGAGGCCCGGCTTGTCGACAATGCGCACCGGACGGCCGAACTCGAGCACGAGCGCCTGTTCATTCTGCTTGACGATGAAAAAAGACAGATACGCGAGCGCTGCCGCTATACCCGTGGCCACCAGAAGGGTCGCAAAAAAGGCCTTCATCTTACTTCCCTTCAGTGCGCTTCTGGAGCTGATCGAGCGGCAGGTAAGGGACGACGCCCTGCCCACCGGCCTTCTGGTCGAGAATGATCGTATCGCTCTGCGACAACACGCGCTCCATGGTCTCGATGTACATGCGCTGACGCGTCAGATCGGGCGCCTTCCTGTACTGCTCGTACACATTGAGGAACCGCGACGCCTGACCGTTCGCGTCGGCAATCGTCTGCTGCTTGTAGCCTTCGGCAGCCTGCAGGATGCGCTCTGCTTCACCGCGTGCCTCGGGCACGATCTTGTTGGCATAGGTCGCCGCTTCGTTCTGCAGACGCTCCTTGTCGGCGCGCGCCGCCTGGACATCGCGGAAGGCGTCGATGACTTCCTGCGGCGGGTCGACGCGCTGCAACTGCACCTCGACCACCCGGACGCCGGCGCCGTAACTGTCGAGCACGTCCTGCATGAGTTTCTGGACGTCCTGCTCGATTTTCTGACGCGATTCCGTCAGCACCGGCTGGATGTTCATCTTGCCGACGATCTCGCGCATCGCGCTTTCGGCAACTTCCTCGACCGTCAGTTCGGGATTCTGGATGTTGAACAGGTAATCCTGCACGCGATCGTTCTTGATCTGCCAGCGCACGACGAAGTTGATGTCGACGATGTTCTCGTCGCCAGTCAGCATGTGCGACGTCTCGCTGCCGGCCGGAGCGGTCGTGAAGCCGCGACCGCGATCGACGGACCGCATGCCGACTTGCAGGGTGTTCTGACGCGTGACCTTCGGGAAGCGCACCTCCTCGATCGGCGGCGGCCAACGGAAATGCAGACCCGGGTCGGCGCGCCGCACGTATTGTCCGAACCGCATCACGATTCCGACCTCGTCCGGATTGACGCGGAACGTGAACGCCGAAAATGCCGTGAACGCGATACCGAGCGTGGCGATCAGCATGATGGCCCAGCCGGGAATGCCGCCGCCACCACCGCCGCCACCTGGCATGGCCTTGCGCAGGCGATCCTGGCTCCGCTTCAGAAGCTCTTCGAGGTCGGGCGGCTGGTTACCGCCACCCCCTCCGCCACCCGAGGGCCCCTGCCCCCAGGGCCCACCACCGCCCTTGTTACCCCACGGCCCCTTGTTGTTGCCGCCGCCGTTCTGGTTATTCCAAGGCATCTATCGTCCAACCTTCGTGCGTTAGCCGCGGGCGTCGTGGCCGCCGCGATCCCCGAGCTACCGGGTGACACGCTTATAGGGCAGCCCCCCGAGGCAGGCAAACGAGCCATCTTCGTTGCAGATAAGCCTCCCGCCCGCAAATCCAAGGGACAAGAAGGGTGAAAAATGTCGTTTCCGGCCGGGAAGGGCTGCTAAGCGACGCGATCGTAAATGAACACCGTGGCCGGAAACTGGTCCTTTGGCCCCTGCGGCAGGTCTCGACGCGTCGATTCGCGCCAGCGCGCGGGATCGAGGGGCGGGAAAGTCGCATCCCCTTCGGGCGAGGCGTCGATCCGGGTCAGATAGACACGGGCTGCCCTCGGCAGCGCCTCGGCATAGATCTGCCCGCCGCCGATGATCATGATTTCGTCGGGTGCTGCGGCGCCGGGCTGTGGCACCGTGGCGCGGGCGATGGCCGCATCGAGAGAAGCAACCGTTTCCACGCCCGCAGCCGAAAATCCGCGATCCCGTGTGACCACGATGTTGCGGCGCCCGGGCAGCGCGCGGCCGATGGATTGGTAAGTCTTCCGGCCCATGATGATCGGCTTTCCCATCGTGGTTGCCTTGAAATAGGCGAGCTCGGATGGATTGTGCCACGGCATCTTGCCGTCGCGGCCGATGACCCCGTTCCGCGCCACCGCGACGATGATGGAAATGACCGGGTGCTGCATCGACAATGGCCTAATGAATGGAATTGGCGCGAGAATACGCGTCGCGGCACAAAAACTCCATCCGCACGGAACACGACCGGTTACGCGTCGGCGTGCGCATTGGCCCCTGCGCGGAACTAGATCGCCACCGGCGCCTTGATGTGTGGGTGCGGATCGTAGCCGTGGATCACGAAATCCTCGAAGCGGAAGTCGAAGATCGACGCCACCGGCCGAACGATCTCGAGCCTGGGCAGCGGCCGCGGCGTGCGCGTCAGCTGCAGATCGGTCTGCTCGAGGTGATTGGTGTAGAGGTGCGCGTCCCCGAACGTGTGCACGAAATCACCGGCTTTCAGGCCAGTGACGTGCGCCATCATGTGCGTCAGCAGCGCGTAGCTCGCGATGTTGAAGGGCACGCCGAGGAAGATGTCGGCCGAACGCTGATAGAGCTGGCAGGACAGCCGGCCATCCGCGACATAGAACTGGAACAGGCAGTGGCACGGCGCCAGCGCCATCTGCGGAATGTCCGCGGGGTTCCACGCCGACACGATGATCCGCCGGCTGTCGGGGTTTTTCCGGATCGTCTCCACCGCCTCTGTGATCTGGTCGATGGTGCGACCGTCAGGTGCCGCCCACGAGCGCCACTGCTTGCCGTAGACGGGCCCGAGATCACCGTCCGCGCGCGCCCACTCGTCCCAGATGGAGACCCCGTTGGCCTTGAGATAGGCGACGTTGGTGTCGCCCTTCAGGAACCACAGGAGCTCGTGGATGATGGACTTCATGTGCAGCTTCTTCGTCGTGACGAGGGGAAACCCTTCGGCCAAATCGAAGCGCATCTGGTGGCCGAACACGCTGAGTGTGCCCGTACCCGTACGGTCGGTCTTCCGGCTGCCGGTGTCGCGCACACGGCGCATGAGGTCTAGATAAGGTTGCATGTCGACGTCATAGCGCGATTCGATGCCGGCCGGACCAGTGACGTCACCAGTCCGCAGGTCACATCCCGGTCATCCACAGCCCCTGCGGCCGTCGCGGCCTCAGCCGAGCGGGATGAATCCGAGCTGGAGCACGATGCACGCCACCGCGTTGTTGAACATGTGGGCTGCAAGCGGCACGCGCAGGCTGCCCGACATGATCCGCATGGCCCCGAACATCAGGCCGAGAACAGCGACGAGGATCATGCCGCCGACGGTGTAGGAATGAAGCGCCGCCCAGATGGCGGTGGAGATCACCGCACCGATCGCGAGCTGGGCCTGCGTCGAGCGGAAGGCGCCCATCAGATAGCCGCGGAACAGCAACTCCTCTGCGATCGGCGCACCGAGCGCGAGCACGGCGACCGACAGCGGCCACATCGGATTCTGGAACAGCTGCGCCATCATCCTGAGGTCGGCGTAGATGTCGTGGCCGAACACATGCTGGCGGATGAGATTGATCACCATCACTGTGCCCCAGGTGACCGCGATCGCGATCACGTAGGCGCGCCAGCCCTGCAGCGGTTTGCCGAGCGCCAGATGGGTCCGGAGCCCCGCCGATGAGCGCCAGGCGAGCAGGATTGCGCCCGCCCCCATGACGACCTGCGACAGTAGCAGTGTCAGAAGGAAGATCGGGCTCGCGTTCGGCGCCTCGAGCGTCCCCGACAGGATCCCACGCATCGGGAAGATCAGGAGCCCCGGCAGCAACAGCGCAAGCGCGATGATGCCGAGCGTCTTGAGTGTGGCCGCACCACCGTCCCGCCAGGGACGTGCGCCCACGCCCAGGTCCGGAGACGGGGTTACGGGCTCGAACGCGGAGAGGTCTGCGTGGGACGAGTGGGACACGGCTACTCCGATACTTTGGACCATTATGTGGGCTCGGCGGCTCATTCCGCAACGTTTCCGTTTCATTAACGGCCCGGACGACGTTGCGTTCGATCTTGCCTGACCCGAGGTGCAAGGTACGGGCCGTTCAGACGAACCCGCGCGCAAGGGCTTTAACTTGGCCCGCCGGTCGCCTATATCTCGGGTGCCGGAGCGATCCGGCTATGGTGATAAATGGACATCGTAATAAGCCTATCGGACCCGGGGGCGGTACCCGGCGCCTCCACCAACTCACTGCTCTGCGTCTGGCAGCCGGCTCCCGATTGGGGAGCCACCGAACGCAAGCAGGAATGGGGGCGAAATAGGATCGACGAGGGTGTAAAGGGTGCTCTTTTGCCCGGCATGATACCGCCGTTATCGGGTCACACAGAATAGTTGCCAATGACAACTATGCTGAGGCTGCTGTCGCTGCGTAATGCAGTGCCAAATGCCTAAACCAAAGCCCTTGCGCCTAGCCGCGTAAGGCGGGGTCGGGAGGCACCTGGCAACAGAAGCCTCCCACTTTCTCTTCACGATTGTTCCCTCCCGCTTGCAGCCGTCCCCGTCAGTGCGCCATTGCAGCGCGCAATGCGCCCCGAACAACTTGTGCGCGATCTCAAAATCCCATCACGGACGACCGGCCGAATCGGCCGATAAAGAGGCTGTCAGTGCCGGGCCTGTCTTGCTGGCTCCGACCGATGTAGTGTAATGCGAACGAACCGGGCTAAGCTTTTGGCGCGCCGACGTGATGACCGATAACTCACATTTCGACTACGAAGCACTGTCGAACGACGCCCTTCGCGGCGTGGTCAAGACCGTACTCACGCGCGTCGCGAAATCCGGCCTGCCGGGCAACCATCACTTTTTCATCGGCTTCGACACGCGGGCCGAGGGCGTCCACATCTCGAAGCGGTTGCTTGAAAAGTATCCATCCGAGATGACCATCGTGCTTCAGCACCGGTTCTGGGACCTGACCGTGCTCGACGACCGCTTCGAGGTGAAGTTGTCGTTCGATGCGATTCCAGAGCGGCTCGTGGTGCCGTTCGCCGCGATCAAGGTCTTCTTCGATCCGAGCGTCCCGTACGGGCTGCAGTTTGCCGAACAGGAAGGCGATCGCGCACCTCCCGAGGACACCGAACAGCGCCAGCCGCGCGCGGCCGGTACGACCGCGACACCAGCGACCGCAAAAAAGCGCACGACGCGCAAATCCAAATCGGACCGTCCGGCCGACGACGAGACGACGACTACCGAAGTGCCGGCGGCGCTGAAGCGCTCTTCCCCACGTCCGGTCGCGGAAACCGCCGGCGCCGAATCTCCCGCAGCCACCAAACCCGCACCCGTTCCTGCCGGCACCGACGCCAAGGTCGTGAGCCTCGACCAGTTCCGCAAGAAATAGGTCCGGCTCGCCGCACTGGCGGCGCCCGGTGTGCCGGCGAAATCGGTGGGCTATCGAAACTGCAACCCCGCACAGCGATGAACGGGCTTCCCCTTCCCGCCTTGCTGTCGCCTGATGCCGGGCAGGGATGACCGCGAGGGACAGAGCCAATGACGGGAAAGCTGTTTGTGAACGAGGCGGCACTGGTAACGGGAGCCGCGTCCAGTATCGGCCGCGCCATCGCGGTGGCTCTGGCCGAAGAAGGAGCGGCCGTCACCCTTGTCGACATCGACGACAGGCGCACTGCCGAAACTGCCGATCTGATCGCTCGCGCTGGCGGCAAAAGCACGACACTCGTTGTCGATCTGTCCAAGCCGGACGGCCATCGCCGCGTGCTCGATGCGACGGGTGCACAGGTCTTCGACATGTTCGTGCATTCCGCCTCCCCGCCCCGCCATGAAAAGGACGGCGTACGCGGCGTCGACGAGGCGACCTGGGACGCCATGGTGACAACGAACGTGCGCAGCGGTTTCTTCCTCGGCCGCGAACTCGGCCTCCGCATGAGCGCCGCCGGCAAGGCTGGCCGGATGCTCTATCTGACCTCGCTCCACGCCGAAACGCCGCGCAACCTGCCGCACTACTCTGCCGGCAAGGGCGGCATGCGCATGGTGATGATGGAAATGGCACGCGCATTCGGGCCCGACGGCATCCGCGTCAATGCGCTCGCACCGGGCGCCGTACCCGGCGGCGGCGCAGCCAACGTGACAGATGAGTTCCGCTCGAAGATACCGATGGGCCGCGTCGGCACGCCGGCCGACATGGCCGCGACCGCCAAGGCGATCCTGTCGAACAGATACATGCCCTACGTCACCGGAACGACCATCGCCGTCGATGGCGGTCTCGATCTTTACAACTGGATTCCGTTCGCAAGGTCCTGACGAGCAGGACCCGGGCACCGTAAGAAACGAAACACACACCGAGGAAAACCCGATGATCTACGAACTGCGCATCTACGATTGCCTTCCCGGCAGGCTCCCCGCCCTTCTCAAGCGCTTCGAGGACGCCACGCTGAAACTCTGGGACAAGCACGGTATCCGTCAGGCCGGCTTCTTCACGACCGTGATCGGACCGTCGAGCCACCGTCTCACCTACTTGATCGCCTGGGAAAGCCTTGCCGAACGCGAGAAGAAGTGGGGCGCGTTCATGGCCGATCCGGAGTGGATCGCCAAGCGCGCCGACAGCGAGAAGGACGGACCGATCCTCAAGAACGTCGAGAGTTCGATCCTTGCGCCGACCGCGTTCTCGTCGGTCAAGTAAGTCATGACGCTCGACCGGTCCACCTTCGTCACGTCGATCGCCCACCGCGGCCTGCACGACGGCAAGGGTCTGCTGGAAAACACGGCGCCGGCCTTCGAGGCCGGCCTCGAAGGCGGCTTCGGTCTCGAATGTGACCTGCAGCCCGCCGCCGACGGGACGCCGCTGTCGATCGCAACGAACTCGAGATCACTCGGCACGGGGAACCGCGCGACGACGTCGTCCCCGCGCAGCGCCAGCACCTGGCCCGCCTCGCAGCTCGCGACAGCCAGCGC
>ERZ761609.912-NODE-912-length-30008-cov-765.197743_pt1 | contig 30008 bp, 27 predicted proteins | sample MGYA00511163_ERZ761609 | MGnify/ENA primary metagenome ERZ761609 (study PRJEB28899, sample SAMN02445070) | bioreactor sludge metagenome | biome: EBPR sludge | place: Australia: Brisbane, Thorneside Wastewater Treatment Plant | collected 2011-12-16 ... | reverse complement strand
GACTACTATGCCGACCTCGAGGCGCTGCTCGACCATTGCAGTCCCGGCGCGCCGGCGCGGATCGTCGGGCACAGCATGGGTGGCGCGGTGGCGAGCATCTACGGCGGCGTCCGGCCCGAACGCGTCGCCGGTCTGCTGCTGGTCGATTTTCTCGGCCTGCCGACGAACGAAGCGGACGAGGCTCCCGGCCGCATCCGCCAATGGCTCGACCATCAGCGAGCGCCACCGGCAATGCGCATCTATGCCAGCCGTGAGCAACTGGCGGCGCGACTGCTGCAGTTCAACCGCCGCCTGCTGCCCGAGCGCGCGATCTTTCTCGCCACCCACTGCAGCAGCGAACTGCCCGACGGCCGGCTGGTCGTCGCCTGCGACCCCTGGCACAAGGTACCGTCGCCATACCTTTACCGCGTCGAGGAAGTGATGGCCTGCTGGCGTGCGATGACCGCCCCGGTACTGCTGGTGACCGCCGATGAAGGCTACGTGCTGCAGCGCTTCGGCAGACAACCCGGCGAACTGCAGCGACGCATGGATTGCTTTGCCAACGGCAGCCGTGTGCACATCGATGACTGCGGCCACAACGTCCAGCACGACAGGCCGGAAAGGCTCGCCGAGCTGATCGAGTCGTTCTTCCGCCACCCGCAGGCGGAATGAACGGCCGCGCGCCGGGCCTGCCGACACACCCGGCGACGACCGATCGTGCGCCAGCCGGAGGCGCGGTGCCGCACTCCGGCGACCAGCCACTGGCGTTGGTTCTGACCGAGACTGCCGGCCGGCCATGTGTGTCCACTGGCAACGCGCCGCCTGCCGCTGCAAGCGGCATGTGGAGCGACCGCCGAAGAGTCGCCCCGCCGCCCGCGAAGCCCGTCAGAGGGCGGGATACTTCGCCGGATCGAACATCTTCTCGAGCGCCTTGCCGAGTTCCGGTACGGTCAGCTTTTCATCATAGATGCCGGCGCTGACCTGGATACCGGTGGTGAAGGAAATGTCCGCCGCCAGGGCATAGGAGAGTTTCCGTGACAGCTTGCCCGCCCCCGGCTTCTGCCAGACATAGTCGACCCAGCCACCACGGGGTTCGCTACCCGCCTTGCAAAGTTCCTTGAAAATGTACTTGCCCGAATTGTCGGTGATCTGCATGATCGGCTGACCGACCAGATCGGGCCGCAGGGGATGCGCCATCATCTTGTTGCGGCGGCAGTCATAGACGAAAACGTAGCTGTCCTTCCACACCCACTTGCCGTCCTTGTTGTTGAACTCGGCATAACCCGCGGAGCCCTTGTCGTGGAGGAACTTGGCGGCCGCGCGGACGTTGTTGACCGCCTCCTCGGCCGTCGCGACATCGGCTTCCGCCGCCGTGGCGGAGGACAGGAAGCCGCACGCGGCGATAACCGCGATCAGGCCAGACGCTTTCAGATTTTCCATCGTATCTTGCTCCCTCATAATCTCGTCACGGCTATCGGCAACCCGGCCCTCGCCCGCAATCCCGGCACCAACCTCCCGCCGAGCGGCCAGCCTCTAGCCGATCCACGGCCGGCCAACCGGCAGAACGTCACGACCAAAGACGTCGGCATAAATGATGTGCGCCATGATATACCACGCCATGGCGGCGGTGACCATCAACTCATAGCCGGCAACGACCGTCAGCTCGGGATAGCCGAAATGCGCGAGGTCGAGCAGGATGAAACCGATCAGCAACAGCGTGAACGTCAACGCCAGAGCGCCGTGGATGCGCAGCGCGCCGATCCACAGGATGAAGGTGAACAGCGTCCAGGCGACGAGAAACCAGCCGACGTCAGTCTTGCTCGAAGTGTAGAGATCGTAGTGGTTGCCAATCAGAAGCAGCGCCAGAGCGATCCAGAAGCAGCCATAGGCGGTAAACGCACAATAGCCGAAGTTGTTGCCCGTCTTCATCTCCTGCAAGCCGGCGATCATCTGCGCCAGCCCGCCAAAGATCAACCCCAGCCAGATCACCGGACCCAGCCCCATCCAGCCGACGTTATGAAACTGCAACACCATCGTCGTCAGACCAAAACCGGCCAGACCGACAACCGCCGGATTTCCCAGCTTCTGCTCCGCCATCGCTACCCCCTGTGAACAAGAAAAAGGAGCGGTTGGGCCAGCACCACCCCGGCGCGACAAGTGAGGGCCTGCTCGCCCCTGTCGGCGCCTGCCTCGCGCCTGCCTCCTCTCCGAAGCCCGGATTATACTATTACGTTGGCATTGGACGCAAACCGGCAAGTGGGCTGCTCGCGACGATACTGCTCCTCCTTCGCTCTCTACGCCCGCTTAGTCAATGACTTGCGAATTCCACTTGTCCGAGAAAAAATACGGACGCATGAGCCGCCGGCCTGGTGGCCCCGTGGCATTCCTGGCCGCCACCACGGCCGGCCCGGCGGGCGGCCGACCAGCGGCGTGTCGTCGCCCACGCTGCCTCGCCGTGACGAGCAGACAGCGATCCGCGGCCGCACCCCATCGACGCAGCCACTGCAACTGACGGACAACACGCGGCCGGAGCTTCGCCGCCAAGTGACGGCGGCAGTGGGAGACCGCAGACCAGGCTCCTTAATGCCCTCTTAAGCGTGCCGGGCAACCATGCCGTCCTCAACGTTCCGGGAAGCGCTCGATGTCTGCCACTCTGCCGGCCACCCGCGGCCCCCAACAGCATGTCCGGATTCTCCTCAAACTCCTGCTGTACCTGGCCGCCGTCGCCATCGTGCTGCTCGTCATCGGTCAGTACACCGACATCGACCTGTGGCTCGCCGACATCCACTTCGATCCGGCGAGAGGCCTGTTCCCCTGGGACCAGAGCTGGTTCGGCCGCGTCTTCATGCACATCTGGGTGAAGAACGTGCTCATCTGGCTCGGTTTTCTGCTCGTCGCCACCACCCTGCTCGACTTCGTTCGCCCGCTGCGCGCGCTGGGCGCAGCCGGGCGCGCCCGGCTGCGGGTCCTGGCGCTCGCCGCCACGCTGGCTCCCTGGCTGATCCGCAGCCTCAAGGCCCAATCGGCGATGCATTGCCCGTGGGGAATCGACCGCTATGACGGCGCAGCGCCCTTTCTCCGTCTCCTCGATGCCGTGCCGGCCGGCTGGCACGCCGGCCACTGCTTCCCTGCCGGGCACGCCAGCGCCGGCATGTGGCTGGCAGCACTGGCCGTTCTCTGGTTGCCCCACTCGCCGCGCAAGGCGCTCCTGGCTTACGCCGGCGGCACTGGCGTCGGCCTGCTGCTGGGCTGGGTGCAGCAGATGCGCGGTCAGCACTTCCTGACGCATACGCTGTGGACCGCCTGGCTGACGAGCGCCGTCGTCCTGCTGCTGCTGGCCGTCTTCGCCCGCCACCTGCTGCCGTCCGCGCCGGCAGTGCCCGTCCGCGAAGAGAGTGCCAGCCTGCACGTGACACAGCCGGCGACAGGCCACGCGACGAATTGATGCCGCCTGCGGCGATGTCCCGTGCTGGCCGCTCGTCTCCGGCGCGGCTGCCCGTTCGCAGGCGGCCGCGCGGCGCACGACCGGCAGGCTTGCCAAGCAAGCGGCGCGAGCACCTCCGGACGCGCGGCGCGAGCGCGCAGCACTGCCGATCGGCCGCGCCGCCGCTTCCTTCGCAACCGGCGACCCCGCCTGGCGTACCCGGTATCAGCAGCTCGCACCGCCGGGACAACCGGCAGCGACGCCGGCACCGACCGGTGCCAGCGGTCGGCCCTCAGCCGCCCAGGCGCGAATCCCGTCCCTGACGTTATAGACCGTCCGGTAACCGGCCTGCTGCGAAAGCAACTGGCTTGCCGCCCGCGTCCGGTTGCCGCTGCGGCAGATGACGATCACCGGCTCGTTCGCCTTGGCGACGCCCTGCACCTGCTGCAGCCAGGCCGGCGCGTCGGCGCGGCCCCGCTCGTCGAAGAAAGTCAGCAGCCTGCTGTTCGGGACGACGCCGGTTTGCTTCCACTCGCCGGCCGTGCGGATGTCGATCACCGGCACGCCGGCAGCCAGCAGACGGGCCAGTTCAGCGTTGCCGATATCCACCACCTCGGCACGCAGCAGCAGTGGGAAGGCCAGCGCCAGAAGAGGAAGCAGGAATTTGCCGACCATCGCCGATCTCCCCGAAGAAGTTGCAGCACCCATCTTACACGCCTGCGCCGCTCGCTGCCGGTTTGCCGACCGCCGGGCAGCCGCCGGCGGGCCACGACAACGCCATCAAACACCGCAGACTGCTGGCTCATTGCCACTCCCCAGCCCCGCCGCCGGGAAACCAGCTTCGCCGCCGCGTCGCGCGGCCTCGCGAAAGCCTGCAAGGCAGCCCTTTTCAGCGCCGCATCAGCGCGCTACCATGGACGCCCTTGCAGTCAGCGGTCCTTGTCCCAATTGCCCAGCGACGAAAGGATACCCAAGTCTTGAAGCCTACCGACATCAGCGCTCCCGACTACTTCCACAAGGTCGTCGACTGCCAGTGGGCCTGCCCCGCCCACACCCCCGTTCCCGAGTACATCCGGCTGATCGCTGCCGGGCGCTACAGCGAAGCCTACATGGTGAACTGGGTATCGAACGTCTTTCCCGGCATCCTCGGTCGTACCTGTGACCGCCCCTGCGAGCCCGCCTGCCGGCGCAGCCGCGTCGAGGACGAGACACCCGACGGCCGCGAGCGCCGCGAACCAGTCGCCATCTGCCGCCTGAAGCGCGTCGCCGCCGACTACAAGGAAGACATTCGTCACCTGCTGCCGCAACCGGCGGCACAGAAGAACGGCCGCCGCATCGCCTGCATCGGTGCCGGCCCGGCGTCGCTGACCGTCGCCCGCGATCTCGCGCCGCTCGGCTACGAGGTCGTCGTCTACGACGGCGACAGGCTCGCCGGTGGCATGATGCGCACGCAAATCCCCAAATTTCGCCTGCCCGAGGGAGTCATCGACGAGGAGACGGGCTATATCCTCGACCTCGGCGTCGACTTCCGCAGCGGCCAATACATCCATTCGCTGAAAGCCGTGCTCGACGAGGGCTACGACGCCGTCTTCGTCGGCTGCGGCGCGCCGCGCGGGCAGGATCTCGACGTTCCCGGCCGCAAGGCGGCAGCCAAGCACATCCACCTCGGCATCGACTGGCTGGCGAATGTCGCCTTTGGTCATGTCACCTCGATCAGCAAGCGGGTGGTCGTCCTCGGAGGCGGCAACACCGCCATGGACTGCTGCCGCTCGGCAAGACGTCTCGGCGGCGAGGACGTCAAGGTCATCGTCCGTTCCGGCTTCGAGCAGATGAAGGCCAGCCCGTGGGAGAAGGAGGACGCGATGCACGAGGGCATCCCGATCCTCAACAACCTCGTACCGAAGAACTTCACGCACAACGGCGGCCGCCTGACCGGCGTCACCTTCCAGAAGGTGCGCTCGGTCTATGACGAGAACGGGCGCCGGACGCTGGTCCCGACCGGCGAGCCCGACCCGCATTTCGTATGCGACACCGTGCTCGTCGCCGTCGGCCAGGAGAATGCCTTTCCGTGGATCGAGCGCGACATCGGCATCGAGTTCGACAAGTGGGGGCTGCCGAAGCTCGACGAACGGACGATGCAGTCGACGCTGCCCAACGTCTTCTTCGGCGGCGACGCCGCTTTCGGGCCGAAGAACATCATCTGGGCGGTGGCGCACGGACACGAGGCGGCGGTCTCGATCGACCGCCTGCTGAACGGCGAGGACGTCGCCGCACGACCGGCACCGACGACCAGCCTGGTGTCGCAGAAGATGGGCATCCACGCCTGGCGCTACGACAATGCCATCTCGAACGACCGCCGCCTGCGGGTGCCGCTGCGCGACGTCTCGGCGGCGCTGAAAAACATCCGCATCGAGGTCGAACTCGGCTTCGATCCGCAGCTCGCCTTCAAGGAGGCACAGCGCTGCCTGAACTGCGACGTGCAGACGGTGTTCAGCACGCGCCTGTGCATCGAGTGTGACGCCTGCATGGACATCTGCCCGATGGACTGCATCAGCTTCACGCACAACGGCGACGAGGACGATCTGCGGACACGCCTGCTGGCGCCGGCGCTGAACCGCAGCCAGGACCTCTATGTCTCGGGGACACTCAAGACCGGGCGGGTGATGGTCAAGGACGAGGATGTCTGCCTGCACTGCGGTCTGTGCGCCGAGCGCTGCCCGACCGGCGCCTGGGACATGCAGAAGTACCTGCTGGTCATGACGCATGCCGGCTGCGCGAGGACGGGCGCCAGCGAAGCGCAGGCAGCGGTCACCTGAGGAGCGACAAATGCAGAAGATCGAAGCAATCAACGATTTCGTCGTCAAGTTCGCCAACATCAACGGCTCCGGCTCGGCGTCGGCAAACGAACTGTTTGCCCGCGCGATCCTGCGCATGGGGGTGCCGGTGTCGCCGCGCAACATCTTTCCCTCCAACATCCAGGGACTGCCGACCTGGTTCGAGGTACGCGTCACCGAGCACGGCTACCTCGGTCGCCGCGGTGGCGTCGACCTGATGGTGGCGATGAATCCGCAGAGCTGGGAGCAGGACGTGCGCGAGATCGATCCCGGCGGCTACCTCTTCTACGACAGCTCGAAGGCCGTGCCACGCTCCCGCCTGCGCAGCGACATCCACGTCCTCGGCATGCCGCTGACCGAGATCTGCAACGACACCTACAGCGACTCGCGCGAGCGCCAGTTGTTCAAGAACATCATCTACGTCGGCGCCCTGACGACGCTGCTGGACATCGACCCACAGGAAATCGAGAAGCTCTTCGGCGAACAGTACAAGGGCAAGGAGAAGCTTTTCGACTCCAACCTGCAGGCACTCAATCTCGGCCGCGAGTACGCCCGCCAGCACCTGAAGCCGATCGCGCTCAAGGTCGAGCGCCGCGACCGCGTCGGCGACATGATCTTCACCGACGGCAACAGTGCCGCCGCGCTCGGCTGCATCTACGGTGGCGCGACGGTCTGCGCGTGGTACCCGATCACCCCCTCCTCGTCGGTCCCCGAAGCCTTCGAGCGCTATGCAAAGAAACTGCGCACCGACCCGGTCAGCGGCGAGAAGCGCTACAGCATCGTCCAGGCCGAAGACGAGCTGGCGTCGATCGGCATGGTCATCGGCGCCGGCTGGAACGGCGCGCGCGCGTTCACCTCCACCTCCGGCCCCGGCATCTCGCTGATGGCCGAATTCATCGGCCTCGCCTACTTCGCCGAGATCCCGGCGGTGCTGATCAACGTCCAGCGCGGCGGCCCGTCGACCGGCATGCCGACGCGCACGCAGCAGGCCGACGTGCTCGCCTGCGCCTACGCCTCGCACGGCGACACCAAGCACGTCCTGCTGTTTCCCGAAGACCCCTACGAGTGCTTCGAGATGTCGGCGCAGGCGCTCGACCTCGCCGAACGCCTGCAGACGCCGGTGTTCGTCATGACCGACCTCGACATCGGCATGAACCAGCGCCTGTGCCGCCCCTTCGCCTGGGACGACAGCCGCGAGTACGACCGCGGCAAGGTGATGACGCGCGAAGCGCTCGACGCCGGTAGCGACTTCGGCCGCTACCTCGACGTCGATGGCGACGGCATCCCCTACCGCACCTATCCCGGAACGCACCCGACCAAGGGCGGCTACTTCACCCGCGGCACGACAAAGAACGCCTATGCCGTATACTCCGAGGCCGGCGCCGACTACATCTACAACATGCAGCGACTGCGGCAGAAGTTCGAGACCGCCAAGTCGCTGGTGCCGCTGCCGGTGCTGACCGCTGCCCGCTACCCGGCGCGCTTCGCCGCCATCTTGTATGGTTCGACCGGCCCGGCGATGCAGGAAGCGCTCGACGCACTCGCCGAACAGGGGATCTACATCAACGCCCTGCGCGTTCGCGCCTTCCCGTTCCAGAACGAGATCGCCGACTTCATCGCCGCGCACTCGAAGGTCTTCGTCTTCGAGCAGAACTTCGACGGGCAACTGACGACGCTGCTGATCAACGAGGCACACGTCAACCCGGCCAGCCTGATCCCAGTGCTGCACTACGACGGCACGCCGATCACTGCCCGCTTCATCACCCAGGAGATCGCCGAACGAGTCGCCCGGCTCAACGTCCGCCCGCTCCGCGAACACATGGTGGCCTGAGATGACCTACATTGCCAAACCCCGCCTGCACCACCCGAGCCTGGCGAAGAACCGTGTCGGCTTCACACGGCGCGACTACGAGGGCAAGATCTCGACCCTCTGCGCCGGTTGCGGCCACGACTCGATCTCGGCATCGATCATCCAGGCATGCTGGGAACTCGACATCGAACCGCACCGCGTCGCCAAGCTGTCGGGAATCGGCTGCTCGTCGAAGACCCCGGACTACTTCCTCGGCAACTCGCACGGCTTCAACACCGTGCACGGTCGCATGCCCTCGGTGCTCACCGGCGCCTATCTCGCCAACCGCGAGCTGATCTACCTCGGCGTCTCCGGCGACGGCGATTCGGCATCGATCGGCCTCGGCCAGTTCGCGCACGTCATGCGGCGCGGCGTCAACATGACCTACCTGGTCGAGAACAACGGCGTCTATGGCCTCACCAAGGGCCAGTTCTCGGCCACTGCCGACAAGGGCTCCCGCTCGAAGAAGGGCCAGAGCAACAACGACGCGCCGATCGACCTCGTGACGTTGGCGCTGGTCATGGGCGCCACCTTCGTCGCCCGAGGCTTCTCAGGTGACAAGACACAGCTCGTGCCGCTGCTCCGCGCCGCACTCGCCCACCAGGGCGCGGCGGTGATCGACATCCTGTCGCCGTGCATCACCTTCAACAACCACTCCGGCAGCACCAAGAGCTACGACTACGTGCGCGAGCACAACGAGGCGGTGAACCGTCTCGACTTCATCCCGCTGCGCGAGGAAATCACCGCCGACTACGCTGCCGGCGAACTCGTCGCCGTCCGCCAGCACGACGGCTCGGTCGTCCACCTGCGCAAACTGCACGCTGACTACGACCCGACCGACCGCATCCGCGCCATGTCGTACATCCAGGAGCACGCCGCGCGCGGCGAGGTCGTCACCGGCCTGCTCTACGTCGATCCCGAGGCCGCCGACCTGCACCGACAGCTCGGCACCGTCGAGCAGCCGCTGAACACGCTCGGCGCCGCCGAACTCTGTCCCGGCTCGAAGGCACTGGAGAAGATCAACGCCGCGCTGCGTTAATGTGAAAGTCGCGTCAGCGACTCGCGAATCTCCCTTCTCCCGCGCGCGGGAGAAGGGCCGGGGATGAGGGGAAACGGTCATGACTTTCATCATCCGGGGTATCTCTACAGTCATGACCGTCAGCCACCTCCGGCCGCCGCTCTCACGCTGCGGCCGGGACGGCCGGGCAGGACGATGATCGGCGCCATCACCCTGCTGCTCGTCTTCCAGCTCGTCGGCGAGGTGATCGCCCGCGGCCTGGCATTGCCGATTCCCGGTCCGGTGATCGGCATGGCGCTGCTTTTCGTCGCGCTCTGCGTACGTGGCGGACCTTCGGCCGAGCTGCGCGGCACCGCCCAGGGCATGCTGCAGCATCTCTCGCTGCTCTTCATCCCGGCCGGCACGGGCGTCATGCTGCACTTCCAGCGCATGTCGGACGAACTGCTGCCGCTGCTCGTCTCGCTGCTCGTCAGCACCGTCGTCACCATCGCCGTGACGGCACTCGTCCTGCGTTTCCTCGCTCGCCGCAGCGACAAGCAGGCAAGGACGCGATGAGCGCGAGCGCAATCTGGGTCTACCTGGCAGCCTCGCCGCTGCTCGGCCTGACGCTCACCCTCCTCGCCTATCTCGGCGCCAGCGCCGTGCACCAGCGCTGCGGCGGCCACCCGCTGGCCAACCCGGTGCTGTTGGCAGTGGCCGCGCTGGTCGGCCTCCTTTGGCTGACCGACACCCCTTGGCACACCTATTTCGACGGTGCCCAGTTCGTCCACTTCCTGCTCGGACCGGCCACCGTGGCGCTGGCGATCCCGCTGCACGCCCAGCTTCCCCGCCTGCGGCGGATGGCGCTGCCACTGCTCCTGGCGCTGCTGGTCGGTTCGCTCACCGCCGCCCTGTCGGCCGTCGCCATCGGCGCCCTGCTGGGAGCGAGCCGGGCGACGCTGCTGTCGCTGGCGCCGAAGTCGGTGACGACGCCGATTGCCATGGGCATCGCCGAGCGGATCGGCGGCCTGCCCTCGCTGACCGCCGTCCTGGTGATCCTCACCGGCGTGCTCGGGGCGATTCTCGCCCGCTACATCTATCGCGCCCTGCACATCGAGGACGATGCGCAGCGCGGCTTCGGACTCGGCATCGCCGCGCACGGCATCGGCACGGCGCGCGCCTTCCAGGAGAGCGAGCAGATGGGCGCCTTTGCCGCCCTGGCGATGGGTCTCAATGGCCTGCTGACGGCCGTGCTGCTGCCGCTGCTGCTGCCTTTACTGCTCGCCTGAGCGCAGCGGCGGTACCGCCAACCCTGACGACTCTTCCCCGCGAGCCGTGCTCAACAGCGCAGCGCTCAGCCAGCAAGCGAAGGTCAATCGATGTACACTGCACAGCGCTGCGTCGGGACGCGCCACCTGTCGCAGGCAGCGCCAGGAACCGGCCGGCACGCCGCCGCGCAGCGCGTGTCCGGTGCTCCGTCGGTCGGTCACCGACAACCCCACCCGATGGCGAGGAGAGCAGCATGCGCAGCAAGATCGTCACCGCCGATGAAGCGATCGCCCTGATCCGTGACGGCGATACCCTGGCCAGCACCGGCTTCGTCCAGACCGGCTTCGCCGAGGCCCTGCTGTCGGCGCTCGAGCGCCGCTTCGTCGCCAGCGGCAGCCCGAAGAACCTGACGCTGTTCGCCGCCGCCGGACAGGGCGACGGCGTCTCGCTGGGCCTCAACCACCTCGGCCACGAGGGACTGCTGCGCCGCGTCGTCGCCGGCCACTGGGGCCGCATGCCGAAAGTCGCGCAACTCGCCCTCGACAACCGCATCCAGGCCTACAACCTGCCGCAGGGAATCATCTGCCAGCTCTTCCGCGACCTCTCCGCCGGCAAGCCCGGCACCTTCTCCAAGGTCGGCCTGCACACCTTCGTCGATCCGCGTTACGGCGGTGGCCGGATCAACGACGCGACGACGCGCGACATCGTCAAGCTGGTCGAGGTCGACGACGAGGAATGGCTGTTCTACAAGGTCGGCACGGTCAACGTCGCCTTCGTCCGCGGCACCACCGCCGACACCTTCGGCAACATCACCATGGAACGTGAGGCGCTCACCCTCAACAACCTGGCGATGGCGATGGCGGCCAAGAACAGCAACGGCATCGTCATCGCGCAGGTCGAGCGGATCGCCGAGCGCAACGGCCTGCCGCCACGCCAGGTCAAGATCCCCGGCATCCTCGTCGATTGCGTCGTCATCGCCGAGCCAGCGCAGCACATGCAGACGCTGGCGACGCAGTACAGCGCCGCCTACGCCGGCGAGTTCCGCGTGCCGGCGGCCAGCATCGTGTCGACGCCGCTCAGCGAGCGCAAGATCATCGCCCGCCGCGCCGCCTTCGAGCTGCCGCCGAACGGCATCATCAACCTCGGCGTCGGCATGCCGGAAGGCGTCGCGGCGGTCGCCAACGAAGAGCGCATCTCGCACCTGCTGACGCTGACCGTCGAATCCGGACTCATCGGCGGCATCCCGTCGAGCGGCGGCAACTTCGGCACCGGCGTCAACATGGACGCGGTGATTGACGAAAACCAGCAATTCGACTTCTACGACGGCGGCGGCCTCGACATGGCCTGCCTCGGCATGGCCGAGTGCGACGCCGCCGGCAACGTCGACGTCAGCCGCTACGGTGGCCGCCTGACCGGCGCCGGCGGCTTCATCAACATCAGCCAGAACGCCCGCCTCGTCGTCTTCGTCGGCACCTTCACCGGCAAGGGCCTCCAGGTCGAGGTCGTCGACGGCAAGCTGCGCATCCTGCAGGAGGGCGAACAGCGCAAGTTCGTCCGGCAGGTCGAGCAGATCACCTTCAACGGCCAGTACGCCTACGATCGCTGCAAACCCGTCTACTACGTCACCGAACGCTGCGTCTTCCGGCGCGTGCGGCGCGGACTGGCGCTGATCGAGGTCGCTCCCGGCATCGATGTCGGGCGCGACATCCTGCCGCACATGGACTTCGAGCCGATCATCGGCGACTACGCCGAGATGGACCCACGCATCTTCAACAACAACCCGATGGGGCTCGAAGCCGAGCTGCTCAACCTGTCAATGCCGGAACGTGTCATCTACGACGCCGAGCGCAACATCCTCTTCCTCAACTTCGAGGGCATGTACGTGCGCGTCCTCGAGGACGTGCAGGCGATCTGGTACATCTGCGAACTGCGCTGCCGGGCCGCCGGCAAGCGCGTCGGCGTCATCATCAACTACGACCGCTTCCGCATCAACCAGGACATGTACGACGCCTACGCCGAAATGGACCGCTACTTCCTCGCCAACTACTTCAGCCAGATCACCCGCTACGCCACCAGCGCCTTCCTGCGCGCCAAGCTCGGCGAGGCCTTCTCGGCGCGCAGCATCGCGCCGCACGTCTTCGAGCGGCGGGAGGAAGCGCAGGCCTACCTTGCCGGGCGCGGCGGCGAGAACGGGCGTGGCGGCTGAGGCCGCGCCGCTGGCCGCGTGGCGATCCTGGCCGGCGAGCAGTGTGGGCGGCACGGACACGGCGATCGACGCCTGAGGGGCTGCGGGGACGGCGTTTGCCAGCATTGCCGTTGGCCCGCGCGGGGTGCACGGCAAGCTTGCCGTTGCCCCCCAGTCGGCAACAATGACGACAATTCGCGGCATGCCAACGCGGAGCCAACAACAATGACCAACGTCAGCGAACCACCGGACGCTCGTCAGCGGTTGCTGCAGGTCGGCGCGGTTGCCGGGACAACCGATGCCGTCCCGCAGTGATCACCGGCCGTGCAGCGACGCCGAAGCTTCGATCGTCGAGACCGAACGATGGACCCCGCGGGTGCGGCTTTCCATGCTGCAGGTGGATCGCTCCATGCTGCAGGTGCAAGTTTCCATGCCGGAGGTGCAAGTTTCCATCGGCAGGATGGAACGGCGAAGCTCAGCGGTGGAGACTTGCACCAGAACGGTGCGGGCGTCATGGTCAAGGATGCAGTGGATCGACACGCGACATGGAATCTTTCATCGGCACGATGGAGCGATCCACCGGCAACATGGAAGATTGGGTCCGCCGCGTGGGCGGCTGGTCCCGGCGGATGGACGATTCCAGGCACAGCATGCGCTGGCGGTCGGGCGGGATCGTCCGTTGCCGATACTGCCAGCATCCGGGCAGCGCTCGAGATGCTTGGGCCGCATGAAGGTGCAAGACCTGATGCGGCTAGAGATGGACACGAAAATGACCACAATGGCCCACAAGGGGCCCGAAGAGAAGCGCGTTCAGCGCCAGGCGCCCGACATTCAGCGGAGGAACTGCTCAGGCTGTCGAACAGCCTCGACGACGAAGAGGAACGCCACGTGCGTGAGAACCTGAGCGAGGAAGAACTGGTGATCTTCGACATCCTGACGCGGCCAGCGCCGGCGTTGAGCGCCGACGAGCGGGCGGAAGTGAAGAAGGTCGCCAGGGATCTGCTGTCACGCCTGAAGACCTTGCTGGTGCTCAACTGGCGGCAGAAGTCGGCGGCACGCTCGTCGCTGAAGCTGGCGATCGAAGACACCCTCGACAGCGGACTGCCCCGCGCCTACACGCCGGAGCTTTACGGGCAGAAGTGCTCGGCGATCTTCGAGCATGAGTACGAAAGCTACCCGGAGGGCGATGCCGGCGTCTACGCCGGGGCGGGATGAGCACTCGGGCAGGCGGGCGGGCAACCGGCTGCGGTGGACTGTCCGCCGCGCGGTCCGCTGCTGAAGCGGCACCTTGGACGGCCAGACTCGTCAGTGAAGGCCGCACCCGCGGGCAAGGAACATCCAAAGCAACGACGGGCTCGTCTGCCGACTCATCGAAGATGCTGTCAACCGCGGAAGAGTCGATTCTGCCGGGCAGTTCTTGCTGGAGGACATGTTCGAGCAGGTTCCGTTGCCCGTCGAAGCGGCCTTCCATTCGCCAGCCAGCGGCTTGCGCAAACGCAGGTCGCCGATCTGGCCAATCAGATCATGAATGGCCGACGACCCGTTCACCCCGGCCTTTGTGGGAGTCATTGCCCGCCCGTCCCGGATGCCGGACTCACCAGACTGAGCCCGGAGAAATACGTCGAGTAAGGCCGCGTATCCCGGGTCAGGACGGTGTAACCCGCAACGGCGGCATGAGCGCCGATGAAGAAGTCGGCCAGCACGTTGCTTTTCCTTCCTCCCTGCCGGCGATAGCGAACGAAGGCCTTGCCGGCAAGGAACAGCGCTGGCCGGGGAATCTCGATCATCGTCAGGCCCAGGTCATCAATGCTGCGATCCAAGGCATCGACCGTCGAAAACGCAAGCGACAGCTCCGAATAGATGACCGGGTTGATGACCAGGCGATGAATCTGCGACAGCGCCCGTAGCTGGCCGATCGACCAGTCGGCCCATTCCGGATCATCCTCCAGAACATCGACCAGCACATTGGTATCAACCAGCAGCATCAGTCCTCGCCGCGCAGCAGAGCCATCAATTCATCGGCGCGCCACTTCACGTCGGCCTTGCCGCGTGCTGCGTCGAAACGATCCGGCTTGCGGCCGGACTGCCCACCCACCTTGTGAATGACCAACTCGCCGTCCCTGTTGACGGCGAATTCGACCGATGATCCGGGCGCCAGGTTGAGCGCCTCGCGGATCTGCTTTGGAATGGTGACCTGCCCCTTGCTGGTGAGAGTCGTTGCCATGATGCCTCCTTCGTATTACGGCCTGAATCATTGTAATACCTCGCAGGGATGCCTGCCACCGCCGCTGATTGGATCCGATCCAGCGTGCCTTCCTGATCGAACAGCGTGTTCATGGTGGCGTCGACAATCTGCACCCGGCTTGTCGTGGCATGCTGCGCGCCCGCGCAAGCTGCTCGCCGAGAACGTCGCCACTCATCTTCTATGGCCCGACGTCGCAGCCGCTCTCGGTGGATGCCACGCGCTCGGCGGGGAGACGACACTGAACACCCATATCGTTCCGGCTTACGCCGCGCTGCTGGCACTCTTCTTCGTCGCCCTCAGCATCCGCACCCTGCGCCTGCGGCGCGAACTCCGCATCACCGTCGGCGACGGCGGTAACCCGGCGATGCTGCGTGCCATGCGCGTGCATGCGAACTTCGCCGAGTACGTGCCGCTCGGCCTGATTCTGCTGCCGATGAATTCCATGAACGGGAACTGGAAACGGGGCTGGTGGCCCATCTGGAGAAGTTCCTGATCGAGCTGGGACAGGGCTTTGCCTTCGTCGGGCGCCAATACCACCTGGACCTGGACGGGGACGATTCTTACATCGACCGGCTCTTCTGCCACCTGACGCTTCGCTGTTATGTGCTGATCGACCTCAATCCTGATCGTCGGCACAACAGGGACGGCGCTCGTCAGTACCACCGCTGACCCTCCCGGCGAGCACCGCAAGCTTGCCGTTGCTCGTCGGGTCGGCAACAATGACGACAATTCGCGGCATGCCAACGCGGAACCAAAAAAAATGACCAACGTCAGCGAACCCCCAGGCGATTACCCCCGCCGCATCCTCGTCGCCGTCACCGGCCTGTCGCCGCAGATCGTCACCGAGACCCTGTACGCGCTGGCGATCGCCGCCGAAGGAACACCTTTCGTCCCGACCGAGATCCATCTGATCACCACCCGCGGCGGCGCGGAGAAAGCGCGCCTGGCGCTGCTGTCGGACGAACCCGGCTGGTTCCATCAGCTCTGCCACGACTACGAACTGCCGCCGATCCGCTTCGGCGCCGACACCATCCATGTCCTGCGCGACGGCAATGGCGATGCTCTCGACGACATCCGCTCGCCCGACGACAATCGCCACGCTGCCGACGGCATCACCGAACTCGTTCGCGACTTCACCGCCGACCCGGACTGCGCGCTGCACGTATCGATCGCCGGCGGACGGAAGACGATGGGTTTCTTCCTCGGCTACGCGCTGTCACTCTACGGCCGACCGCAGGACCGGCTGTCGCACGTCCTGATTTCCGAACCCTTCGAAGCAAGCGGTGGCTTCTACTATCCAACGCCCTTCAGCCGCGTCCTCGAGCTGCCCGGCGGCCGTCTCGTCGACACCGCGAACGCGCTGGTCACCCTGGCCGAACTGCCATTCGTAAGCCTGCGCCACGGCCTGCCGGAAGCACTGTTGACCGGCCATGCCAGCTACAACCAAACGGTCGAGGCCGCGCGCCTGGCGCTGGCGCCGCCCGAACTGCAGCTCGACCTCGCCGCCCGGCGCGTACGCGCCGCCGGCAAGGTCTTCGCACTGCCGCCGGCCGAACTCGCCCTGCTCAGCGTCTTCGCCCGGCGCGCGCTGCGCGGCGAATCGCCACTGCCCGCACCGCCGAAGGAGCTGCCCGACGTCGAATGGAAACAGCGCTACCTCGTCGAACTGCGCTGGATCGACGGTCTTCTCGGCGAACGCGACGACACCGAGCGCGCACTGAAGAGAGGCATGGACGGCAGCTATTTCTCGACCCATCTCTCGAAGCTGAGGAAGATCCTGCAGCGCGAACTCGGCCCCGCCGCCGCACCGTATCTGATCAGCGACGGGGGCACCCGGCCGCGCCGCTATCGGCTCGACCTGCGGCCGGGAGCGATCTGGTATGGGCCGATCAACGCGCGGGCAGGCCAGTCGGTCACCAGCACTGCACATTCAGCATGGGAAGCAGCGCCCGACACGGCTCACTCCTCATGACCACCCAACCGAGGCACAGAACGAAATGAGCACACTGATCAGCTTTCTCGGCAAGGGGCGCGCCGACCCGAAGACGGGCTACCGGACCGCTACCTACCGCTTCGACGAGGGATTCTCGCGCAGCGTCCCGTTCTTCGGTCTCGCGTTGACCGAGTACATCGAACCCGATCGGCTGGTTCTGCTCGGCACCGCCGGTAGCATGTGGGACGTGTTCTTCGAGGGCGAGGGACTTGGCGACGACGCGCAGCTCGAACTGATGGCGGCCATCGACGCCGGATCCGTCAGCGAGGCCCTCCTCGATCTTCCCCGGCAGCGGCTCGCCGACCGCCTCGGGATCCCCGTAAGCTGTCTGCTGATCCCGTACGCGCGCGACGAAGCCGAACAGGCCGCGATCCTCCACCGCCTCGCCGCAGTCGTCGAGCCCGGCGAGAGCCTGTGCATCGACGTGACGCACGCCTTCCGTCACCTGCCGATGCTCGCCCTCGTCGCCGCGCGCTACCTCGCGCGCGTCGCGGCGGTGACCGTCGAGGAACTCTACTACGGCGCGCTGGAGATGACGCCACCGGCCGGCGAAACGCCCGTACTTCGCCTCGGCGGCATGCTCCGAATGCTCGACTGGGTCGATGCGCTGGCGACCTACGACAAGGATGGGGACTACGCACCGTTCGCGCGGCTGCTCACGGAAGACGGAATGGAGCGTAGCCGCGGCGAACTGCTCGCGCGCGCCGGCTACTTCGAGCGGACGAGCAATCCCGTCAGGGCGCGCGAGACGCTGACCAGCGTCTTTCCGTCCGTCGAAGCGCATCGGGGCCTGCTCGGCAGCCTGTTCGTCGAGACCCTGAAGAAGCGGATCGGCTGGTTTCGCGGCCGAACCCGCGACGACTGGGAACTGTCGCTCGCCGACGCGTATCTGCAACGTCGCGACTACCTGCGCTCGGCGACCTTCCTGTACGAAGCCTTCGTCACACGCGCCTGCAACGAGCGGCGCGGAAACCCGAACGACTTCGACCAGCGAAGCGAAGCGTACGCTGCGGCGCGCGCGCAGATCCCTGCCGTCAGACAGCTCGAATACCTGCGCAACGCGCTGGCCCACGGAGTACGGCCGCGCGCGTCGGAGGACGTGCGGACACTCGACGAAGAGGCACGCCTGCAAGCGAAGCTGAAATCCCTGCGCCGGGAACTCTTCGGGCAGTAGAGAAAAGGGATCGCCGGTCATGCCAGTCGTCGTGCACTCCGCCCGCGTCGCACTCGCTGGGTCCGTCCACCGCGTCGCCCGCAGCGATGGACCATCGCAAGCTTGCCGTGCAGCGACAATGCTCGCCAATCCTGTATTCTCTACGTCGCTGGTGCCGCTTTTCCCGGCCCAGGATCCGCCGCACCGAGTCCATACCATCCGGCAATCGAGGATACGGGCCAACCGAATGGAAACAAAGCCATGAACACCGAGACTGACCTGCTTGCACGCGGGTGTCGCGTCGCCTTCGCCGCCCTGCTGCACGACCTGGGCAAGTTCGCCGAGCGGGCGGCGCTGACCGGGATCGACCGCGAGCGCCTGGACGCACACGTCACCAACTACTGCCCGTTCCGCGACCAGCGGTATCACAGCCATCGGCACGCGGCGTGGACGGCGCTGATGTTCGAAGCAGTCGAGGACAGTGCGCCCGACCTGACGACTGGCGACTTGACACCGTTTGCCAGCCGCACGCGCGGCGCCGAGATCACCGACTCGCTGGTCAACGCCGCGGCCATGCACCACCGACCACGGAGTTTCCTGCAGTGGATCATCGCCACCGCTGACCGCGTCGCGTCCGGTTTCGAGCGGCACGAGTTCGAGGCGTACAACCAGGGCGAAGACCGGACCGACTCGGGGCGCAACCACTATCAGGCGCGCCAGCTGACGCTGTTCGAGCAAGTCGGGCTCGATGGCGCTACGGGAAAGCGTTTCGCGGTGGGCGACCTGCAATGGCGCTATCCGCTGCGCGCGCTGTCGCCCGAGTCCCTGTTCCCCGTTCCCCGGAACGGCTACGAACCGGAGAAGGACGGTCCCGCGCAGGCCGAGTACCGCGAACTCTGGCGCGCTTTCCTCGGCGCCATCGAATGTATCCCGCGCGGGCATCGCAGCCAGTGGCCGCTGTGGCTCGACCACTTCGACACAGCCTGGCAGACCTTCACGCACGCGATTCCTGCGGCGACCGCCTTTGGCGTGATGCCGGACGTCTCGTTATACGACCACAGCAAGGCGACGGCGGCGCTGGCTACAGCGCTCTGGCGCTGGCACGACGCGCACGATGAAAGCGGCGAATCGGCCATCCAGGCGCTGAGCAGCCGCGCAGACTGGAACACGCAGAAAATGCTGCTGATCCAGGGCGACTTCTTCGGCATACAGCAGTTCATCTTTTCGGGCGGCGCGCAGACCAACCGGCATGCCGCACGACTGCTGCGCGGCCGCTCGTTCCAGGTGTCGCTGTTCACCGAACTCGCGGCCCTGCGCGTGCTCGCGGCCTGCTCGCTGCCGGCGACTTCGCAGATCATCAACGCAGCCGGCAAGTTCCTGATCGTCGCGCCGAATACCGACGAGGTGCGCGAGCGAGTCCAGGCGGTCGGTCGCCAGCTCAATGGCTGGTTTCTCGAACACAGTTTCGGCCTTGCCGGGCTCGGCCTCGTTGGCAGGCCGGCGAGCTGCAACGACTTGCTTCAGGGCCGATTCCAGGCACTCATAGAGGGTCTGTTCAGCGATCTCGAAGCCGCCAAACTGCGCCGCTTCGCGCTCGTCGAAGACGCACCAGGGGTCTTCGACGTCAGCTACCGACACGGCCCGTGCCCGTACAACGATCACCTGCCAGCCGACGAAAAAGGTTCGGCGAAGCTCTCGCGTGACCAGATCGCTCTCGGCACCCAGATCGCCCGCCAAGCTCGCCTGTTGATCGTCGACGCCGACAGCGGCGCCTTGCGTTCGGACGGGATTGTCGCTCTGGAGACCGAGATCTTCGGCTACCGCGTCGCCTTCACCGGCGACGAGGACATCAGCGGTCGCTTCGCGCCGCTCGCCCAATCGGGTGGACTGCGGCGCTGCTGGGACTTCAGCCTGCCCGAGAATCTGCAGCAGACCTTGTGGCATGGCTACGCGCGGCGCTACGTCAACGCCTATGTGCCGCGCTTCGGCGAGGTCAGCGAGTGGACCGCGGACAAATACGGCAGCAGCAGCGAGACCGACGACGAGTCACCGGTCGAGCGCGGCGCCGGCAAAACCTTCAACCACATCGCCTGCGAGGACCGGCGCCCGCGCACCGATCGCAGCGGCTGGGTCGGGCAGAGCGCGCTGATGACGCTCAAGGGAGACGTCGACAACCTCGGGCTGATCTTCCGCAAGGGTCTCGCCAGACCGAGCTTCGCGCGGATGGCTGCCCTGTCACGCCAGATGAACGCTTTCTTCGCTGTCTGGCTGCCAGCGTACTGTGCTGAACGCTATCCCGATACCTACACGGTCTTTGCCGGCGGCGACGACTTCTTCCTGGTCGGGCCGTGGCTCAGCACGCAGCGGCTCGTCGCCGACATGGCCGCCCGTTTTCGCACCTACGTCGCCGAAAATCCCGGCATCCATTTTTCGGCGGGCATGGTGATGAGCAAACCTGGTCTGCCGATTGAGACGCTGGCCAGGCAGGCAGAACACGCGCTCGACTCGGCGAAGAGCCAGGGCAAGAACGCGCTCACCATTTTCGGCCAGCACGTCCGCTGGCCCGACTGGCCGACGGTGCGCGCCGCCGAGGACGAGCTCGAGCAACTGGCCGCCGACTACGACCTGAGCACGGGCTATCTGTACGGCCTGCTGCACCTGATCGAGCTGGCCGGGCGCCGCAACGATCCCGAATCGAGCATCTGGCGGAGCCGCTTTGCCTATCGCACGCGACGCTACGTCGTCGACAAGCTGAAGCCCGGCGAACGCCAGACCGCCCAGTTGCGTCTCGCCGGCGCGCTTGGCGAGCGCGGTATCGCCGGACTCGGCGGCGCCTACCGCATACCCGTGTTCAACCACTTCTACAAACAGCGTTAAGAGGGAGGAAACGATGACCAACGGACGTTCGCACAGCAGCGGTCACCGGCCGCCGGAAAGGGGATTTCAGCAGGGTTCCCGGGAGGCTCAGCCAGCACAGCCAGCCGGACCGACGATCGAGGTCGCCGATATCAGGTTCGGCGCCGGTCTCACGGAGACGATCTTTGCCGACATCGCGCAGAACAAGGCGCGCGTCGTCGCCGAGGCCGGCGATCGGAACAACACCAACAGGTCTACCCAGTTACGCAAGTTCTACGATGAACTGGTGATGTGGCACGAGAAGGTCAACGTCGTGAGCAGCGCTGGGATGTGCCAGCAGGAAGCGCGGCAGACGCGCTACCAGGACGTCGCGCCGTACATCAAAATGATGATCGCCAAGGTCGCCTACGCACGCGGTCGCAAGCACGTCGACGACTGCTTCGAAAAGCTGTTCACCCATGTCGTCCGCCAGATTGGCGACCCGCTGACGCTCCGGCACGCCAAGCTGTTCATGGAAGCGTTCATGGGCTTCTACAAGGCCGAAGAAAAAGGAAAGGAGAACTGAGCCATGCCCCAGCTTACCGGCATCACGACGATCGAAGCCCGCCTCGAGCTGCTCACCGGCCTGCGCATCGGCGGGGGCGATACCGAAATGCAGATCGGCGGCGTCGACAATACGGTGATCAAGCACCCGATCACCCAGTCGCCATACATTCCGGGCTCGAGTCTCAAGGGCAAGATGCGCAGCCTGCTCGAATGGCGCAGCGGCGCGGTCAAGGAAGCGCCGCTCGACAAGAGCGCCTACGGCAGTGCCCGCGGCGCCGTACAGGCCGAGATCCGGCGCATCCTCCAGCTCTTCGGCACTGGCGGAGGGGAGTCGAAGGACGATCCGCAGTTCGCCGCCGAGATCGGTCCGTCGCGTCTCGCCTTCTGGGACTGCGCGCTCAGTGCGCAATGGGAGCAAAGCGTCCGCGAGAACAACCAGTCACTCGTCGAGGTCAAGAGCGAGAACCGCATCAACCGGATCTCCGGGGTCGCCGAGCACCCGCGCAACACCGAACGCGTCCCTTCAGGGGCCAGCTTCGACTTCCGTCTGTCGGTCAGGACACTCGACGGCGACGGCGAAGATCTGCTCGAAATGGTTCTTCAGGGACTCAAGCTGATCGAGTTCGACAGCCTCGGCGGCTCGGGGTCGCGCGGCTACGGCAAGGTGCGCTTCGCGGGGCTGCGGATCGACGGGCACGACGCGCAGTCGCGCTTCGACCAGGTCAGGCCGTTCGCGCGCTGATGAAAACCTGTCGCCTGATCCTCGAACCGCAGTCGGCCTTCGGCACGCCGCTGGCCGGTGACACGCTGTTCGGGCAGCTCTGCTGGACGCTGCGCCGCCAGCTCGGCAAGCAGCGGCTCGACAGCCTGCTCGACGGCTACACCGCCGGACGACCGTTCGTGGTCGTCTCTGACGCCCTGCCTGTCGGCTACCTGCCTTTGCCGACCCTGCCTTCGTCCTATTGGAGCAAGCCACCGCAGGCCGAAATCGACGTCAAGCAACTCAAGAAGAAACGCTGGCTGCCGCTCGCCGACCTGGCCAGGCCGCTTGCCGAGTGGCAGCAGCTGGCGCACAGCGACGCCGAGACCGTGCAGGCAATCACCGGTGGCCTGGCGAGTGCGCACACCGAGCGGGCGCAGCCGCACAACACGATCAACCGGCAGACCGGAACGACTGGAACTGGAGCGTTCGCGCCTTATACGCAGGCACAGCAGTGGTTCGCTCCGGGGATGCGATTCCACCTGTACGTCGTCTTCGACGAAGCACGGCTGAAGCAGGCCGAATTTCGTGCGGCGCTGTCGGCGATCGGCCAAACGGGATACGGCCGCGATGCGAGCATCGGGATGGGCAAGTTCAGCCTGCGGACGGACGCCGACGACGAGCCGCTTGCCGCTGTGCACAACCAGCAGGCCAACGCCTGGCTGACGCTCGGACCGGTCGCGCCGCAGGGGCTCGGTTTCGCTCCGGAGAGGAGCTACTACCAGCCGCTCACCCGCTTCGGCCGCCACGGCGACATCGCCGTGCACAGCGGGAACCCCTTCAAGCGCCCGGTCCTGCTTGCGCGCTGCGGCAGCGTGTTCTCGGCCGAACGGGTCGCCTCGTCTGGCGACCCGTGGATTGGCCAAGGGCTGACCGGTGTGTCGGACAGCATGCCCGAAACCGTCCACCAGGGCTATGCCCCGGCCCTGGGAATCCATCTGCCGCCAACCGGAGCCAGTTGACCATGGAATTCCTGCACACCGCCCGCCTGGCGCTGACCCCGCTGTCGCCGATCCATATCGGTTGCGGTGAGGACTTCGATCCGACCAACTACCTGATCGAAGGCGAAACCCTCTTCGGCTTCGACGCGAGCCGCGCCCGCTTGCCCGATCAACTGGCCACGAGGCTCGGCGAACTCGGCACCAAGGCCGATCTGCTCGGCATCCAACGCTTCTTCCGGGAGCAGCGAGAGCACTTCAAGCCGCACGCGCAGCTGCTGATCCCGGTCGCAGCCGGAGTCGCACACGAGTACGAGCAGCGCGTCGGGCGGGTCGCCAACCGCGAAGCTAACGGCAAGAGCGTGGTCAACCAGTTGTTCATCGAGCGGGCCAGCCACAGCAACGGCCGGCCCTACATTCCGGGGAGCAGCCTCAAGGGCGCGCTGCGTACGGCGATCGTCGACGATCTGAACGCCGGGAAGCCACCTCTGGCCAGTGAGAAAGGCCGCTTGCCGAACAGCTGGGACAGCGCAAAAATCGAGAAACGCCTGCTGCTTGGCGACTTCGCGTCCAGTCCGCTGCGCCTGGTCAAACCCGCCGACCTGATGCCCGTGGGCGAGGTTACCCGGCAGGTGCTGTACGCGATCAACCAGAAGAAGGAGCGCGTACTCGATCGCGAAGGGAATGAAAGGCCGCCGCGCGGGGTTCCCAGTCGCAAGGAGTGCATCCTGCCGGGCCAGTACCGCGCATTCGCGGGCGCGTTGACGCTGCACCACCTCGGATCTCATGGCACTCCCGGCAATGCACCGGTGGAACGTCTGAGGCCGCTCTCGCTGGCGCGCATCGCTCGCGAGACGAACGACTACCACCTCCCGCGCCTGAGCGCCGAACTGCAGATGCTCGACCGGCGAGGCTTTGTCGATCCCCACTGGAAGGGCGCGGTCGAGAAGCTGCTCGCTGGCGAGACGCGGGCTGCGCTCGACGAGGGTCGCGCGTTTCTCGTTCGCCTCGGCCGTCATGGCGGTGCCGAATGCAAGACGCTCTCGGGAGAGGGGGTGGCGCAGATCAAGATCCTCCAGGTCAACAATGCTGAGGGCAGACGAAATCCGCCGGTGTTCCTGAGCTACACCAAAACGGTCTGGCTCGCCGGCAAGGATGCCCGCGACCGGAGGCACCTGTTGCCCTTCGGCTGGGCGCTGGTCGAAATCGACCCGCAGGAGGACCTCGCCGAGCTGCGCGCGTGGTGCGACCGTCAGGCGCAGTCGCGGCCAGATATGGCGAGCATCCGCGCCGGCTTTGCCGAAGCCCGCGCGGTTGCCGAACAGCAGGCCGAGCAGCTTCGAGCCGCGAGTGCAGCGGCGCTCGCCGCAGAGAAGGAGCGACTGGCGCAGGAAGCCGAGCGCGCGCGGCGCAAGGAAGCTCTGGGCCCCGAGATGCGCGAGATCGACGAGTTCGTCGACGCGTACCGCCAACGGGCCGACCAACTGCGCGGCGGCAAGGACAAGCCGAACACGGCCTACCATCAGCGTGCGCAAAGGCTGGCAGAAAGCGCAGCCAACTGGGGCGCGAACGAGACAAGGGCGGCCGTCGCCGCCATCGAGGAGTGGCTGCCGAAGGTCGTGACCATCGATCTGAAGAGCCTGCGCAGAACCCCGTGGCTTGCGGCCCTGCGCACGCGGGCGCAGGGCTGATCTGACCATAGTGAGAAGCGGGCGGATCATGAGCACTTGGTTCATCACCCGACACCCCGGCGCCCGCGAATGGGCGCGCAGCGTTGGACTGCGCATCGACCAGCACGGTGTGCATCTCGATCCGGCCGAGGTGCAAGCCGGGGACACGGTCATCGGTACGCTGCCGGTCCATCTGGCCGCCCAAGTCTGTCAGCGGGGCGCCCGCTACCTGCACCTCTCGCTGGACGTCCCGGAGAACGCCCGCGGCCAGGAACTCGACGCCGACAGCATGGGCGCGTGCAAGCCGCGGCTCGAAGCGTACACGATCTGCCGGGGGCCTGGCGGCGAAGGCGAGACCGCATGACCATCACCTTCGTCACCCGGCACGCCGGCGCGCTCGAGTGGGCGCGCGAAGAACACCTGCTCCCGGAAGGCTGCGTCGTTGCCAGCAGCTTCGACCCCGAGCATGTCGAGCCCGGCGATCTGGTCATTGGTACGCTGCCCGCGCAGGTTGCCGCGCGTATCTGCGAGCGTGGCGGGCGCTATCAGCACCTGACGATCGACTTGCCAGAGCAGCTCCGGGGCAGCGAACTGACTGCGGAGCAGATGCGGGCATGCCGGGCAAGACTCGAGGAATTCGACATCCTGCGCAGCACGCTGCGGCCGCGGAGCACTGCGCAGCCGCAGCGCAACGTTCACGTCGTGCTGGCCAGCGGCGAGAACCTGCCGAACCTGATTCCGGCGCTGGCGAGCCCGATGAAGGCACAGCAGGTGGTCATTCTGGCCAGCAGGACGATGGCGCAGACCGCCGTGATGCTGCGCCACGGACTCCTGCGCAGCGGTCTCGATGAGCGTAGTGTGCGCATACACCCGGAGGGGTGCCCGGACCACGACCTGAAGACCATTTTGCACTGGGCGCGCGAACGCGCCGCGGAACTCCATGCGGAATACAGGACAGACCGGCTGATCCTCAACCTCACTGGCGGCAACAAACTGATGACGGTCGCCTTCCAGCAGGCCTTCCGGGCGCACGCGGAGATCGTCTACTGCGATACGGAGAGGGACCGCATCGACTATTTCCATCCGCTCGCGCGCACGCCCGAAAAACTGCCGGTCGACTTGCTCCGGCTCGACTCGTACCTCGCGGTTCAGGGCTACAGTCTTCGCCAAGAGGTGCCTGACGCGACGGGCATCGAGCAGCGCGCCGAACTGACCCGTCAGCTCATCTGCCACGCTCCGGAGGCGCAGGAACTGCTCGGCCATCTGAATTTTGCGGTGAAGCGCTACGTGGAACGGCGACCGCTTGACGCGCGCGTACAGCCCCAGCCTGCCGGCCCCGGGAAAGAGATCGTCGACCGGATGGTCGAGCTGAAGCTGCTCGATGCTGCCGAGAACGGCTTGCGAGTGGCCAGCGAGCGTGCCAGCCGCTACCTGGGCGGCGGCTGGCTTGAAGAATGGTGCTGGTTGGTCGGCAAGGAACTCGAACTGGGCGACAAGGGCAGGCGCCTGCATCGCACCCGTTGGGGCATCAACCTCAGGATCGACCCTTGGGATGGCGCACGTGTTGCTGCAGGCAACGCCTACCCACTGAACGAACTCGACGCAGCCTTCGTTCATCGCAACCGGATGCTACTCATGGAATGCAAGAGCGGTCAGCAGATCTCCGACCCAGGAAAGGGCCAGGACATCCTGAACAAGCTCGAAGCACTCGGCAAGCATGTGGGCGGTCGCCTCGACACGAAATGGCTCCTCAGCGCGCGGCACATCAACAGCGGGAACCAAGTCTGGCAGCGTGCGCAAAAGTACGGGATACGAATCGTGCCCCCGGAGAACCTGAGAGAGCTGAAAAACGCAGTCCTGACTTGGATGACTACCTGAACATGCTGCCCATTGCCCGCTACCGCTATCGCTTCGTCGCGCGAACTCCGGTGCAGTTTCCCGACTGGTCCGGCTCCGCGCTGCGCGGCGCCTTTGGCCACGCCCTGCGCCGCCTCGCCTGCATGACGAGAGCAAAGCAATGCACTGGTTGCCCATTGCTCGAAACCTGTCCGTATCCGGCGGTATTCGCACCGCCGCCAACAGGCGACACCTTGCATCGGTTGACCCAGGCTCCGGCCCCGTACGTCATCGAGCCCGAGTCCTGGGGCGCCCGGCGCATCGAGCCCGGAGAGTTCTGGTATTTCGACCTTGTCCTGTTGGGCCGTGCGCTGCGCGAACTGCCGCTCGTCACCTACGCCTGGCGGCAGGCCGCCAGATATGGCCTTGGGCCAGGGGATGGGCAATCCGACCTGGAATGTGTGGAACTCCTCCTGCCCGACGGTTCGTCGCAGCCCGTGCTGACCGCCGCCGAAGGCCGGATCCTCGAACACCAGCCGCCCATTCCTGATCACTCGCCGACCGAATGCCGGCGCCTGACCGTCCGTCTGACAAGTCCACTCCGCCTGCAGGACAACGGTCGGGCGGTCCCCCCGGACCGGCTGACTCCCGATCGCCTGCTGATGGCAGCGGTTCGCCGCGCAAGTCTGAACCGCCGCTGTCACGGTGATGGCGCGCCGGACTGGGACTTTGCGGAATTGGCGCACCTGGCGAGGAACGTCAAGGGAACCAAGGCGCTCACCTGGCGCGACTGGACCCGGCGCTCGGCGCGGCAACAGCAGGTCATGACGCTCGGGGGTGTCATCGGCCTGTGGCAGATCGAAGGAGAACTGACGCCGTTCACGCCCGCTTTGAAGATCGGCCAATGGCTGCACATCGGCAAGGAGACGGTCTTTGGCCTCGGCCGCTACCATCTCACAGACATCTGCGCCGATTCGGCCGGAGGCCGAGATTACTCGCGCCAAGGTACTGATTTGGAACCGAAAACACACGTGCCGCAGTGTAGCAACCCAGCCCTGATTTCGAAGGGATTAAGACCCGTCTTTGGCGGTTACTGAGTACTTCCCTTTGTGGTAGCAACCCAGCCCTGATTTCGAAGGGATTAAGACTTGTTTTGGTGGTACTGGTCATTGTTGCTATCCGTAGCAACCCAGCCCTGATTTCGAAGGGATTAAGACTTTCCGCTGCGGCCGTTTTGGCCGCTGCGATTTGTAGCAACCCAGCCCTGATTTCGAAGGGATTAAGACTTCCGTTTTTACCGGGCGTACCGGGCGGATTGGTAGCAACCCAGCCCTGATTTCGAAGGGATTAAGACCGCCCGATGGCCATCGACTCGAAAAAGAAACTTCGTAGCAACCCAGCCCTGATTTCGAAGGGATTAAGACCTGAAACAAGCCTGCTGAGTGAAATCCCCCGGTAGCAACCCAGCCCTGATTTCGAAGGGATTAAGACTCGTGGGAAACGACTACTTGGCGTTTCCCTGAAGTAGCAACCCAGCCCTGATTTCGAAGGGATTAAGACCGGCCGAATTGTTCTGGTACTACCGGTCATTTCGTAGCAACCCAGCCCTGATTTCGAAGGGATTAAGACCTTTTATCTCGTACCCTCCATCTTTGGGAGATACGGGTAGCAACCCAGCCCTGATTTCGAAGGGATTAAGACGAACTTGCCATCCGATTTCGGAAGAACGCCGTGTAGCAACCCAGCCCTGATTTCGAAGGGATTAAGACCTGCGCCCGATGTCCGTCTACCCGAAAAAGAAACGTAGCAACCCAGCCCTGATTTCGAAGGGATTAAGACGCGCCGCAAATGCGGCTTGTTGGACGGCGTCGGGTAGCAACCCAGCCCTGATTTCGAAGGGATTAAGACTGCGATTTCTTCGGCCGTTTTGGTAGGCCGAACTGTTGTAGCAACCCAGCCCTGATTTCGAAGGGATTAAGACTCGTCCATCCAGCTCTTTAGCTTCCCGACCTTGGGTAGCAACCCAGCCCTGATTTCGAAGGGATTAAGACACCGCGCCAACTGCCATGCTAACGGCTGCGATACGTAGCAACCCAGCCCTGATTTCGAAGGGATTAAGACAGCGTAAGCGGGTTCTGCTCGTCATTAGCTAGAAAGTAGCAACCCAGCCCTGATTTCGAAGGGATTAAGACTGCAATTTCTTCGGCCGTTTTGGTAGGACGAACTGTAGCAACCCAGCCCTGATTTCGAAGGGATTAAGACCCTGCGTTAGGCGACCATTTCCGCCCGAAAGCGACGTAGCAACCCAGCCCTGATTTCGAAGGGATTAAGACATCTCGCCGAACCGCTCCTGATCAGCTTCGCTCAAGTAGCAACCCAGCCCTGATTTCGAAGGGATTAAGACCGGCTGCCGCTGCGCGTTTCTCTGCCGCGGCTTCGTAGCAACCCAGCCCTGATTTCGAAGGGATTAAGACATACCGCCTGCTGCGTGAAGTCCCCAGACTGAGTAGCAACCCAGCCCTGATTTCGAAGGGATTAAGACGTCCCAAAAGGAAGCCATACTTTCCTGCCCAGTAAGTAGCAACCCAGCCCTGATTTCGAAGGGATTAAGACGACTGCAAGGTGGGAACAAGGTAGAAAACCGTACCGTAGCAACCCAGCCCTGATTTCGAAGGGATTAAGACCGATTACGGAAAAACAACGTTCCTGCCTCTGACGCGTAGCAACCCAGCCCTGATTTCGAAGGGATTAAGACCTGACCGGAAAAGAGCGAGTGAGACTTGCTACGACTGTAGCAACCCAGCCCTGATTTCGAAGGGATTAAGACGCCGCATTGGCTGTCCATTCCCGTAGTAGGAACGTAGCAACCCAGCCCTGATTTCGAAGGGATTAAGACTTGTGTTGGACGCCGCTACACAAAAACTGTTTATGTAGCAACCCAGCCCTGATTTCGAAGGGATTAAGACCCGTAATAAAAACCGCCCAGACTTGTTGGCAATGTAGCAACCCAGCCCTGATTTCGAAGGGATTAAGACCGGCCGAATCGTTTTTACTGTCATTTCTTTCTCGTAGCAACCCAGCCCTGATTTCGAAGGGATTAAGACTACTATCGCCGGGCTGACCGATGCCGGCCTGTGTGTAGCAACCCAGCCCTGATTTCGAAGGGATTAAGACCGCCGCTTTACTAGCGGCCAATTCCTCGGCCGATGTAGCAACCCAGCCCTGATTTCGAAGGGATTAAGACCCAGGCTCGGGGCCATAGCGCCAGAAGTGGAGTAGCAACCCAGCCCTGATTTCGAAGGGATTAAGACGAAAGATAATGGACCGGGTAATACCCGGTCCATTAGTAGCAACCCAGCCCTGATTTCGAAGGGATTAAGACGACTCGATTCCGCTGCGATAGTCGATCTTGAAAGTGTAGCTGAGTACGGTCACTGCTCGTGATGGTGTTTGGTGGTTTTCTGGTCACGCAGG
>ERZ761609.911-NODE-911-length-30060-cov-55.857290_pt1 | contig 30060 bp, 23 predicted proteins | sample MGYA00511163_ERZ761609 | MGnify/ENA primary metagenome ERZ761609 (study PRJEB28899, sample SAMN02445070) | bioreactor sludge metagenome | biome: EBPR sludge | place: Australia: Brisbane, Thorneside Wastewater Treatment Plant | collected 2011-12-16 ... | reverse complement strand
GCGGTCGAACCAGTGGAATTTCCAGCGCCAGAGCCAGTGTCCTTCGCGGCCTTTGATCTGGTCGAGCCAGGCGAAGGCGCGGTGCGCGGGTTGGTGGCGGGCTGTGTGCGCGAGGGCGATGAGGGCGAGCGAGGTGGCGTAAACGTTGGGGATGGCGGTGGCGAGGGCGTTGGGCCAGGCGCCGTTGGGGAGTTGGGTGGCGAGGAGGGGTCGGGGGTTCGCGCCGTGGTGCCGCAGGGCGAGGGTGCGGAGGGCCAGGTCCTCGACGGAGCGCGGATGCTGGGCGCGGAGGGTTTCGAGGAATTGGTCGTGGGTGGTCATGGGGTCGGGGTGTGCGGGAAGAAGAGGCCGGCCTGGTAGAGCAGGAAGACGGTCCACGCGAGGGAGAGAACGAGGGTGATTCGAAGAATGGTCATCACGGTTGACGGTACGGCGGGTGGCGCGGCGGGCCAAGCGAGTTGGCGGGGCGAAGTGGTTTGGGGAACGGCGGCGGGTGCGTCTACACTCGCGCCATGTTCAATTCTCCACAGGACGTGGCATTCGGGCTGCGCGGGGCCGGATATGCGACGGACCCGGTGCTGGTGCAGATCATCTGGCTGGCGACCCGGATGCAGAAGCCGATTCTGATCGAAGGGCCGCCGGGCACGGGCAAGACGTATCTGGCGCAGGCGTTCGCGGCAGCGGCGCGGACCGGCCTGATTCGCCTGCAATGCTTCGAGGGGATCACCGAGCGGCAGGCCATCGGATCGTTTGATGAGGCGCTGCAGCGGCTGTTTCTGGAGACGCAGGCGGAGGCGATTGACCGGCAGTGGGATCGGCTGCGGGCGCAACTGCATACGCTCGATTTCTTTACACAGGGGCCGCTGCTGGAGGCGGTGCTGCAGCCGAAGCCGGTGGTGCTGCTGATCGATGAATTGGACAAAGTGGACCAGAAGTTTGAGGCGCTGCTGCTGGAGATTCTGTCGGACTGGCAGATCACGGTGCCGAAACTGGGCACGGTGAAGGCGACCACGGTGCCGTTCGTCGTGATGACGTCGAATCAGGAGCGACGGCTGGGCGACCCGCTGCGGCGGCGCAGCTTGTATCAGCGGATCGAGCATCCGGATGTGCGGAAGGAGGCCGAGATTCTCGACATCCGGACCGTGGATGCGCCGGTGGAATTGAAGGCGCAGGCGGTGGGGCTGGCGCAGGCGCTGCGCGGGTACAACCTGGTGAAGCCGCCGTCGATTGACGAGATCGTTCAGTTCGTTCGGGCGCTGCAATTGCTGGGGCGGACGGAGATTCTGCCGGATGACCGGGATGTGCTGCTGCCGTTTCTCGCGAAGACCGAGGAGGACGTGAAGCGCCTGCTGCTGCGCGACGGCTTCAGCAGTCTGGTGGCGACGGCGCGGGAGTACCGCGATCAGGCATTGGCGGCGATGCGGGGAGCGGCGGCGTGATGATGCGGCTGGTGGTGGTGGCGATGGTTGCGTGGCAGGCGGCGGCGCAACCGGCGGCGCTGGTTTCGTTGGCGGACGGTTGGGCTGACGCCTATGGGGTGCCGCGCGAGTTGGTGCATGCGGTGATCGAGGCGGAATCGAGCTGGAAGACGGACGCGGTTTCGCCGGCGGGGGCGGTGGGGTTGATGCAACTGATGCCGGGGACGGCGGCGGCGTTTGGGGTCAGGAATCGGTTTGATGCGGGCGAGAATGTGCGCGGCGGGGTGGCGTATCTCGCGTTTCTGCTGCGGAGGTTTGATGGGGATTTGCGGTTGGTTGTGGCGGCGTACAACGCGGGGCATGGGCGTGTGGGGAAGGTGCGGTTTCGGCTTCGGACGCCGGAGACGCTGGCTTACACGCCTAGGGTTGCGCATTTGTACCGGCGGAACCGGTGGGCGACTGTCTTACGAACTCTGAAGGAGGTGCAGGAATGAGGTGGATTGTTGTTGTGCTGGCGGTGCCGTTGCTGGCGCAGGTGAAACCGGTGGTGAGCCAGCGGGCGGTGACGGGGCAGGTGCAGGTGGTGCGCGTGGCGGCGCGGTTCGCCACGGCGATTCGCGTGCCGGAGGCGGTGAGTTCGGTGGTGGTGGGCGATCCGGAACGGTTCCTCGTGGAGCATTCGGAGAAGGAGCCGGCGCTGGTGCTGGTGAAGCCGGTTTCGGCGGAGGCGGCGGAGTCGAACCTGCTGGTGCTGACGGCGAGCGGACGGCAGTTGAGCTTTCTGCTGCGGGCTGATCCAGCGGGGCCGAAGGCGGTGGACTTCGTGATGGCGTACGGGCAAGCGGGGAGTTTTCTGGTGGGGGAATCGGCGATTGCGGCTTCGGAGGTTTCCAATACGGCGGCGATTCGGCCGGTTGTGGATTCGGCGACGGACGCTTTGCAGCCGCTGCTCGACCGGCAACGGTTGGCGGCGCTGCCGGCGCTTCATGGCGACCGCGTGCAGGCGGGTGTCTCCGAGGTGATTGACCAGGGGCGGATGGTGATCGTGCTGTTCGCGGTCGTGAACCCGCAGGCGCAGGCGATCGAGATCATGCCGCCGCAGGTGCAACTGGCCGGGAAGGCGCGGAGGAACCGGTGGACAACCAGCGAGCAACTGCCTGTGCAGGACTTCCGGTTGTCGCGGCGGCGGCTGGGTCCGGGCGAGAGGGCGGACGGCGTGGTGGTGTTCGCGCGGCCGGGGTTCAAGCAGTCGCACGAGAGCCTGTTCCTGCAGGTGGCCGAGAGCGGCGCCGTCGATAAGCCGGCGCTCGCGCCCATTGGGTTTGGTGTGTCCGCAGTTCGAAAGGAGGTTGGCGATGGCCGATGAATCCACTCCGTTGATCGAGGAGCAGGAGGAGCCGAAGCGCGTGTCGTTGCTCGACAGGTTGCGTGCGCGGTTTGCTCCGGGCGCGCAGAGCCGCGAGTTGAAATCGAGTGAGCGAACGCGGGGCTTGGTGATCCTGGCCGGGGCGAGCCTAGCGTGCTTGTTCCTGTTCTTTGGCCTGTTCACGACGGATGCCGGGAGCGCGAAGAAGGCGCGCGGGACATCGCCGAATCTCGGCAGGCCCGCGAATGCGGAGGCGAATCCCGAGGCGTCTGTGCGCTCGCCGGTTCCGCAATTGTCGGTGAACCAGCAGCCTTACGAGGAGCCGAATGAGTTGACCGAGCAGGATGTGCTGGGGACGATGCGGAATCGCGGGGCGGCGGCGCCGCAGGTTCCGCCGGTGCGGGATCTCGCTTCAGCGGACTTCTCGGATCCGGCGCTGGCGGAGGCTTACCGGCGGCAGAATCTGGCGCCGCCGCCGCGTCCGGCGCCGGTGACGAATTGGGGCGAGGCGATTGCCGAGCATCAGGAACGGCAGCAGCAGCCTGCGCCGCCGATTGCGGTGGAGGACCTGCGGAAGCCGTCGCTGGTGTATGTGCGTGCGCAGACCGTGGGGACGCAGGCGCGGCCGGCGATACAGCGGGTGCAGCGGAGCCTGTTGCCGCAGGGGACGGCGCTGATTGCGCGTCTGCAGCATGGGGTGAGTTCGGCGGCGAAGGCGCCGGTGATCGCGGTGGTCGAGTACAACTATGAGGACGACGGCGTGATCGTGGTGCCTGCGGGCACGAAGGCGTACGGGGAACTCACCGGAGCGACGCCGCAGGGTTGGGTGACACTCAAGTTCCACACGCTGGAGTTCCCGAACGGGGCGACGGAGGAGATCGACGGCTCCGCGCTCGGCATGCAGCGGCAGGCGCTGCGCGGCGAGGTGTCAGGGCAGAACCACGGCAAGCGGTTCCTCACCCGCGCACTGACCGGGGTGGGGACGATTGCCGCGTTCGCGGTCGGCGGGCGCGGGATGAGTGGCGGGATCGATAACTCGATTCTGCTGCGTGAGCGGGTTGCGTCAAACGTGGCGCTCGCCGGTGAGCAGGAGATGGCGCGATTGGCTTACCAGCAGAACATCGTGGTGACGGTGCCGGCGAATACGAGGTTCTACTTGGTTCTGCATCAAGCTGAAGCGAGGCGGTCGCGCGACGCCGATTCGAAGCTGACTCAGAACGCGAGCAAGAATGGCATGTCCGATCAGGAGTTGCAGGAGATGATTCGGATTCGCAACGAAATCCGCGAGATGAATCGCTTGATGCAGATAAGCGTCACAAGCGGAGGCAGCCCATCTCCCCAACATTGATCAGCACCTGCTCCACTCTTCCGTTTTACTGGGAGCCAAATCCTACGTCAGCGGGGATCATCCGGTTGGAGCGGCAGATCTTAACAAGGGGCGTCAAAGCGGATTGCCGGCTACAAGCCGACCGATCGCAAGTAATCGGGCCGGGCCTCCGCGAACACCGAAAGGTCAATTGCGTCCGATATCGGCAAATGGTGCGAGTTTCCGTGATTGACGCGGTGGCCGACGTCCACGCATTAACCCTCAGCTTCTCCGATTGCCTTCTGTTCGCCACCCCGATGCTCGGCGCACCCCATCAACGGCCCCTCCTCGTCCGCAGCCCGATTTTGCTAGGCGAGAGACGCCTGACGTCGTCGCGCTAGCGCGAGCACTTTAGGCCGAGCGCCGGCTGGAAGGCGGAACTCCAGTCCGCGCCTGAATATTTCGGCCATATAGTATGCGCCCTCTTCTGCTACTGCTATGCCATTTAGCTCTAGAAGCTCGACTTCTTGTGGAGTGAGGCCAACGTCTTCCCGTTTGAAAGGAACCGACTTCCTATCAGCGTCCAAAGCGCGCAGCTTCTTGAATATTTCCTCAAGGGCTCGGCTCTCTTGGGATATTTCAGTAATTTTCTCTTTGCTGCAGTCGGCAACTGCATCGCGTACTGCACTAGGCGCGAGAACGCGGTCGGTCCATTGGGTATTTCCCTGAGACTTTCCTGCGGCCAAGTATAGTAGCCTAACCACGTCGCGAGCTTGGATCTGGCCACGAAAGTCAGAAAGTGCAGCGAGCACCCACTCGGCCGACCTGCCTTCACGTGATTTATCGGTCCCTAATTTTCTTCCCCACAGTGCGACCAGTGCTTCCGTCAGCTGCGCTTCCTCCATGTCACGGATCTGGTCAACCGGGAGAGGCTCTCCGAACAAGCCTGCCTGATTAGCAACCCAGGCAACTAAGCGCAGAGCTTCCACTTTGTCCCAACGGAGAGCGTACGGTTCATATCGAGCAAGTAGTTGGCCGGAGTTTTGAAGCACGGCTGCGGTAACGATGTCTCTTCGAACAAATACGAGGAGTCCAATTGATCGCTCGGGCTGCTGTTCAAGCCAGTTTGGGACATCTTGAAGAAGCGACCGGAGAGCCAATTTTTGGGCGGAGTCGGTGGTGACCTCCTGAAACATATCCTCCAAGCCATCGAAGACTAAAAGTAGGCGCTTTTGACGTGCGGCCAACTCTGACGACAATTCCCTGCCCGCTCCTTGCTGCTGGACTCGATACCCAGCAGACCAGGCAATCAAATCGAGCCAATTCTCTCGCCACTGCCCTTCGTGGAGGCTTGCCACCAACCATTCGCGAATCGTGTCTTGGATTTGGAACCAGTCAAGCCCCTCGCCGAGAGCGAGTGAGTTAATTGCGGACTCTCGAGCCGCTTTCACGACCTCTATTGCTTTCCCACTTACACTCTTAGCCTGAAGTATCGGAAGTATGTCCGCGTCCACGCTCGTCTTTCCAGTCCCCGTCGCTTCGACAAAAGCCTGCCAAGATTTTCGTCTAACTACGTGGAGATATGTGAATGTTTTGCCGGCTCCCTTCGCGCCAACGATCACCGAAACGGGCAATTGGGCTCGGTGGTCAGCGACGAGACGTCGGAGTGGCGAGATCGGCAGGAAATTTTCTCCTTCACCCTGTTCTGCAAAGACCAATAGACGCGCGGTCATGGCAAGCTTGTCTCTCGCAGCATCAAGGCCGCCTACTGCTGGTGTTGTAACCGCCGGAGGGTGCGGAGGCGACGGCACTAACTGAACAAGGGGGAGGATTGTATCTCGAATCGAGCTCTTTCGGATTACGGACAGAGCTTCGTCCCAATATGCTGGGAGCGTGAGCAACCCCCCGTCAAACCACGTTGGGCCTCGCAGTGCGTCTGCTGCGTCGATTTCTTCATTCACTGAGTCCGAGACTGCTGAAAGCAATCGCTCCTCGATTCCGGTTAGCACATCAGTGCCCCGGAATTCCATGGGCACCTGATTCAAGACCACGTTGGGAACAGGGTGGGTATCGTTCGAGGAAGGGGCGCGCTTAGCTATCAAACCCAAGATAAGTTCTGTCCCGCTCAGGGACTGCCCACTGAGTGTCGTGACAAATACACGGCAGGAACGCGGATCGAGCAATGCCCCCGCGGCGAGTTCGGACAATCCTGCCCTGAGGTCGATGACAACAGCGGCAACTCCCAGTGCTCGACCGAGAGATGACAGTAAGTTTACTAGCACGTACGGATGGTCCCTGCCTTGGAGCAGGTGTTCGGGGCGAATGTCAAGCGTGGGAAACATCCGGGCGGAACGAAACGCAGGCAATACATATATGCCATTGAGGGACGCATCCTGAAGGCGAGACGCAACCAAGGCGATAGAACCTAGAGCCTTTGGGTCGGGATCGCCATGAACCAATGCGAGAAAATCAGCAAACGATACTGGTGGGGACGGTAGCCTCTTTTCAAGCAGCCAAGTTATGCCGGGTGCTTCCAAATCAGCGTCGACAAGGAGCACGGAATTGCTTGCCTCTGCCGAAATGGCCTGAGCCAAGGCAATTGCGTGCAGTGTCCGCCCAACTCCGCCTTTAAACGAGTGGAACGCGAATACTAGCGGGGCGTCTTCTGGCAGAGGGTCAGGTTGTGCGCAGTTCCGACCACCATCTTGCAGCAGAGCGGGTCGGGCGAATGTTGGGACGACTCGCGGGGCGGGAGCTGATTCGTCTGTCTCTTCTAGCGTCACCGGCAGTTCTCGTTGGATGCCACCTGCGCTTTCCAGCACAATCACCAAGTGGGTGAAGAGGTTTGGCGGCGGTTCGATAACGCGCGGGTCGAACAAGTTGCGCAGCCAAGCGATGGCCATCTTTCCCGATCCGGGTCGTATCCGGACCGTGGCGCCATCCCAGTATGCTCTAGCATCTACCAACCATTCGGGCCACCGCCGCTCTGCTTCAAGGGCCTGTGTAAGCGCGTCTTCAAAATCGAGCCAAGTGTAAAGCTTGACATCAGAAGGAATCATAGGAGCAACTCCCCTTTGGTCCACTGCCAAACCTGTTCAAGCCACTGGTGCAGTGCAGCTTCATCTGCCGGCTCCATGTCGACCCCGTACCGCCAAGCTTGGTGCGCGAACTTCAGTTGTAAGCGTGTGCCGGCGTCCCTCAACCGAAAGCTGACGTTAGCACCGGTGACTGTGGCAGGTAGTTTTAACCTCTTGGTCCAAATCGTAAGATCGTGCCCCCCGTCTTTGAAGCAGGCGGGCTCAATCTGCGACGTATCGCGCAGTCTATTGCGTGTCAGCCACGCCGCCTTCAATCCGCACTCGACGGCGTAAAAAAGAAGTAGCTCTTGATTTTGTACTTGTGCGCATGCTGGTTGCCGTTGCCGTTGGAAAGCCTTCCGTAGATGCCCTACTCCTGCGTGAATCATTTCGGTTTCGACTTGTATCGTAACTTACGCCCGCATCCGCTTGCGAATCCAAGATGCCGTTCCCACAGCAAAAGCCGCTTTGGTCTGAAGGCCCACGCGAGAGCAAGACTTTGGGCCAATCCCCTAGGTTGATCCAGATTCTGGGTCCACATTCAGAGGTGATGTAATCGTCGACTTGTGTAAGCGAAGTCAGAAGTGCTCGAAGGATGGGACGTGGGGAGTCCTCCCGGCGAGACCAGGGCGTCTGGGCTCATATAAACTGCCGCGCGCCAAGACGGCGGTTGAAGGGCATTCAATCAAGCGGACGAGCCGATTCATGCCACAGCACTCCCCACAAACGCCCTAGCGCTTTTGATCCAAACGGGCGTATTGTCGACGACTGGTGGAACTGCTTGCGACAACAGATTCAGCCGGTCTTCAACTCCCGGGGTGGTTACCTCAGGTCGATTGCGCGTCCTTTCAACCTTTGACATCCCACACTCTCTTTCCGAGATGCGGGGTAAGCCGCTATTCTGTGGGTGTTCGCGAGGATACCTCCGCATGCCGCGAGTGCACGGCTCCGAGGCTGGGAATTGGGGGCTGGCGTACTGGGTGGGCCAGCGCCTGCGGAGGGGTGTGGATGGACTGGCGGCGGAGGCGGGGTTTCTTCAGGAGCGGGCGCGAACGGCGAATTCGGCTCAGCGGGTTTCGTGGTTGTGGAGGTGCTGTGCCGCGTTGGCGCTGCTGGCGGCTTTGCGGGTGGTGTTCAGTTGGGCGAATGCGACGGCGGGGAGTCCGGTTGCGCTGGTGGCGAGTTGGTTTGCGCTGCTGTTGATGCCGAGGCCGGTGCCTCGGTTGCTGCTGGTCTTCGCGAGGCTGCTGGTGGCGACGTTCACGGCGGCGAATCTCTCGACCTTGATCGCGTGGGCGACGGCGGCGTATCCGGGGCTGAAGGCGGGGTCGGGCGTGTTGACGCTGGTCAACATGGCCGTCTGGATGGGGATGACGGTTTGGGCGCTGGCCGGTTTCCGGCGGCGGCGCGCCGGGGCAGCGGCGGCGGTTTCCACGTCCAAGGTGGCGGAGACTGTGAATGTGGGGGTGGAAGCGAACATTCCGGCGGTCACCTTCGCGTCGTTTGGCGGCGGGGAGGAGGCCAAGCGCGAGGTGCGGATGGTGGCCGCGAACCGGTTCGGCCGGGGTGGGACGCCGGTGGTTCGGAACGGGATTCTGCTGTATGGCCCGCAGGGGACGGGGAAGAACCTGCTGGCCGAGGCCACGGCGGGCGAGTTTGGCGCCAATTTCATTCATATGCGCTGCCCGGAGTTGATGAGCGTGGGGGTGGGTTCGACGGCGGCGGAGATCCGCCGGGTGTTCGATGCGGCGGCGCAGCGCCGGCCGGTGGTGCTGTTCCTGGATGAGATGGATGCGCTCGGCAGCCGGAAACAGCCGCAGGGTGTGGGGACGGACCTAGGCGGCGGCGGGCGCGAGTACAACGCGGTGACGACGCAACTGATGCAGTCGATTGACCGCTACCGGGCGGTTGATGGGCTGCTGATCATGGCGGCGACGAACAGCCTAGATGGGCTGGAGCCGACGCTGATTCGCGAGGGGCGTTTCGATGTGAAGCTGCGGCTGGACCTGCCCAATCGGGCGGAGCGCGAGGCGATTCTCGCGAACATGGTGAAGGCGGGGCGGCACACGGCGGCGGGCATTGCGGAGGTGGCGCGGCGGACTCCGGGATGGAGTCCCGCGCGGTTGCGGGGCCTGGTGGACCGGGCGATTCTCGGAGCCGGCGGACGGGTGATCACGGACAGCGACATTCTGGCGGCGTTGGAAGAAACAGGCGGGCGGGACCGGCCGCAGGTGGAGGTGGTCGAGTGGGAGGAGGTGGTGCTGCCGGAGGCCGTGGTGGCCGACATCAAAGCGATTCTGCGGCTGCTGAAGCCGGGCGTGGCGGAGCAGTTGGGCGTGCCGGCGCCGAGCGGCCTGGTGCTGGTGGGCCAGCCGGGGACGGGCAAGACGCTGGTGGCGCGGCTGATTGCGTCGCAGGCGAAGCGGAGCTTCTATGCGATCACGCCGAGCGACATTCTGTCGGGTGCGGTGGGCGGTTCGGTGAAGCGGATGACGGAGGTATTCGGCAGAGCGCGGGAGAATGCGCCGTCGATCCTGTTCTTCGACGAGATGGACGCGCTGTTTCCGGCGGCGGCGGGGTACGCGAGCCAGCATGATGTGCAGTTGGTGGAGCAGGCATTGATCGAGATCAGCGAGCTGCGCCCCGAGCATCAGGTCTTCCTGATTGGGACAACCAATGACCATTCGCGGGTCGATCCGAGAATTCTGCGCGGCGGGCGGTTCAGCGAGAAGATTGAGATCGGGTTGCCGGACGATGAGGGGTATCGGCGGTTGGTGGAGATGCACTTCAGGTCTACGCAATTGGCGCCGGAGTTGACGGCGGCGCGCATGGTGGAGATGATGCGGGGGCTGAGTCCGGCGGAGATCGGCGCGGTGGCCACGTCGGCGAAGCGCTTTGCGCTGGCGAGGACTCCGGAGGGCGCGGACGCGCTGCTGCCGATTGAGGCGCGGGACGTGGAGATGGCGATCGCGCGCGTCCGTTAATCGGCAAATCCACAAACTCGTTTCGGGAAATCCGATTCCGGCCCTATTCTGCCTCCCAAGTTCATGCTCGTGCATGAGCTGATCTCAGGTCCGGGAGGTATCCCTCAAATGAACAGACTCCTGGGTGACCGGCGCTCGGCTGCGCTGCTGCTGGCCGCCGTGATCCTTCTTCTGACTACTTCGAACGCCATCCTGTTGGCGCAGAATCTCGGCGCGGCGCCGCAAACGAACATCGCCGTGCAAGGGCAGACGGGCGCGCAGCCGGAAGGCGCGTTTCTGAACCTCGTCAACTGGATTGGCAACGTGATCGCGCCGGTGGGCGCGGGGCTCTCGATTGCCGCGGGGCTGGTGTCGTACATCTCCGGGCGCGGCGTGATGCGGTATGTCGTGACGGCGCTGGGGTGTTTGGCAGTGTCGGGCGTGACGCGCCTGCTCGAGTTCTGGATCGCGCAGGGCGGCGGAGGCGTTTCCTGACGCGCGCTTAGGCTTTGGCCGGGAGCGCGGCTGTGATTCGCGCTCCCGGCACAGGCAAGAGGACATCCCATGCCAACTTTCCTTTTCGATGTGATGCGGGTGCTTCTGTTACTGACAGGGCCGGCGGCGTTCGTGTGCCTGGTGAACGCGGGCATCGCATTGCGCAGGGAAGGCGGGACGGTGTTCTGGATCGGCGGCGGGTTCTCGAAATGGATGCTGTGGGCGGTGATCTTCCTGGGTTTGGAACCGACGCTGACGTGGTTTCAGTTCCTGGGGATTCCGGTGGCGTTTCCACCGGGGTATGCGGTTGGGACGCCGTGGCTGGCGAACATCCAGCAAGGGATTGCGACGTTCGTGAGTTCGTTTATCGTGGCGCGGATCGCGCCGGTGGTGGCGGCGTACTTCGTGATTCGCGCGGTGTTGGATACGGCGTCCGGCGCGGGTCCGTTGCCGTCAGTGTTGAGCGCCATGTTTCTGCTGGCGATCTCGAGCACGCATGCGCTGATCGATGCATGGACGCCGGTTGGCAACCGCTTCTCGATTGCGCTGGGCCTGGAGACGATGTGGACTTACCTGGCGAGCCGGATCATGCCCATCGCGGCGGGGCTTGCTGTTTGCGGGGCGATTGTCCTGTTCGCGTTCAACCGGCCGGGCTACCTGCGGCTTGTGATGTGCGCCGGCGGCTTTCTGACGGTGAGCGCGCTGTGGGTTCTGATCACGCGGATGATGTGAGGCGCGGGAGACGAGATGGATTTCCTGACCGGGCTGACCAATCTGACGAGCTGGTTCGGCAATGTGATGCTGCCGACGCTCGCCGGGCTGTTCTTTGTCGTCTCGGTGTTGCGGTTCTCGCGCGGCGGTTCGCACCAGTATTCGATGTATGCGGGCTTTGCAGCTTTGATGGTTTCGGGGTTGCTGCGGGGGATTGAGCGGTTCACGATGCAGCGGGCGTGGAATGATCCGGACGCGATTTGGATCACGCTGCTGGGGCTGGTGAACTGGTCCGCGAATGTCTTTCTGCCGCTGTACGGAGTGCTGCAGGTGGTGATGGCGATCATGCACTTCGGCGGCATGGGGTTTCGCATCTACCCGGGGGCGCCGTGGGCGAGGCACATCCTGGCGGCCATGCTGTGCTTCGGGCTTTCGGGAGCGCTGCGGCTGGCTGAGTTCTTTATTGCGCAAGGAACGGGAGGCGTGAGTTGAGCGATGGCGATTGAAGTGACACCGGTGCACCGGAACCTGCATCAGCGGGTGACGTTTTTCTACCTGGAATTCGAGGACCTGTTCGTCGTGATCGGGTTGGCCGCCTTCATGAACATCTTCGGTCGGTTCCTGAACCGCGAGTTGCATGGGATTCCGTTGGGGATCGTGCTGCAGTACGTCGTGCCTTTGATCGCCGTGCCGGTGTTGATGCTGTTCAAGTACGGCAAGCCGCGAGGCTATCTGCGCGATCTGCTGGCGTGGCACGCGAAGCCGCACATCTATTGTGGGCTCGAACCGGACCGGGAGTTTGCTTCAGAGTTTCTGCGCTAGGAGGAGACGATGCCGATCACTGCTGCCAAGTATGAAGAGGCGTTGCGACGCCCGGCGCTGTGCGAATTGCTGCCGGTGCGCGAGTATCTCGACGGGGTGATGGTGCAGGTCGATGGGAGCCTTGTCGCCGGGTATGAGTTGACCGGGATCAACGGCTTCTACCACGACGACGAGATGCGGAACCGCTCGAAACACGCGCTGGAGGCGCTGATCCGTTCACTGCCGGAGCGCTCGATGCGGCTTCAAATGCGCTTCGAGATTGGCGAGGGGATCGGGGATGTGCGCGCGGCGTATCCGCAACTGAACCGGAACGAGAACGCGGCGCTGCAGTCGATTGACCGTGAGCGGATGGATCGATGGGATTCGAACGAACGCCGCGGACACTACCTGCGGCACTTGCTGCACGCGTACTTCATCTGGAACCCGCGCATCCATCATGAGCTGGCAGAACGCCTGCAGGGCAAGAAGCGGGGGCTGTTCAGCCTGTCAGTGGAGAAGTGCGTCGAGCGTGCGCGGCGCGAGCATGAGGATCTCCTTTCGGAGTTCGGCAGCCTGCTGGCGGGCGTGGAGCAGACGCTGGTGGCCACCGGGATGGGCGTTCGCCGGATGACCGATGACGAGATGTTCTTCGAGGCCAAGCGAGCGCTGAATCCGGCCGTCGAGGATCGGAGTCCCATGCGGCGCGCGGACTACTCGCTGCAATATCGAAGCGCCCGGAGCCAGATCACGAACACGAGCATCGAGGACGAGCAGGAGAACTTCATTCAGGTAGGCGGGCTGCTATACACACTCGTCAGCCTGAAGGATCTGCCGGACGGAACGTTTCCGGGGATCCTGCGTGAACTGATGGTGCTCGACTTTCCGATCATCGTCAGCGCCGAGGTGACCATCCCCGACCAGACGAAGATCCTCGATCACTTCAAGGGGCGGCTCCGGCGCATGCAGGCCGCGCAGCGCGACTCGCACGGCGGGTTCAAGATCAACGTGGAGGCGCAGGTCGCGCAGAACCAGCTTCAGGAGGTTCTGCAGGCGGTCATCTCGTCATCGTTGAAGGTCTGCAATTACTCGCTTGTCATCGCGGCGCGCACGTCCACGCCCGTTGTGAGCCGCGCGGATCTCGAAGAAGCGCAGCGGGTGCTAAACGACAGAAGGCAGCGCGTGATTCATGCAGTGACGCGAATGAACGGGGCGCGCGCGATCCCTGAATCGCTGGCGCAGCGCCGGCTGCTGATCGGAACGCTGCCGGGCATGGCGCAGGAAAACAAGCGCGACATGAGTTGCCTGACGCTTCATGCCGCGGATCTGCTTCCCATCGAGACGCCCTGGCAGGGCACACCGCAATCGCCGCTCATGCTGCTCGAAACCCCATACCGGCAACTGATCCCGTTCTCGCCCTATGACCCCTCGGTGGGCGACGCCAACATGCTCTTCATGGCGAAATCCGGCGGCGGCAAGACCTTCATGGCGCAGATGTTCCTGCTGATGATGGCGCGGGCGAATCCGCTGATCTCCATCGTCGAGCGAGGCGACTCCTACCGGCCTCTGGTGGAAGTGATGGGCGGCCGCGTGATTGAGGTTGACCTGGAAGGGACCGAGACGCTGAACCCTTGGGATCTGCCGCCCGGCGCACTTCAGCCGGCGAAGGACAAGATCGCATTCCTGAAAAACCTGACGCGGCACATGATCGGCGATCTTGGCCAGACGGACACGTCGATCCTCGACAACATCCTCTCGGAGGCAATTGCGAAGGTGTACAAGCGCGCGGCGGTGCGGGTCGACAACAAGACGCCCACCTACACGGATCTCCGCAACGAGCTTTCCACCTGGACCGACGAGGAGCGGATCGAGCATATCCGCGAACTGGCGCTATTGGCCTCCGTGGCGCTGCGGCAATGGACTGGCGAGAAGGGCGTCTATTCGAAACTGTTCGACCGGCACACGACGATACGCACCGATGCGAACTGGCTGTTCTTCAACATCGAAGGGCTGAGTTCCGACCCCCGGCTCGAAACCGCTATGAGCATGCTGATTGCGCAGGCGATGTCGGAACGCGCTTCGGGCCGATCAGGCCAGCCTTCGATCACGGTCCTGGATGAATGCTGGTCGCTGCTGGAATCGCCGGTGCTGGCGGACTGTGTCGTGCAACTGTTCCGAACCGCCAGGAAGCGCGGGGCGAGCGTTTGGGGCATTTCGCAGACGCTCGAAGACTTCGTCGGCACGAAGCAGCGGCCGAAGGAGCATGGTGCCGGGATCCTGCGGAACACATCGGTGAAGGTCATCGGGCAGCAACCGGGCGACGTGAGCCCGCTTGTCGAGCACCTGGCTCTGAATGAGGTCGCGCTGAGCGAGATCAAGCGGTTCTCGGCGCCGCGCAAGGGGCGCAGTGCGGAGGTGCTGCTGGTGCTCGGCGAGAAGTCCGAGACAACGCAAACCATCCGGCTTGTCCCGACGCCGATCGACTACTGGATCGCCACCACCTACCCGCGTGAGCGCGCCTATCGCGCCTACCTCCTCGGCCTCGATCGGAACCAGAACCACAGCTTGATCGAGGTCTATCGCGAGTTGGGCGAGCGGTTCCCCAATGGGCTCGCCGATGTCGAGGCCCTGCCAGAAGAACTATCGGGGAGTGTGCAAGTGGCAGCGGCCTCGAAGCCGCGAGTGACAGGCCTTCCGGCGACTGGAGGCGACCGTGTTTGATTGGCAACATCTGGTGAAGCTCGTCGCCATCTCGCTGGCTCTGGTCCTGGCGCTTGCCGTGATCGCGCCTCGGCCCGTGTATGCGCAGTTGAGCCTCGGCGGTATCACGGGCGCATTCAACCTGGTCAACCAGGTGGCCAGCAACATCCTCAGTTTCATCAACGACACGATGCGGCCGCTGCTCACAGGCATCCAATCCGCGGCGCAGGCGCTCCAGAGCTTCCTCAATCAGCTCAGACAGCTCTATGCACAGGTGGTCTGGCCACTCTCGGAGATCAACCGGGCCAGAAGCCTCGCGGTGCGCCTGATAGCGACGTTCAGGGATCTGCTCGATGACCTCTACGGAATCGGCGTCGATAGTGCGCAGCTTTCGAATGGCCGCCGGCTGGAAGCCGTGATGAGAAACCGGCAGGTAGGAGACCACGCTCAACTCGCCGCCGAGTTCCGGCGCGCCTTCGGAGCACTGCCCGCGTTGACAGAGGCCCACCACGAGGAACGCAATCTGATCGATGTCGATGATGCGCTGGCGATCGACCAGTTGATGACCCTGAAGATGGGCGACGCATCGGCGCATCGAACCTTGAGCGCTGCAGAAGCCATGGAGGATGAGGCCACCCGAATGGCACCCGGTACCGCCGCGATGTCTGCGGCGGCTGCGTCCATTGCCGCGCTGCAGAGCCAGGCGCACATCCAGAAGATGCTCGCCGGGCAACTCCGTCTGGAGGCCGCACGGCTGGCTCACGAGACGATGGCGCTAAAGCGCGGCGCACACTTCACGCGGGAATCGCGCGGCAAGCTCACGGAGTTGAACCGGTAGGAGGGCACGATGGCAGCGCTATCCCGAATCTGGGTTTTCCTCATGCGGAATCGGACGCGCCTCATCGCGCTTCTGCTGATCCTCTCGTTCTTCGCGCCCCAACCAGCAAACGCCCAGTTCGGGTTCCTGCTGAGCCTGGTCAACCTCGTTACCAGCGGCCTCGGCACGTTGAACAACGCAATGTCGAGCGTCAACAGTGCGCTGCGCAATGTGATCGCGCCGATTCTCCAGCAGATCAATTCGATCATGGCTGCGGCACAGCAGATCATGGGTGCGATCTTCGATTTCCAGCGAAACATCATTTACCCGCAGCAGGCGATTGATCGCGCGCGGGGGTTGGTCGGCCAGGTGAGAGGGATCTATGCGACCATCCACGGGATTTGGAGCATCACTGTTCGCAGCGCCACTTTGCCGAATCCGCGGCGGCTTGAGGCGGTGATCCTGTCGCGTGACCCCGCGCAGATCGGCGCCGTCGGCGGAAGCTTCGGTTCCGTCTATACGCCTCTGCCCGGCGTCAACGAGGCGCATCCGACACAGCGCGATCTGATCGATTCCTCCGACGCCGCCGCGCAGGCCGCGATGAAGCGGGCAATCGCCATCGACGCTATCGCCGACCAGGAATTGGAAGTGGCGGAGCAGATGTTGATCGCACTCGAGTCCACAGCCCCGGGAACGGCGGAAATGATCGGCGCGCAGGCGGGCGCCTGGCTCGTGCGGTCGCACGCCTACACGCAGCAGGCCCTTGCGGAACTGATGCGCATCCGCACCATCGAATTGGCCGCACAAAGCGCCCGCATCAAGGAGTCGGCCAGGTTCGCCCGCGAAACCCGGAACAGCCTGACGGAGCTGAACAAGTAGGAGCGAGAGGCTATGTTCCTGTTCGAGCAGATGTTCAATACGGCCCTCAACGGCATCAACACGGCTGGGCTGATGAGCAACATCATCATCGTCGCCTACGGGGTTCTGCTTGCTTCGCTTCTGTTCTCCGCCTATGAGGCATGGGTGCGTGGCGGCGACGTGCGCTCGCTTGGTGTATCCGCCGCGAAGTATCTGGCAGTGGGTCTGCTGTTCGTCAACGGAGGGGCGCTGTATGACTCGGTCTTTCGTGCCATCGTTGGTTCGTTCAACCAGTTGGCTCACGCGATGGCGGGCGTGGGGCCGACCGATGTCTTCGCCGGTTGGCTGGCTGAGATCCGAAGCGCCGCCGACAACTCGGCCACCTTCCTGAACCTCGTCACCGGTGTGATCTCGGGCTTACTCAGCGCCGTCCTGCTGCTGGTGGCGATGATCCTCTACCCGGTCGCTTACACGATCTTCGCGGTTCTCTACTCACTGTTCGGGACAATTTTGTATGTCGTGGGGCCGCTGGTTCTCTCCGTGTTGCCGGCCTTGGGGCTTGGGAACTTGGCCCGGCGTTACGCCGTGAACGTTTTCGTGTTCGCATCGTGGGGGCTGCTTTACGGCATCTTCTGCCGCCTCGCCATGGCTCTGAACATTCACAGCATGGCGGCCATCATTGGCGCCGGGAGCTTTGGCGGGGCATTGCAAGGTGCAACGGCGGAAGTCCTGCTTGCCGCCGCGAGCATTCTGTTCTCCGTCTGCATCCTCCTCATCCCGTTTCTTGCGAAGCGGGTTGTTGAAGGCGATCTCGGCTCGACCATGCTCATGGTTCTGGGGACCACCGCGGCGATGGCGCAAGCTGCGGCCTCCTCCGCTACTGGCGCTGCGGACGGTTACAGCCGCACTGCATCGTCGGGGAGCAGAGCGGGAGGGGGCAGCGTGCCTTCTGCGGGCGCGCCGCCGTCACCCGCTTCTCCAGCACCAGTCACACCGTCCGCTCCCTCACATTCGACGGCACCGGCTGGACCGAATGCGGGAGCAGGCACGATCGGGCACCACCGCCCAGTCAACATCCCTCACGCCGTCGGCTGGCTTGCCGGCGCAGCGGCAGCGCTGGGCGTCCAGGGCGGCCAGCGAATCATCCGGGCCGTCAGGGCGGCTGGATCAACTCGGAATTCCGAATAGAGGAGGCGGGACGCGATGTTTGGGCTGACACGAAAGGAACGATCCGCACTGCCGGAGAAGCAGCAGATCTCCAAGTTCTACGAGATGGACGGCGCCTTGCGGGCGTACGCCAATCGCATGGCCGTGCTGGGCCTGACCTGCGGGGCTGCATCAGTGCTGGCCTTGGGCTTGTTCGCCTACGTGCGTCTGCAACCGCCTGTGGTGATCCGCGTGGATGGCGCCGGCGAGGCAACCGTGGTCGGAGGAACCGCATTGCATGTCCAGACTGGGCTCGTTCCTTCCGTCCAGGCCCAGAGCCCATCGACACCCGACTCGGGCACTGCCCCAACGGACGTGGAAGGCCGCGCCATCGTGAGGAAGTTCCTCCACGCCTACCTCACCTACACGCCGGCGAACGTCGAGCGCCAGTACGCCGACGCGCTGAACCTGATGACTGTCAACCTCCGCACGTTCACCATGAACAGATTCCGGGAGGACGACACGCTGGGCAAGATCAAATCGGAGTCCATCACCTCGAGCATCAAGATCCGGTCCATCGAGCCAGCCGCCGGAATGCCCTGGGCCTATCAAGTGTTCGCAGCGAAGGAGGTACGCCGCGTCACGACACAGCGAATTGAGCAAACCGAAAAGATGGTCTGCCGGTATCAAGTCCGCCTGGTCTACTCCGGCCGTTCACAACAGCATCCGTCTGGCCTGCTCGTCGGCGAGTTCTGGGAGCAGCAAATGGTCGGCGACCGCGATATCGGGCTGGACCAAAAGAGCACATTGCTGGATCGATAACCTGGCTGTGACCACCCAAGCGGTGTTGCCTGAGGCTTAAATCAGTAGCACACCACAATCCTCAATAAATCCTGAGATCCACCGCACCTGTGTGCGGCGGTTGGTGTGCCCGTTTCCGGGCAGGGCGTATTCCCATGGCCCGGAAAACAAGGCAACTCATTCCGCGCGGACCGCGTCCGTGGCTGGACCGCGTTCGCCTTGGCCGCGATCCCGAGACGGGAACGCGGGAGTATCACATGGTCACTACTGATGGCGTCGTAAGAGTGGGCCCTGCTCAGGAATATCCAGCATTATTAATCACTTAGAGGAGGAGATACATAAGCATCTAGGCTCGTCGCTTGACAGGACTGTGAATTTCCTTCACAATCATCTGTGAACGACGTTCACAGCATGGAAGACCAGAATCTGATAGGGATCTTCGAAATTGCCAAGCTCGCCGGCGTGGGGCCCTCTGCCGTCGCGAATTGGCGCAAACGAAGCCCGGACTTCCCGCGTCCGGTTGCGGACCTCAAGTCCGGACCGGTGTTCCGGCGCGGGGAGATTCGGGCTTGGCTGAAAAGGAGAAAACGACAAGTGGCACATATCATCTCGACCATCAATCTGAAGGGCGGCGTAGGAAAGACGACAACGACCGTAGCTCTCGCCGAAATGCTCTCTGCCGAGTTCCGTCAGAAAGTGCTGGTGATCGACCTTGACCCTCAAACCAATGCGACGGTCATGCTGATTGGCGAGGAGAAGTGGAAGAACCTCAACTCCAAGGGACTTACCTTGGCACGACTGTTCAGGGATGCGCTTGACGGTCAGCAACAATTCGACCTGCAGCAGACGCTGCAGCGGGATGTGTCAAACGTACGAGACGTCCGATCAGTTGATTTGCTGCCCTCGAGCCTTGATCTGATCGACGTACAAGACAACCTAGCTTCGATGCCCTCCGGCCGTTACCATGCCAACATCCCGATCGAGATTCTTCGTAGGGCAACGAAATCCATCATCGATGATTACGATTACGTCCTCATCGACTGTCCCCCCAATCTGGGGATTATCACCCTCAATGGGCTGAGGATATCGGACGGGTACATCATCCCTGCTATTCCAGACATTTTGTCAACCTACGGCATTCCGCAAATCGTGACCCGCGTCAAGGACTTTGCGGCAACTATTGGGGAGCAGATCGAACCAATTGGAATTGTCATCTCCAAGTACGATTCACGAGGCTCATTGCACGGCAACACAACAAAGCGGTTGCGGCAGCAGTTAAAGGATGCCCCTATTTTCGACACGATTGTGCCATACAGCAATAAGATCGCAGAGGCCGCAGAGTACGTTCTTACCGGGACGCTTCGCCAGAAGTACGGCTATACTGGCCAATACGACGCCTACCGTGCTTTGGCCGCTGAACTGAAGAAGAAGGCAGAAGCATGAAACCTGAGCAACGCCTCCAGCGCCTGTTTTCGGTCCTTCTGGACGCGGTGAAAGATGATCCGGCGCTCGCTGTGCGGGTAGAGGTAGCACTGGGGAACGGCGAGAAGCAACTATCGCCACCGAGCGAACGCAGGAACCGGCGAACTCCGGCGCCACTTGACCCCTATGCCGAATACTCGCTAGGCGAAGAGGGCCTCCTATCCAAGCTGCGCTCCCTGGACATTGAGGCACTGAAGAACATCGTGTCGCAGTTCGGCATGGACCGGTCGAAGCTCGTGATGAAGTGGAAAACCCCGGACCGTATCATTGAGCACATCATCGCCACCGTCCGCGCACGTACACAGCAAGGGGATGCATTCAGGGGTTGATCTGAACCGAGGCCGGCGGCTAACTGCTTGAATACACCGCTGGCAGTCAACCGGTAGAAACTCTCTCCGCGAAATCAAATAGTGGCTGGTTTGATGGATCGTCAACCGTGAGGAGTTTCTTGCCCATGGCGTGCAGTTCTTTGCAGAGTGCCAGCGTTTTACTGCCGGGGGCGGCGTGGGGGACGAAGATCTGGTCGGCGAGAGCGCCCACGACTCGGTTTCGCTGTTCTGCGAGGACGGCAGTGACTCGTTTGTGCCTGGGTTCGAACGGGGACAGGATGAGCAGGCGACCGGCCGCGAACGCCGGTTGAAGTTCCGGCTTGAGGTGCATACCCTGGTTGCTGCGTGCCGGAACCCAGATCACCGGTTGGCGCCCGCGAAGCAGGATGCCCAGGCACTCCCATTCCATCGGAGAATGGAATCCTCCTATCAAGGTCCGCCCTTCATCGCGCATCGCGGTGATGGCGTCGAAGGTCTTTAGGATCACTCCGCCAGGGCATTGCGCCGAGCAGAAGAAACCAGTCCTGTCACGATCCAGAATGTCGATCGGCCCCGCTGTCCACAGCGTTGTCGGAGTAGCAGTTCCGCACATTTGCCGCAGCGAACAGGCGAAGCGCGTGTCATTCTGGCATAGCGCCGTGATCTCGGCATCAAGGACCACTGCCGCCATCATTCCTCATCGGCACCCGCGCCAAGGCGGTACTTAATGTCATAGTTGACGATGAAGTCTAGTTCTTCCGCGCTGAAGCCGTAATGCTCAGCTAGAACCACGTCGATCTCATCGATCAATCCCTTTGAATGGCGGGGCCAGAATTCGTCGTACTCGACCCGCCCGGTTACCTGCGATTGAGCAACCCGTCTGATTGCGTGCCTCCTCAAGTCCTTCATAAGTCTTGCCCCTAGCTCTCGAAGGCGCGCAGCGATGCCGGGAGATATTTCGCCAAGCGAAATCGGGAAAGTGTGAACATATTCTCTCCCGCAGTGGAAGCAATCGCCAAGTAGGACAAAATACACGAAAAACGTCGAGCTGTTTAACACCGCAAGGGCGACTTGCGCAGCACCCTTGCTGTTGAAGTGAAACGGCTTATAGTCTTCTGATTTCTTGACGCCCTCTGTTTCATTGGAAAAGAAAGGAACGAAATCGAAGCACTTAATGAACATCGTAATTACACGATGGACATATATCGGCTCGCTAGCCGTTCCGAGGCTCAAGGCCAACGGTTTGTGCCGGAGTATTTTTTTCAACAACTCCGCCGCAACGCTCGTCCCGGCCTTCGGCAGGAGCCCGAGGTGCCAGAGATCCTTTGGTGCTGGCTCGTACGTGATGCGAGAAAACAATTGCTCGCGCGCGGCGGCAAACCACTTCAGGTAGCCGCTAGATAAGAATGTTGCCGCACTCCCTTTTTCCGCTATCAATATGTCTAGTCGGAATTTGACGCCGTCGAACAGCTTGGATGGGTTGGCGTCACCGGAGTAGTGACTCACCCAAGCCTGTCGGCAACTACTTGAAACAACCTGTCTAGCGGCAGCCATTCGCTCTGTGCACGAAAAGCTGAGGGGGATTATCATTCCGAAACGAGCAGTCCTGCCCGCAAGGCTAACCAGTGACCTCTCGACGATAGGACAGTAAATGTTCCCAGTGGCCATCGTTTCAAGATTTCGCAAGGCTTTATACTGGGGAAGTTTTGCCAGTTCTATGTATGGCGGGTTGCCTATTATTACATCGAACCCACCTTCCGCCATGATCCGATGGAAGTCAACCAACCAGTGAAACGATTTCTGGTTCTGCTTCCAGACCGTGACTGACGGCCTCTTTACGCCATGTTCGGCGGCTAGGAGATCGTCCAATTCGTCCTCAAGCTCAGCGAACCTACTTCTAAGTGCGGCCTTATCGGAAACCGTTACCATTCCGTTGAGCTTTGTTTGCTGTCGTCTGAATAAGTCCACCGCACTGTCGAGTGTCTTGGCTTTGTCCTCTACAGATCTCCTCTGCTCCTCTAGGAGCAGATTCCCCTGGCCCCCGCCGATTTCCGCAATGCAGGTGTACCCAACCAGCGTGTTGCCAGCTCGGATGTTGAAGTCGATGTCGGGAAGCGGTTCGATTCGATCCTGCGATTCGACCTGGGCCATCAACTTTAGGAAAAGCCGCAGCTTGCAGATCTCGACCGCCTCTTCCATGACGTCGACCCCGAAGAGATTATTCACGATGATCGACTTCAGGATGAAGTAGTCCTGCTTCGGGTGCTGTTTGGATTCTTCCAGGATCTGCCGAAAGTCTTCGAACTTCTTTGGGTGGTGCGGAGGGCCAGCGTCCAGTTCGTCGACGAACATCTGCATCCGCTGGAGACAGGCCTCGTACAAAGGCTTCAGGATGTTGAGTGCGGCGAAAAGGAACGCGCCGGAGCCGCACGTTGGATCCAGCACGGAGACCTTCGTGATCGCCTTGTACAGCGCCCGCAGCAGTTCCGGACCTTCACAAAACTGAATGACGTCCTGCGCAAACTGGCGGATATCTAGATTCAAGGTAATGAGATCGTTGACATCCGTGATCTCTCCACCTGCCAGTTTTGCACGGACTTCCTGATAGCGCCGTCGCCGTTCCACCACCTCGCGCCAAATCTCCGTGGGTAGCGCGAACACTTCGGGGGCTTGCTTGTTCCATCCAGTGCGGTGAGCTACCGACGACAATCCAGCAGCGATGTCCTTCGGCAGTTCCCGGGCAACCCCGTGCCGGACAGCAGGGTAGATGTAGCGGTCGGGATCGTCCCGCAGTAATCGCCAGACGCCTGCCGACTTTTCGAATGCCACGGCGCAGTATTTACGCGCTGAATCCAACAAGAAGGGAATGATGGTGTTCTTGGAGATGTACTCGGTGATGTCTTCCTTGGTGTAGTACGCCCCCATCTGCTTCTGATTGATGTACTTTTCGAAGATGTAGCCGAGCACGTCGGGGTTGATCTCGCGGCCGTCGCGGCTCTCCCGCTCATCCAGGTGCCAGTCGTACTCCTTGAAGAAGTCGAACAGATGCTCGAAGGCCAGATCAGGGATTTGGATCTTCTTCCCGTGCAACTCCTCAATCTGGTGCCGCTGGAAGAGCCCGCCATTCAGGTAGTCCCTCCTCCGCCGGCACCCTCCTTCCCGACAATTCCGATTTCTGCGGGCGCAGTGTCTCTGCGCCTGCACACTCCCGAAGCTCACAGAAGAAAGGACATGAACCATGAATCCGAATCCCGTCATCGCCTGCTCGGTGGTTTCAACGAAGGATCTGAACCTCCGTCCGCAGCACGACATCGCCGAAATCGTCAGCCGCTTCCTCACCTTTGGCGAGGGCGTGGTCGCTCACTGGGTCGAGTTCGCGCGCGGCGTGCTTTTGTTCGTGATGGCTCCGGGCGACGATCACTCCGGCGAATTCTACATCTACGACCGCACGCGCGGCCAGTTCTGGCTGCTCGAACTCGCTGATGGCGTCTTCGGCGGGTACGCCGTCAGCCAGAAGCTCTCGGTGGAGGTGAAGGGTTCCGGCAACACCGAAGGCATCGAGCTGTTTCCCAAGCAGGATCGCGTGCCGGACGGACAATTTGGAAACGCGATTCGCGGACCGCTTGGCGTGCATCGTGCTGCCGGGAAACGGTACTGGTTCTACGGAGCGGCGTACGACTTGAGCGCGCAGATGGAGTACCTGCGGTCACTGCGGCGCGTCAGTGAAGCGCAACTCGCCGATCTGGTTGCCGGAGTGCCCGCGAAGACAGTACCCGAACCGGTGCACGTTGGGCCGCCACCCACGGACCGGCCCTACTTCCAGATCCTCGATCATCTGGAGGTGCGTCGGCGCGTGGGCCGCAATTGGGTGACCCAGTGCCCGTCCTGTGCCGCCGCCGGGCATGACCGTTCTCAGGACAACCTGGCAATCTCTGTCGAGGAGCCTTGGAAGTATCGCTGCTGGGCCGGATGCACGAAAGAGCAAATCCGCGCGGCGCTCGGCGCAAGCAAGGCGGTGACCCGACGAAGCTGCGGCTGCTCCGAGTGCTGAGCCAGGGCCTCAAGCGCGGGGCGATTCAGGTGCCGGACGAGGGATTGTGGGATGTCCCATTGCCCTGAGTTCGCGCGTCGAGTTCAGACTCCAGTTCCTCGATGGAGGGCAGGGGGGACTTCAGGCTGTCAGGAAGACTCTCGGTTAGTCTGAACTCCGCGATTCCCATTGGTTTCCCGATGTCGCGGAGAGCGTACTCTACCACAATGCCTTCCTTGGATCGGCAGAGGATCAGGCCGATGCTTGGCTGGTCGCTGGGATGCCGCAGGAGATCATCGGTACACGGCCGGTGAATCCATCTGGTGAATGGAAAGGTGATGGCCGATACTGTGCAGGATGAGGCAGAGAGCGGGATCGAGAACGAGTGGTACGCGGCGTGAGCAGTGGCGCAAGGTCACGCGCGCCGCGGAGGCGAGTGGGGAAACGATCAGCGAGTTTCGCCGCAAGTGCGCCATGCACCCTGAAGGCGAGTTTCGGGCCTGACGCTGACCTGAGTCTGGACAAGCATAGTTTGATACTCCAGCGTCGATGATAGCCGGTGCTGATAGTGCTGACAGACGCTAGATATTCCGGATCCCTGAGAACGTTCCTGCTCAGAGTTGCAGAGATCCTTGCTGGGGGCATGCTACGAATGGCTGTAACAGTCTCACCATCCCGAGAAGGGGTCACCCTCTCGGTCAACCTCGGTCCGCGCGCTTTCCAGGAGATTCTTGACGGCTCCGCCTAGATGTTCCTCAAGAACATTAAGAGCCTCGTCCTGAACATCCACGCTCTTGTCTATTACGGCGACTCTCGCGAGGAGGTCGCGAATGCCACGTTCTTCAAAAAAATACCTGCCCAGCGTCTGGACGGCCAGACAGCGTACCCAATAGTATTCGTCCTTTACACAAGAGCGCATGACCTCCAGCGTCCACGGGTGATCCGGGAATCCGGCTATTATTGCCGCAGTTGCAGCAACGCGGACCTCATTCTCGCTATCTTTCTTTGCGAGAGTGAACAATTGGTGTTTTGCGGTCGCGTCTTGCCAGCCAAGAGCAAGGGCATACGGAACAAGTATGCGATCTTCCCAGTTGTCTGACGTTCCGAGCACATTCAAGCTATCGCGAAGCGTACGTTCGCCCCGGCCAATGGCAGCTAGAAAGGCACCGATAAACCGGGATGTCTCCGCCGAGAAGTTTCTCTCCTCAATTCGACGAAGGTGCTTCAGCCAGGACGTGATGATTCTTGAGTCATACCACCGAGTCCCGAGAGCTTGCGCCGCCGGTATGATCACGTCCTCAACGATCTCCGTCGCGCGCGAGTCCGATCCAATTACGGCGCAGGTTTCGACTATTTTGCAGGCCGTAAGCAGAAGCCTTTTGCTTATTGGAGAGCGCCCCTCGGCATAATGGAGTTCTCCAAGGCAACGGAACGCTAGCATTATGTTCTCCGGCAACTCATCTTCCTCTGCGAGAGCCTTGAGCCAGTTACGCCGACCAACGACACCGGCGAGAAAACCGATGACGTCAAGCGCAAAGCGCTCATCAAGCATCGCACAGATGAGACGAAGAACTTCATGCCAACTCTGATCCTGCCAGTGCGTTCCGAAGACCTCTCGCTTCAGAGAATCTATATCAAGTTGACGTTCCTTCTCGAACTTGACCACGAACACGGAAGCACAAAAGTATTCAAGAAACGCTCTGTGGACGAACCCATAAATGTCTGCGCCGTAAAGAGACAAAATGAAATTTCGTGACCTCAACTGGTCGAGGATCGAAGTTGCACTCTTGGCGGCTCGGTCAGGAGTCTGAAGATACCGTTCCTTGAAATAGTGCTGAATCTCGCTCCGCAACTCATCCTTGTAGATGTAATTTCCCGCTAGCCCTCCAATCCCAGCCTGCATTCTGAATGCAAGTCGACGTAGTAAGGCATGCTTGTCCTCTTCACTTATGAAATCCGTTTCAGTTGAAAACTGCTGGAGGTGCTTGTTAATATCCCAATGCTGAATCAGGACGCTCGCAGCGTGCTGATAGAGCTTCCAGCGTTCGCGAGGTAACTCTTGGTGCCTTGAGATGATCGCCATGATCGTCAGTAGCATCGGGTTACCACAGAGTTGCTGAATTGATCCACTCGCATCATAGGCCTCAAGGAGCCTTGATCGAAGCCGGTCGGTGTCCTTGGGCCGATGTCCTAGCGTGAGGTCGTACCAATGCTCAACAAATCGATCTACCTGATTGCGATCAAGATCTTGAATTGTGAAGTGGCGGTATCCTGCATCAGAGAGGAGTCTTCTTCGGTACCCGATTTGGCGGCTTGTGACGATTACCCTGGTATTGGGGAACATCTGTGGGGTCGCAGCTATTTGGGAAGCCACAGCGTCGCGGTCTATTGGATCAAAGATTTCGTCGAGACCGTCGAACAGCAGCAGTGCGCCGTTCTCAAGCAGTTGGCTGATATGGCCCGTTGGTAATGCCCAGCCTTCTGCCCTTCCCACATACTCTAGGTACTCGACAAATGTTTCGCAGCGCCGTTGACTTCGAACTGCGGCAAAAGACCGAATTTCTATTAAGAATGGCACTCGTATCCCGAAGCGTTTCTTAATTGAAGGATCGCCTCTGTCGTCGAGGAGAGAGAGCATTATGTACCGGAGCAGGGTAGATTTGCCAGATCCTGGATCGCCAAGAATTACCGTGTGAGTATTGTTTTTCTTTGAGACGATCGTCGTCGCGGGGCGTCGGGGCTTATCTAGGTATTGCTGCATCACTACGGCGAGCTTGTCGCGTGACATGCCGGATGGCAAATCCTCTGGAAGAATCTGCTTCTGTCGCCGCAGCTTTTCCCACAGTTCCTTTGGCAACTCGATCGGTGGCGGGTTCTCCCTAACATCCTGCTCTATGAAGACGGATCGGAGAAGAAGTTGGAGATACTCTTCTTTTTGTGGCGGTGTGAGCCCGTCAAGATCAACCCGCTGGTACCGGCGCAACATGGCGGCGGCATAGCTGGCCAAGCTCGGCTTCGATGGCTTTGGAAAATTGTCATCGTTGACACGGAGGTTGGCCAAGGCAGCCGCCAACAGTTTTCCGAAATCGTCAACGGTAGTGAAAAGTGAAACAACTCGGTCAGCCTTGAGGCGCTCGCGAAGCCCTCTGACAGCGCTGCGATCATCATCTATGAAATCGGGTGGCCAAGGGTGGCTAGGGCTGACCAGAAACAGAAGGCGAGGTTTGTTGTTCTGGACGGCCGTCTCGTACTCGAGTTCGGTTATGGATTTGCTGGGCCCCGCACTGGTCGGAGGTGCCCAGCCATAACGCCAAGCAAATATGCCAACGTAAGCGTCGCACCGGGCCACGTCCTCAAGACACCGGTCAATAGGTCGCGCGTCCTCTGCGCCGTAGTACTCCATGGCGATGTCGACGTGTCCCATGCGACGGAGTACATTTGAAGCTTCGGCGCGATAAGCCTTCAGGTCCAAATAAGTCGATGAAACGAAGACGGTTTTCACGAAGTCTCAAGTTGGAGATCGAAAGGGTTTCCCATCGAAGAGTATACCCGTTGTTTGCTTCTGGGAGTTTGGCAACCGGGGCGGTGGCGGCCAACCGCCTGACGCTTTCTATCCAGTGCCATCTCTGCCCCTGGCAGATTCGAGTTCCACGATTCGGTGGCGCAATCTCGATCTCCACTCGATCGACCATGCCTCGGGGTCGGACACCAGCTCTCTTCGAGTACTCTTCCCAATCGATCGCCACCGGTTGATGGGAGAGTCACTCGCGTTGGAAGCGCTGGCTCACGGCACCGAACGGTAGTGCCGGTTCGGCTGTGGTGTCTCTCGACGGCCTCTTTCGTCATGTCGTCCACCAAGCTGTAATGGCGTTCATCGGTAGCCCGGACGTAGGTCGCCACGCCCTTGGCGTTCTTCGACGGGCAGCAAACGAGTTGCACCACTCCCCGAGGTCCCCATTCCAATGACTTCCCTCAACGACTACTTGCGCCAATACGGAAGTGCACTCGGAGATCGAGTCCTCGCACAGTTCCCGCCGCTTCACTCGCCGGAAGACCCACTCGCCGGTGAACTCCGGCAACTGAAGCGGCGGCCGTTTCCCGCACAGGCGCTGGCGATCATGGGCATCGTCAAGCGCTGGCGCGAGGCCCGTTGTGCCGGGGCCGTAGCGGAATGCGGCACCGGGAAAACCCTGATCTCTCTCGGCAGCGTCTACGCCCACGCGGAAGGCCGGCCTTTCACTGCGCTGGCCATGGTTCCGCCCCAATTGGTTGAGAAGTGGGCGAGGGAGTGCTTCCTCACGATCCCCGGCGTGCGCGTCTTCGTCATCGACGGCGTCCGGAACGGCGTCGGATCCAACGGATTCACCGGCGTCAATGAGGTCCGGCTGCGGAATGGACGGATCGTGCGCGAGGGGCTTCGAACCACGTTGAGCGAAATCCGCCTGGCTGGCAGTCACCGCTCCGCCCGGGCGAAGTGGCAGGCCAGGGTGCCGGGGTCTAGCGTCTTCGTCGTCTCGCGAGAGCGGGCGAAGCTCGGCTACTTCTGGCGGCACGTCATCCGTTCGGCGGGCAGTGGGCCGTTCCTCGGCAATGTCATCAACCCCGACACCGGCCGTCCCGTAATGACCAGCGACGACCAACTGCGGCGCGCCGACTTCCGCAAGGTGAAGCATTCCGAAGTGATCATCCCAGAAACAAACCGGGACCGGCGGCCATACTTCAGCGCGCTCTGGCAGGCGGACAACAAGCGAATCCCGCGCATGGCGCCGATCGAATTCGTCGGCCGCTATTTGAAGGGCTTCTTCGATTACGGCATCGCCGACGAGGTCCACGAACTGAAGGGCGCGACGGCACAAGGCAACGCCTTGGGCACCTTGGCCGCGGCCTGCGGGCGAACGGTGATCCTCACAGGGACCTTGCTCGGCGGGTACGCGGATGAGTTGTTCAACATCCTCTACCGGCTCGATGCCCGCGCGATGCGCGAGGACGGCTTCGACCACGGCGAGGGTGGCTTGCGCCAATTTGCGGAAGCATACGGGGTCTTGGAAAAGGTCACGACGATCGAGGCATCCGAGAACTCCTGCTCGAAGGCGCGCGTGAGCACGACCGTGAAGCGGAGGCCTGGCGCATCGCCACTGCTGTTCGGGAGGTACCTCATGAACATGGCGGCGTTCGTCTCTCTCGAAGACATTTCGGACGCGCTGCCCAGCTACGCGGAAGAGGTGATCTCCGTCGAGATGGACGCGGATCTCAAGAAGGCGTATTCGGATCTCGAGTCCGACATCCGGGACGCCCTCCGGGAGCACCACGGGAACGCTTCGGTGATCAGCACCGCAATGAACACCCTGCTGCTCTATCCGGACCGTCCGTTCGGCCTTGGCACCTTGTACGGCTATGCGCTCAATCCTGAGTCCGGGGAGCGAGAGCGTTTCGTGATCGCGGATCCGCCCGATCTCGATGAGACCGCCCACTACGCCAAGGAGCGGCGCCTGCTCGAAGAGGTGCAACGGGAATTGGCGCACGGGCGCCGGGTGCAGGTCTATGCCGTGTACACGCAGAAGAGGGACGTCACTCGACGCCTCCAGGGCATTCTGCGAGAAGCGGGAATTCGCGCCGAAGTCCTGACCGCGGACACCCCGCCAGAACAACGCGAAGCCTGGTACGAGCGGCACCTGCGACAAGGAATGCAGGTCTGCATCTGCCATCCCAAGCTCGTGCAGACCGGCCTCGATTATGTGGAATATGGCAATGGCGTCGACAAGGCTTTCTTGAAACCAGTTCTCA
>ERZ761609.910-NODE-910-length-30060-cov-56.823529_pt1 | contig 30060 bp, 25 predicted proteins | sample MGYA00511163_ERZ761609 | MGnify/ENA primary metagenome ERZ761609 (study PRJEB28899, sample SAMN02445070) | bioreactor sludge metagenome | biome: EBPR sludge | place: Australia: Brisbane, Thorneside Wastewater Treatment Plant | collected 2011-12-16 ... | reverse complement strand
CCACCGAGATCTACACTCTTTCCCTACACGACGCTCTTCCGATCTGCCCTTCGCCAGGCCGCCGCCGCGGCCGCGGAGTTGGGTACCCAATCGCTCCCCGCGGCTCCATTTCACGCCGTCGCCGAGTTCGCCGCCCCCGATGGCCGCTGGCGGACACTCCTACCCGATCAACCCGCCCCGGCCGGACGGCCGCTTCGAATCCTCGTCACCGCCGCCGCCCCCGTCACCATCGCCCTCTCCGGCGAACCCACCCTCGTCCTCCCTGGCCAGCCCCGCCCCTTCGCCCTCCCCGCACTCGATTCCGGCGAGCACGAGATTCGCCTCCATTGGTCCCCCGGCATGAACCCGCCGCCGGCGGGGCGGTTCGCCGACGGCGCCGCCCCCAGACCCCGTCTCCTTTCCGTCACCCCCGGCGCCCCGACCGCCTCCGCCGTCCACATCCTCCGTCTGCGCGTCGAGTGACGCGAAGACGCGCTCCTGAAAGGCCGCTTCTCCTCGCGGCATCTCCCCGGTATGTGGCTCCCACTCCTCTTGTTCGCCTTTCAGGTTCCCTGCGTCCAGGGCGTCCCGATCGAACTCGCCGCCAGCCCCGGCTGGATCGAAAAAGGCCCCGCCATCGCTTCCACTGTCCACGAATGGCTCATCCGTGGCTGTACCCACGCCCCGGAATCGCGTAAGCTGGAAGTCGCAATGCCCCGCCCCGCTCTCATCGCTCTGCTCTGCGCGGCATTCGCCGCATCCTGCACTCAGGCGCCACCCCCTGCACCGGACAACCCCAACGTGAAAGTCTCCGAATACGGCAAAACCCCTGACGGCCAGACCGTCCTCCTTTTCACCCTCCGCAACCGTAATGGCATCGAAGCGGGTATCCTGAACTACGGCGGCATCCTGGTTTCTCTCAAAACCCCGGACGCCAAAGGCGAATTCGCCGATATCGTCCTCGGCTTTGATGACCTCCCCGGTTACCTTGCCAAGCACCCCTACTTCGGCGCCCTCGTCGGCCGCTACGCCAATCGCATCGCCAAAGGCAAATTCAAGCTGAACGGTCAGGAGTACACGCTCGCCCAGAACAATGGCGTCAATGCCCTTCACGGCGGACTGAAGGGTTTCGACAAGTACATCTGGCATGCCGAACCCGCCGAGGACGGCGAACAGCGTCTCCGACTCCGCCTCACCAGTCCCGATGGCGATGAGGGGTACCCCGGCAGTCTCAACGTCGCGGTCACCTACACGCTCACCGACAACGACGAACTCCGCATCGACTACTCCGCCACCACCGATCGCGCCACCGTCGTCAACCTCACCAACCACACGTATTTCAACCTCGCCGGCGAAGGACTGATCCTCGATCACTTGATTCAACTCGCCGCCGAAAAATATACCCCCGTCGATAAAGACCTGATCCCCACCGGCGAACTCGCCCCCGTCGAAGGCACCCCGTTTGACTTCCGCAAGCCCCAGCGCATCGGCGCGCGAATCAACGACCCCCACCCCCAGATCCAGGCCGGCGGCGGTTATGACCATAATTTCGTCCTGGACGGCGAACCCGGCACCCTGCGCCGCATCGCCATGGTTCAGGAACCCACCAAAGGCCGCGTCCTCGAAGTCTCCACCACCCAACCCGGCGTGCAGTTCTATACCGGCAACTTCCTCGATGGCACACTGAAGGGCAAAGGCGGCGCCACTTACCACAAGCGCTCCGGGTTCTGCCTCGAGACCCAGCACTTCCCCGATTCCCCCAATCAGGCGGCCTTCCCTACTACCACGCTCCGCCCCGGCGAAGAGTTCACTTCCACCACCGTTTACAAGTTCTCCAAGGGTAAATAATGGCCGAAACGTGTCCCATCTGCGGCGGCACCGGCTGGAAAATCATCGAGCGTGACGGAATTTCGGCCGCTGAACGCTGCTCCTGCTTCTTTAAGACCATGACCACCGGCACCTGGGCCAAGGCCGGTGTCCCTGAAAACTACCAGCGCGCCTCCTTCGAGAACTTCCGCCTCCCCGAAAAGAGCCGCAACCCCATTGCCCACGAGGCCATGGCCCACGCCTACCTCGCCGTCATGGGCTATGCCCGCGAATTCCCCGCCGTCGATAAACCCGGCCTCCTCCTCATCGGCGACCCCGGCACCGGCAAGACCCACCTCGCCGTCGCCGCCCTCCACGCCATCATCGAACGCGGCCACCACGGCGTTTTCTGGGGCTACCAGCACCTGCTCGATTCCATCCGCGCCGGCTATGACCCCGCCAGCGGCGCCTCCGACCGCGAAGCCTACGAAGAGGCCCTCGAAGCCGAAGTGCTCCTGCTCGACGACCTCGGCGCGCACCGCGTCACTGAATGGGTCGAAGATACCGTCACCAGCCTCATCACCTACCGCTGCAACCACCGCAAACCCCTCATCGCCACCACCAATCTCCCTGATTCCGACATGGGCGCCGATGCCGCCGGCAAAGCCGCCACCACCCTCACCGACCGTATCGGCATGCGCGCCCGTTCCCGCCTGTTCGAAATGTGCCGCATCGTCAAGATGCCCCGCGTCGGCGACTATCGCATCCAGTCCGCTTCCCGCTGAACCCCCTCTGATATATAGTGAACGTAGTTTCACGCCCCCAGGGGGCAATCAAGGAGTGCAAGAAGTACCATCATGGACCGCCGCCATTTTCTCATGAGTTCCGCCGCTGCCGCGCCTCTGGCCGCCAGCGCGCTGGCCAGCCCCAACGATACCGTCCGCGTCGCCGTCATTGGCTGTCGCGGTCAGGGTAACTCGCACATTCGCCAATATCTCGGCATGAAGAACGTCGAAATCGCCGCCCTTTGCGATGTCGACGACTCGATTCTCAATCAACGGCTCGCCTTCATTGAAAAGGAATCCGGCAAAAAACCCGCCGCCTTCAAGGATCTCCGCCTCCTGCTCGAAGACAAGTCCATCGACGCCATCTCCATCGCCACCCCCAACCACCAGCACACACTCCAGACCATCTGGGGTCTCCAGGCCGGCAAGCACGTTTATTGCGAGAAGCCCTGCTCTCACAACATCTTCGAGTCCCGCCAGATCGTCGCGGCCACCCGCAAGTACAATAAACTGGTCCAGCACGGCACCAACTCCCGCTCGACCGTGGCCCTCAAGGAAGCGATGCAGAAACTCGCCGACGGCTACCTCGGCGAAGTGTACATGGCCCGCGGCCTCTGCTTCAAATGGCGCGACACGATCGGCCGGACCCCTGTCGAAGCGGTCCCCGCCGGCGTCGATTACGATCTCTGGCTCGGACCCGCCCCCAAGCGGGAATACACCAAAAACCGCTTCCACTACAACTGGCACTGGTTCTGGGATTACGGCAATGGCGACTTCGGCAACCAGGGCATCCACGAAGTCGATATCGCCCGCTGGGGCCTCGGCGCCACTCTGCCCACCAAAGTCAGCGCCATGGGCGGCCACTTCATGTTCGACGACGACCAGGAAACCCCCAACGTCCTCACCTGCACCTACGAATTCAACGTCAACGGCAAGAAGAAGTTCATGGTCTTCGACGTGCGCCACTGGATCACCAACAACGAAGCCACCATCGGTTCGCCCCAGACCAATACCGTCGGCAATATCTTCTATGGCTCCAAGGGCGTGATGTCCATTGACGGCTACGCCCAGTACGAGACGTTCCTCAGCCGCAAATTCACCCCCGGTGACAAGCGCAAGGAAGGCGGCTCCAACTGGCAGAACTTCATCGACGCCCTCCGCTCCGGCAAACGTGAAGACCTCAACGCTGAAATCCAGGAAGGCGCCTACAGCTCAACCCTGATGCACCTCGCCAATATCAGCTACCGCCTCGGCCGGACCCTCGACGTCGACCCCGTCACCGGCGACGTCAAAAACGACAAAGAAGCCATGAAAATGTTCACCAGAAACTACCGCAAAGGCTTCGAAGTCCCCCTCAAAGTTTGACCCCACACCCGCATCCGAAGGGAGGCGCACCCCAGCGCCTCCCCTTTATCCATTCCCACCCCTCTTCCCGAGCCACCGGAATTCCACTGACCCGCGCCCTCCTGTATTTTTTTCCTTGACTCTTTCTTCTCCCTGCTTTACCGTTGTTGAGGTATTCCCCGAGATGCGCGGTAAAGCGGGGGCTTGCTGGCGCGTCTCATTTTCCCAATTCAATTGACAGCCGTGCGCGCCTGCTCCCGCGCGTGCACGCGCTCGCAGACCAGCTCAATGGAGAACTCTCAGGAATGGCAACCAAAAAGCAAACAACCAAAGCTCCTTCCGCTCAAAAAGGGAAGAACAGCGCCGTGATGCCCAAGCGCATTTTCGCCCAGGTTTCGCCCCTGTCCCAAGGCGGAGTCTCGATGTTCGACGTGGGCAGCCGCATCGATTCCACCAACTTCCAGAACTTCTTTTCCGAAACCCCGCTGCTGATGCGCACGGCGTCTCTGCTCGCCGAGGCCGGTTTTGAAGTCCTGCAGATCACCGGCTCGACCATCAACATCGCGGGCAGCCAGAAGACCTACGAAGAGGCCTTCAGCACCAAACTCACCCTCGAACAGCGCGTCGTCCTCAAACCCGCCGTCGGCGAGGATCTCGCCGAATTCGTGGAATGTCCGTCCACCGACCAGCCTGGGCTCATCACCGTTCAGGGCTCCAGGTTCGAAGGCCTCGTCGAGGGCGTCGCCATCGAAGAACCCCGCTACTACATGGCTCCCTCCTCCTTCGCGCCGCCCAAAGCCTACTGGCACCTCGACGTGCCCGCCGGTGTCTCGCTCGGCTGCAATGCCGACAAGGCCCACCGCTCGGCCATTACCGGCAAGGGCATCAAGGTCGTCATGACCGACTCAGGCTGGTACAAGCACCCCTTCTTCGTCTCGCGCGGCTATCGCGCCTCGCCCGTCGTGCTCGGACCCGGCGCTGCCAACCCGCTCAAGGACGAATCCGGCCACGGCACCGGCGAATCCGCCAATGTCTTCGCCGTCGCCCCCGACGTGGACTTCACCATGGTGAAGATGAACTTCGCCAACACCAAGGGCTCCTTCGATGCCGCTGTCGGCTTGAACCCGCACATCATCTCGTGTTCGTGGGGTTCCAGCGTCCCAGGCTCCACTCTGTCGGCCGCGAACGCCGCCCTCGCCACCTCCATCGCCGCCGCCGTCGCCTCCGGCATCATTGTCGTCGTCTCGGCGGGCAACGGGCACTGGGGCTTCCCTGGCATGCACCCCGACGTCATCAGCGCCGGCGGCGTCTTCATGAATCCGGACGAGAGCCTGCGTGCCTCGGACTACTCCTCCGGCTTCATCTCGAACGTGTATCCAGGCCGCAAATGCCCCGACCTCTCCGGCCTTGTCGGCATGCGCCCCAGCGCCATGTACATCATGCTCCCCGTCGAAGCCAATGATGACATCGACAAGGGCAACGCCGGCGGCACCCACCCGAATGGCGACGAAACCGCCAACAACGACGGCTGGGCCGCCTTCTCGGGCACTTCCGCCGCCGCCCCCCAACTCGCCGGCGCCGCCGCCCTCATCAAGCAGGCCTGTCCGAAACTCACACCCGCGCAGGTGCGCAGCATCCTCATGTCCACCGCGCGCGACGTTACCGTCGGCAAGTGCCACCCCGCGCACAACCACTCCGCCGGGCCCGGCTACGACCTCGCCACCGGCGCAGGCCTCGTCGACGCCCACAAGGCCACCCTCACGGCCAAGGTCCGCTGCCTCGGCCCCGTCCTGCCCATCACCACCGTGCAACCCATCACCACCGGGCCGATTCAGCCCATCACCGGGCCGATAACCCCCGTCCAACCGGTCGGGCCCGCTCCCATCCAGCCCATTCGGCCCATCACCCCCATCCAACCCATTCAACCTGGGCCGATCGTCGGCCCCACCATCCTGCCCCCACCCCTCCAGCAGGCCTCCGAACAGGCCGCAACCGAAACAGGCCCCGGATTGTCCGAGGAGGACATCCGCGCTCTCGAAGAAATGATCGTCAACTCCGAGATCGACCAGATCTAGCGGACCAGACGTTCACCACCGAAACCAGACAGCCGGGGACGCGCCCGCCCGGACGCGTCCCCGTATCCACCCTGCCAATGAAGATACTTCTGCTTTCCCTGCCCTTCGGCGCCCTCGGGCGTCAGGCTCTTGGCTTGAGCCTGCTCAAACCCTTGCTCCGCGCTCACGGCCACCAGTGCGACGTCCGCTACCTGACGTTCCCCTTCGCCGAACTCGCGGGCCACGACCACTACCGCTGGCTCCACGACGAAGCCCCCTACACCGCCTTCGCCGGCGACTGGGCCTTCACCGAAGCCCTCTATGGACCGCGCCCGGCCGAAGACGCCCGCTACTTCGACGAAGTCCTCACCCGCACTTGGCGGCTCAACGAAGCCTCGCTCCAGCGCGTTCGCACCGTGCGCGCCGCCGCGGGCCCGTTTCTCCAGTGGTGTCTCGAAGCCATCGACTTCTCGCGCTACGACGCCATCGGCTTCACCTCCACCTTCGAGCAGAACATCGCTTCCCTCGCCCTCGCGAAACTGCTCAAACGCCGCCACCCCCACCTCGCCATCCTCTTCGGAGGCGCCAATTGGGAAGGCGAGATGGGTCTCGAACTCCACCGCCAGTTCGACTTCGTCGACTTCGTCTGCGGCGGCGAAGCCGAGCGCAGCCTCCCCGCCCTCCTCGATCGTCTCGCCGCACGCCGCCCCGTCCACGACGTGCCCGGCCTCGTCTTCCGCCACCAGGGCGAATCCTGGTGGACCGGCAATCCCGATCGCCTCGAACAACTCGACGATCTGCCCCTGCCGGATTACTCCGACTACTTCCGCGACCTGAACGACTCCACCCTCGCCGCCGAAGTCACCCCCGCGCTGCTCTTTGAAACCTCGCGCGGCTGCTGGTGGGGCGCCAAGAGCCATTGCACCTTCTGCGGCCTCAACGGCGCCGGCATGGCCTTTCGCTCGAAGTCCGCCCCGCGCGCCCTCGACGAACTTCTCACGCTCAGCACCCACTGGAACACCTCCATGGTGGCTGCTGTCGACAACATCCTCGACATGAGCTATTTCCGCGACTTCCTCCCCACCCTCGCCGCCCGGCAACCCGGCCTCGAAATCTTCTACGAGGTCAAGGCCAACCTCTCCCGCAGGCAGTTGCGCCTGCTCCGCGAAGCCGGCGTCAACCGCATCCAGCCCGGCATCGAGTCCATGAGCGACCACGTCCTCCAACTCATGCGCAAAGGCACCACCGGCCTTCAAAACATCCAGTTGCTCAAATGGTGCCGCGATTACGGAATTCACGCCGACTGGAATCTGCTCCACGGATTTCCCGGAGAAACCCCCGAAGATTACCGCAAACTCCTCCCCGTCCTCCGCGCCATCCGCCACCTCGCTCCGCCCGTCGCCTGCGGTCCCCTCCGCCTCGACCGCTTCAGCCCCTATCACTCCAACCCCTCCCAATACGGCCTCCGCAACATCCGCCCCATGGAAACCTACCGCCACCTGTATCCGTTCACCAACGATGTTCTGTTGCGCATCGCCTACTATTTCGACTTCGACTACGCGCCCGGCGAAGATCCCGAACCGCATTCCCGCGAAGTGCGCGACTATTGCGCCCAATGGAAAGCCGCGCCCGACCCCGGCACCCTCACCGCCGTCCGCCGCCCCGATGGCTCCCTCGGCCTCCTCGACACCCGCTCCAGCCGGGCCCGCGAGGGCTGGATCTTCCATGGACTCGAGCAGCAGGCCTACGAGTTCTGCGACACCGCCCACACCCCCGCTGCCATCGCCCGCCACCTCCGCGTCCCCGAGGAGAATGTCCTTGCCTTCCTGGATTCGGCTACCGCCAACGGTCTCATGGTCACCGACGGAACCCGCTACCTCTCCCTCGCGCAAGCCACCAGGCCCCTGCGCCGCGAATGGGAACAGGCCGCTGCCGGGCATCGGGACCCCACCCCCTTCCCCATCCACCCGGTTTCTGCTAATCCAGTGGGGAACGCCTATGCCCATCCCTGATTCAGAAACCATCCAGGCCCTGGTCGTGCTCGCCCCCGCCGGCAGACCGTCCGGTCCGCCCACCGCCGCCAACCTCAGCGAATGGCAACCGCCCGCCGGCGCCGCCGATGCCGCCACCGCCTTCCTGCGCCAGTTGGGCTTCACGGTGGAACCTACCGGTGACAATGTCCTGCGCATCAGCGCCCGCGCCGGACTCTTCCAGAACGTCTTCCAGACTGTTTTGCAGAAGACGAAACGCGGCGGCGTCGTCTGCAACGACGACTCCCCCGACCTGCCCCTCGCCGCTTTGCCCGCCTCCCTTCGCACCCTCGTCGAGGCCGTGGGCTTTGAACAACCGCCCGATTTCGGTCCCGGCTCCTTCTCATGAACAAGGGCTTTCACCACCTCCCTGCCCTCCCCGGCCCGGACCTCGCCGCCCGCCTCGCCGCCGAAGCTGTCGCCCATCTTCGCCTCGCCACGCCCGTCGACGTGGCACGCTCCGACTCCCACGAAGGTCGCGGCGGTAACCCCCGACGCCAACTGCTCAGCGCCCCCGGCGGTCCTGTCCAGCAGGAGTGGTATCACTCCGCAGCCCTCCGCTCCGCCCTCGAAATCCTCGCCGGAGCGCCCCTGCGCCCCACCGGCGGCGGCGGCACCTTCAGCTACTATGTCCGCCCCGGCGACCACATCACCATCCACCGCGACATCCTCACCTGCGACTTCACCCTCATCACCTGCCTCCTCCATTCGGCCAGCGAAGGCCACGGCGGCCATCTCGTCTTCTGGCCTTCCCGCCGCGACGAACCCCTCGCCTCCCTCCGCGCCCATCCCGGCCCCGGCGCCGAACTCCTCCAACTCAAAACCGGCGAATCCGCCGCCCTCTTCGGCGGCCTCATCCCCCACGCCGTCCTCCCCGTCCAAGCCCGCCAACGAAGAATCGTCTCCCTCCTCTGCTTTGAATCGCTACTCGTGTAGCCGCTCCTCCGCTCCCTGCAACGCCTCCCCAGGGAAATGTCGGCATTCCCGTCCCCCGATTGACAGCGACCCACACCAATTGGAATGATGGCCACACTGATGCGAACACGCGTACCTTGCGTCATGACCTCGAGCACTCCTTCGGCTTCTCGCCGCGGTCTGGAGGATTCAGGCGTTTCACGATCTGATTGAGAATACATGCATGCCGCAATCGCATCATTGTTCCTCTCTGCGCTTTTGGTGACATGTGCCAATATCTCGGCGCAGGAAGTAGCGCATGTCAAGAGCGTCTGTGAGATTGTAGAAAATCGCTCGCAATTGGCTGGACAAATCGTAGCCGTTCGCGGTCTGCTCCTGTCTGATTCGACCGATAGCCCGCATCCCCAATTTGACCAGCTCACTTCAGAGGGCTGTCTCGCACCCGATGGAGCCGAAGTCCGAGTCAAGCTCGTTGTTCCTGATGTTCACTTCTTGGCTAATCCGCCAGCAGGCTTCAAGCTGGACCTGTCATCCTTGCGACAGTCCGAGAGGAGACTGTCGGAGCTGATCAAGTCCAAGCCCGGCACGCGAAAGGTGATCGCTACGGTGGAAGGTTTACTGGATGTGCCAGCGCCCTCACCCGGCCGGGACAGGCTGAGCCGAAGGCCTGCGCCAAAGAGATTCCCGGCCTACATAACGGTGCAGGCTATCAGATCACTGGGGGAGGTCCCTGCCGCGGTAGACGCTCCCTGAGGGTTCGGTGACGGCTAGCTCGCAATTCGCGACACCGCCAGGAAACGATTTGCGCAACTGCCAGGAGTACCGAAATGACAAAAACCGAAAGCTGCGACAGCGTCTGGGACGCCATTGCCGATCCCCCCGGACAGGCGGCCAATCTCCGCGTGCGGGCCGAACTGATGCGGCAAATCAGGGCTTTCGTGAAGAAGCAGGGCTGGACCCAGGTCGAAGCCGCCCACCACAGCGGCGTCACCCATCCGCGCATCAACGGCCTGCTCCGAGGCCGTGTCTCCCGCTTCTCGCTCGACGCCCTCGTCAACATCGCAACCGCCCTCGGCTGCCGCGTCCGCGTCGGCCTCGAAGCCGCCTGAAACCCGCCGCGCAATTCTCACAATCTGCGGGCCGTTGTTCTGGCGAGCTCGCTATCCCCCAGCAGGCGCGTGACCACCGATTTCAACCCCGATACTCCCCGTTGCCTGGTTCGCGACAAACGTGAGTGAGTGTGCTCTCCCGGAAATGCCACAATGCGTAGTAGTGCGACCGAGAGCACTGAGCCGACCCCATGACACACCTGAAGCGAATGTCAACCCGCCGTGTTGCGCTGCTGTCGGTGGGCCTGATGCTGGCTGGAAGCGGTGCCTCCGAAGCCCAGCCGAGGTTACCGTCAGATCTAACGGAAATACTGGTCAGCAGTCCCGATAGGCCCGGAATTACTGCTGAGAGCATGGGGCTGTTTAGCTGTGGGCAAAGCTCCGCTGCCCGCGCTGTCGCCATGTCCCTGGCGAGGCTCGGCGACTCGGCTGTGCCCGCCATTGAAAGGGAGCTTGATTCCAGCCAGAGCCTCCCCCATGAATTCCGCGACCGCTCCATCTGGCTACAACTGGCCTACGCGCGGATTCGAGGCCGGGCCGCATACCCACGACTGCGACGTCTGGAGGGTGATCCCAGCCTGGGGCCTGATCGGCACAACTTGGACAGCCCGATCGCTCTCGCCCTAAATCTGACTTCCTATGTCTCCGATTCACGGCCGTTGGCGAAGATCATTCGCTGCAACCGGGGGCCGGAACCGCGCGACCCCCTGGACCGGCTAATCCTTGCATGGCAGAAAGGCGACCGTCCTTGGCTTGAATCGAGTCTCGGACCGATCGGGAAAACTGCTTTGTACGCTCTGCTGGCAGGTAACACCTGGGAGAGCATGCGCGCAGAACTCTGGCACGGCACTCCTGCCGACGGAGTAGCGATCGGATACCGCTTCGAAACTCCAGGCGAATGGTCTGAACCGGAGGAAACTCTCGAAGAGGGTGGAAGTTCCGGGGGCAACGCCACGGTCAATTTGGAGACACCATTTGAGCTTGAAACGCTGTTCACTGACCGTTCCGGTGCTGAGTGTGGGCGAAAGCGCATAAGGTTTCTCAGAACAGGAGGAGGCACGAGTCCCGACCGGTATGCTGTAGATGCCGCAGATCTACGGGAACTCTTAGTCCTGATCGCCTCCTGTGCTGCGGAAGCCGGTCCAATGCCATGACCCCGGCCGCAGAGTCTGGTCCCTGTACACGACCCCTTCCCCAGAAGGTGCCCGTGTGATCGCAATGGCAACACCCGTGAGAAAGAGGTGCAGTGGTGGTAGATCCGTTGACGCCTTTGGATGAACTGGCAATGGCATCGAACGATGTCTTAAGGGGCCGGACTTTCTATTTCTCTCACTTCGACATCGCGAAGTTCTTCAATTCAGAGCGATGCAGCATGTGCGGCCAAATGATTGGACATCCAGATACCCCAGAAGTGCTCACCTGCGGGTACGTTACCCCGATGTCGGTTGAATACGTTGGCTTGCCAACGAGCTACTTCTGGTCGTGGGTGTGTACCTCCTGCTTTGAGCAGTACGGGAAAGCGATGAATTGGTCCAAAACCGAGGGTATCCCCCCAGACTTGCCGCGTGAGGAAGTGCGGGCTTTCCGGCGGGCCTGGAACGAGCGCGCTCGGCAGCAGCGCAAACGCGACAGCAATTGGCACGAACAATACCCCTTTGCCCAGACCGGTTGGTCTGTTCAGGATGCTGTGGGCATCGCGCGGCTGCACGGTTTCGAAATTAGCGATGAACTGGGCCGGCAGTTGCTTGAAGAGCATGAGGGGGCGATTCTTTCTGCCATGGATGGCGCTGCGGTTCGGGCAATCCTGGGGCTGCTCCGCAGAGAGTACGCTGTCGAGATTGAGGCCCGAATAGAGGCCGAAGCGGACGGGAAGGGCGCAGTTTGAAACCTTCGGAATGCGCAGATCCCGCAACGGCAGAATTTGGAATTTGTGGAATTTGGGGACTGTACACTCACTCACTAAATCTCATTCAAGTCGCTGAGCCCGCAGGCTGGTGCTCAATTTCCAACCCGCTGTTGCGAGGTCGCTATCTCCTTGAAAACATACAATCCGTCCGGTGCGTAACCACATTCACCCCCGATGCTTCTCTTTGCCCAGAGGCACTGAAGTTCGCGATAAAGTGCTTGAGTGTGAACCTGTCGGAATGAACGGAATTTCGACGAAGAATCAATAACTTACAGACCGAGCAATGTTCGTAAGTTGTTGATTCTATGTGCGGCAAAATCTATGTCCGACAGGCTCGTGTGCTGTCCCCAAAATGCAAAAACCAGCAACCGGCAGCGCATTCAGCGGAATTGCAGACACTCCGCCCGTTTGCCGTCTATAGTGGAGCACATGGATTCCGGGGTCTTGGTCACATCGGACCAGGATGGGAGCCGCTTGAGGATCATCCGGTTGTGCAAGGGGAACAGGGGATCCGACAGGACCGCCTCTGACGACGTAAAGGTCGCACAAACTATGCAGCGCTCGCGGCAGCCGATTGATGCCGCAAAAGACTCCGTAAAGGCGGCCAGTTCCGCCGCACTTCGCTTGCTTTCACTGTGGAAGTAGAACGCCGCTGACCTGCCCACGCCCCTCTCCTGAGTCCACCAATAAAGCAGGCGGAATTCACTGCCGGCAAGCAGGATCCGCTCCTGTTCTCGCAGTGATTCTTCGACCACTTCTCCCAACTCTCCGTTCCACTGCCATGCCACCCGCGTCGCTGAACCGATCCGCCAACCCATAACGAATGATTCCTGCTTCTTCGTCCGCGCGCTCACCGCCCGTTCGTATCGCTCTCTCCGCCAGTCCTTTATTTCATCCCGGCCCGCGAAGATTCCGACCACTGTCGTGTATTCAAGATTCTCCGTTAACGAAGTGTCGGACGGAGCGGCATAAACCGCCAGCGCGGCACAGGATGGATGCCCAGTCGCCAACGTCTGGCGCAGCCAGAGCAGCGACGACTGCAGACTGGACGGTCGCAGAAGCACGACCATCCGGCAGACGCTGCCGGCCTGAGAGATTCCGCCTCGGCGGATCTCCACAGCCTCGTCCCTGAGCGGCGCTGGAGCATCCGGTCCGCCACAGGCAATCAGAGACAGTGAGACAGGTAGCAGAACGCCGCGGCGGCTCGCCTTGGCCAAGTGGACCAAACCGGTCCATGGTTGCGACCAGTTCCAGCGCCAGGTCCGGCCGTCCGATAGTCCAGGCACCGCGACGATCCTCCTGTCCTCATTCGCGCGTCCGCTGCGGGCTCTAGCCATTCTTACGATCAATCTATCACCGCCTGGCGGCCTTCTCAGCTCTCGCACCGTTCCTCATGCCCCGCCACAAGTGCGATTTTGACCGATCCTCTCGTGTCACGCAGGAGTTCCCGAAATGCCAAAATGCGGGGGAGAGGACCGGACACACAATCGCCGCACTCCCCCCTCCTGGGAGCGGAACTGACTGTCGGGTGATCCAGCCGCATGCTGATGAGCGCCTTGGCCCGGCGGATATGGCTGCGCCAGTCCCCGTAATCCCCGAAATTGGCATATCGCCCCCGCCCCGCCCCGGCGAAGCTCATCCCGCCAGACTTTTCAGGCGTGGATGCTATACTCCAGGAAAAGGCTGGGGCTCCACGCGGACCCTCCAGCTCCGCGACGGGGATCACTCAGAGAGGCTGACGGATGAGCGACACCCCCATCGTGCGGACAGACGACCAAACCACCGCGGGCAACTACTTCGTCTCCAACTACCCGCCCTACGGTTTCTGGCAGCCCAGCCACGCCCCCGAGGCTCACGCCGCCATCGAGCGCCCGCCCGTCCCCGGCGTTCCCCTCGGCATCTACGTCCACATCCCTTTCTGCCGCAAGCGCTGCCACTTCTGCTACTTCAAGGTCTACACCGGCAAGGACTCCTCGGAGATCGACCGCTATCTCGACGCCCTCATCCGCGAACTCGGCATCCATGCCGCCCGCCCTTTCATTGGCGAACGCAAGCCCAGCTTCATCTATTTCGGCGGCGGCACGCCTTCCTACCTCAGCACCCGCCAACTCAGCCGCGCCGTCGATGCCATGAAGAGCCTCTTCGACTGGGACCAGGCCGGCGAGATCGCCTTCGAATGCGAACCCGGCACCATCACCGAGGGCAAGCTCGAAATCCTCCGCGCCATGGGCATCACCCGCCTCAGCCTCGGCATCGAAAACTTCGACCAGCACATCCTTGAGATCAACGGCCGCGCCCACGGCGAGCGCGAGATCGAGCGCTCTTACCAGTTCGCCCGCTCCATCGGCTTCCCCCAGATCAACGTCGATCTGATCGCCGGCATGGTCGGCGAGACCGAGCAGAACTGGCGCGAATGTGTCCGCCGCACCCTCGATCTGGCGCCTGACAGCGTCACCATCTACCAGATGGAAGTGCCCTACAACACCACCATCTTCAAGGAAATGCGCATCGTCGGCGCTCAATCCGCCCCGGTCGCCGGCTGGAGCCAGAAGCGCCGCTGGGTCGATTTTGCCTTCAACGAACTCGAACGCGCCGGTTACACCGTCGCCAGCGCCTACACCGCCGTGAAGGACCCGGCCCGCACCCGCTTCCTCTACCGCGACCTGCTCTGGAGCGGCGCCGATATGATCGGCCTTGGCGTGGCCTCCTTCTCCCACGTCAACGGTACTCATTTCCAGAACGAGCACGACTTCGAGCCTTACATCGAGACCCTGACGCGCGGCGAACTCCCCATCTTCCGCGCCTTCACGCCCAATGCCGAGGAGCGCATGATCCGCGAGTTCGTCCTCCAGATGAAGCTCGGCTCGGTCCAGGCTTCGTACTTCGAGAGCAAATTCGGCGTCGATGTCATAGAACGCTTCGCCACCCACATCGCCTCACTTCGCGAACAGGGCTTCCTCAGCGTCGAGGACCGCACGCTCCGGCTCAGCCGCGACGGTCTGCTTCAGGTGGACCGCCTCCTTCACGGCTTCTTCCTGACCCAACACCAGCTGCGAGCCGCCTCGTGAATCCCGCCGGACAGATCAAGCCCCTCGCCGGGATGTACGAGGGAATGGGCCTCGCCCTACCCCGCGTCCGGCTCGTCGAACCCAGCCTCGTGCCGGAACCCTACCGCCGTTTGCTCGTCCACCGCCAGGACATGACCCCCACGCTCGAAGCCGCCCACGGCGCCAGTCTCCACCTGCGGGTCATCCGCCACACCGTTTCGGAAGAACTGATGGACCGGCTGGTCGTGCTGGAACTCGACGGCAGCGGCGTGGCGGTCGAGGTCGGCGCGATCCAGATTCATCTCGCCCGCCTCCCCGATCTGGCCCGCGTCTCGGTGCTGGCCATGCAAGAGCCCTTCGGCGCAATCCTTCGCGACCACGGCCTCCAACACTCCAGCGAACCGTCCGCCTTCTTCGAAATCGCCCCCGACGCCCTCATTGCGGATGCGCTCGGCACGAACGGCGTTGCCGCCCTCCACGGCCGGGCGAGCACGATCCGAGATGCCCGCGGAGAAATCCTGGCCGAGGTGGTCGAGATCCTGCCCCCGGCGGACACCCGCGGACGTCATTAAAGGAGGATTCATGAACCAGAACTACGACGCCATCGTCATCGGATGCGGCCCCGCCGGGGCGGCATGCTCCACGATCCTCGCCTCGAAGGGACGCCGCGTCCTGGTGCTCGAACGCGAGAAGTTCCCGCGCTACCACATCGGCGAATCCCTGATCCCCTACACCTACTTCCCGCTCGAACGCCTGGGCCTCATCCCGGCAATGAAAGCCTCGCACTTCCCGAAGAAGTACAGCGTCCAGTTCGTCAACCCGAGCGGCCGCGTTTCCGAACCGTTCTACTTTTTCCAGCACCTCAAACACGAAGCCGCCTGCACCTGGCAGGTGCTCCGCAGCGAGTTCGACCAGATGCTCATGGACAACGCCCGCGCCAGTGGCGCCGAGATCCGCGAGCAGACCACGGCCCGCGAACTGCTCCGTGCGGACGGCCGGGTCACCGGCGTCCGGGCCGCCGGGCCAGACGGCCAACCGGCCGACTACCACGCCCCGTTCACCATCGACGCCACCGGCCGCGACGCCTTCGCCGTCAGCCGCAACGGCTGGAAGGTTCGCGACCCCTACCTCAACAAAATCGCCATCTGGACCTATTACCAGGGCGCGATGCGCGACCCTGGCCTCGATGAGGGCGCCACCACCGTAGCCTATGTCGAGGAGAAAGGCTGGTTCTGGTACATCCCCCTGCCGGACGACGTCGTCAGCGTCGGCATCGTCGCCGAAAAGGACTACCTCTACAACGGCACGCGCGACCTCGAGGAGATCTTCAACCGCGAAGTGGGCCGCAACGCCTGGATCGGGAAACATCTCGCGCCCGGACGCCGCACCGAACCATTTCGCGTCACCGGCGAGTTCAGCTACCGCTCGCAATACTGCGCCGAGGATGGACTCGTCCTGATCGGCGACGCCTTCGCCTTCCTCGATCCCGTGTTCTCCTCGGGCGTCTTTCTCGCGCTGCGGAGCGGAGAAATTGCCGCCGGCGTCATCGACGAGGCTCTTTCCGCCAACGATGTCTCGGCTGCGCGCTTCGACGGCTATAGCAGCGAGATGCGCCAGGGCATCGAGGCCATGCGCCGCCTCGTGTACGCTTTCTACGACCACAACTTCAGCTTCGGCGCCGTCATCCGCGAGCATCCCCATCTCGCAGGCGATCTCACCGACTGCCTCATCGGCAACCTCCTGATCGACTTCGAACCCCTTTTCGAGGCCGTCGGCCGCTTCGCCCGCGTTCCTGCACCGCTCGAATACGGCACACCGCTCCCCGCTGTAAGGTAGTTAGGCGTGGCATCCGAATTCAGGCTCGTCCGCCAGGTGGAGTTCTCCGAAACCGACATGGCGGGCATCATGCACTTCTCGAACTTCTTCCGCTACATGGAAGCCGCCGAGCACGCCTTCTTCCGCTCTCTCGGCTTCTCGATCCACACCACGGCCCCCGAACCCCTGGGTTGGCCGAGGGTCCACGCCGGGTGCGACTACAAAGCCCCGCTCCGGTTCGAGGATTCTGTCGAAATCCGCCTGCTTGTCCGCGAGCGCCGCCACCGCAGCCTCCATTACGTCTTCATCTTTACCAGACTGAATGGCGGCGCGCCCAGCGAAGTCGCGCGCGGCGAACTGACCGCCGTCTGCGTCCGCCGCGACCCGGAGACCGGCGCCCTCGCGAGTACACCCATTCCCGAGGCCATCGCCAGCCGGATCGAACCCGCTCCCCAGGAGTGGTTCGCGTGATGACCATCAGCGGGGCGGCTTCAGCGACGATCGAGCCCATCCGCGACCATCAACTCGAGCGGATCAATGCCCTCCTCGCCAGGGTGCTGCCCTCCAACCGCTTCCAGCGCGCCCGGATCCCAGCCCCCGCGTTCGCGAGCCTCCAAGAGTTCACTGCTCGCGTCCCGCTCACCTCCAAGTCCGAACTCGTGGAGGACCAGGCCGCGCACCCGCCCTACGGCTCGAACCTGACGTACCCTGTCGAACACTACACCCGGATGCACCAGACCAGCGGCACCACGGGCCGTCCCCTCCGCTGGCTCGACACACCGGAGACCTGGAATTGGGTGCTCGATTGCTGGACGCGCGTCTATGAGAGCGCCAGCGTCGACCGCGGCGACCGTATCTGCTTCCCGTTCTCCTTCGGCCCCTTCCTCGGATTCTGGGCGGCCTTCGACGCGGCCGCCCGGCTGGGCCATCTCGCCATCTCCGGCGGCGGCATGAGAAGTCCCGGGCGGCTGCGCCTGATGCTCGACAATGCGGTCACGGTCCTCTGCTCGACCCCCACCTACGCCCTCCACCTCGCCGAAGTGGCCGCGGCCGAAGGCATCGACCTCGCCGCGTCGCAAGTGCGCCTCATCATCCTCGCCGGCGAACCCGGCGGTGGCATTCCTGCCACGCGAGCGCTCATCGAGAGCCGCTGGAACGGCGCCCGGGTCGTGGACCACCACGGCATGACCGAGACCGGTCCCGTCACTTACGAATGCCCAAGCCGCCCCGGCGTCCTTCACATCATGGAAGCGGCCTACTACCCCGAGATTATCGACCCGGAAACTCTCGTGCCCGCCCCGCCCGGCGCGAGCGGCGAACTGGTGCTGACCAATCTCGGGCGCGACGCCATGCCGCTGATCCGCTACCGGACCGGCGACCTCGTGCAACCCTCGTCCGGCGCTCCGTGCGAGTGTGGTTCATGTGAACTCGCCCTTGAAGGCGGCATTCTGGCGCGCGCCGACGAGATGTTCGTCGTGCGCGGCGTCAACCTCTACCCCTCGGCGGTGGAGGCGGTGCTGCGCGCGCACGGCGGCTTCTCCGAGTTCCGTGTCGAGATCGACACAAGCCACGCTCTGCGTGAGATGCGCATCGAGGTGGAGCCCGAACCGGACTGCCCTGATCCCGCCGCCCTGGCCCGCGCTCTCGAATCGGCCCTCGCCAGCGCCTTCGCCCTTCGCGTGCCCGTCCACTGCGTGCCTGCGGGCAGCCTGCCCCGTTTCGAGGTGAAGGCCCGCCGCTGGCTCCGCCGGACGTAGCCGCTGCGTGCGTTCAGCGGGCAGCGGCGGCAAGGCCGGATTCGGCCGCCAGCGCCTGCCCCAGATCCGGTTCTCCAGCCAGGCCTTCGACCCGAATGAACCCCTTGCCCAAGCCAAACCGCCTCAACGGTTCGTTGCCCTGGAAGCCCAGGCCGGCTTCGAAAACGTCTCCGGAGGCAGATCCCCCTCCGTGTGCAACCAGTCGAAGTCCTGCGTGCGCACCCTGTCCTCACTCGCCATCGGCGCACCGCGGGCGACGCCTCCTCTTACCTGACCCGGGCCCATCATCCCGGTCTGTCCCGGAGTTTCCCGTTCAATCCGTACCGAGCGCCAGATCAGGCCCGTCGCCATCTCCACCCAGAGCATCTCTGTCCATATCCCCTGGACCGGGTCCGATGGACGAATCCGAATCACTCCGCACTCAATCCTCCGCTTGCCCCGCCGGACCTCCTCCCTCTTCACCCATTCGGCTTCGAGAGCAGAGCGCCCCATCAACGCGAACCGGCCGCTCGTCGCGTCGATCCCGCGCCGCCAGGAACGCAATGCCGGCCCTTCGGCCGGATGCTCCGACACACGCCGGCGCGTCCCCACCCAGAGCCATTCGCCGTCGCTGACCACTTCGGCCCAGTCACCCGAGAGCGACTCGGAACGGAACGCGCGCGCCTCCTCGTCCACCGTGATCCGCACCCGGTGACTGGGTTGCAGACGGTCGCCCGAGACCGTGCCCGTGCGCACTTCCACTCTGTACTGGCGTAGCGCGTAATGCCGTTCGATGGCTCGGTTGAGGAGTTCCGCCGGATCGCCCTGCGCTGCCGCCACAGCGGCAATTCCAAGCAAAAAGGGGCAAAGAATCCGCATTTCGTCGCCTCAATGCCCACACAATATCAAACATCGTACCGAAAGCCGGCCTCCCACCAGGCAGACAGCACGTCCCCCTCGGGAACCCGCTCACCTCGACGGGCCCTGACCTCGGTTCCTGATCCCCGGGGACATCCCGACGGTCGTAGGCCTCGAACCAGCCGGCTTCAGCCCGTCTATGTCTCCTCACTGGCCCTGAGAAGTCCCGCAACCCGCTCGACGAGAGCGGTGGGAACAAAGGGCTTTCCGAAATGGGGGAACCCTTCGCTCGCCTCTTCCGAGTAGCCGGACAGCAGCAGGATCGGAAGTCCGGGGTATTGGGCCCGCGCGCGCCGGGCAAGGTCGACTCCATTCATGCCCGGCATGTGGATATCGGTCAGCAGCAGGTCGGGGGCGCCGCCGCGGAGCGATTCGAGCGCCTCCGTCGCGGTGGCGCACTCCTCGACTTCGTAGCCAAACGATTGCAGGGAGAGCACCGCTACCTGCCGCACGTCGCGTTGATCCTCGACCAGCAGGATGCGGCCGCCGTGGCGAACTTCGCCGCCCTCGTGACGTTCTGGCACGGCGGCCACGGCTTCATCGACCACGGGAGGCAGGTACACGGCCAGGGTCGTCCCGGCCGGAGTCGTGTTTTCGATTACCACATGGCCGCCGCTCTGCCGCACGATGCCGTAGACACTGGGCAGGCCAAGGCCCGTGCCCTTGCCGGGAGGCTTGGTCGTAAAGAACGGCTCGAAGGCCCGGGCGACCACCTCCGGCGCCATCCCGGTGCCCGTGTCCGAGACCGACATGCGCATCCAGGGCTGCGCCGGCGCAGCCTGACCGCAAGGGGGCGACCACACAACGCGCTCGACGCAGATCCGGACCCTGCCGTCGCCGTTCATGGCGTCACGGGCATTGATCACCAGGTTCATCAGAATCTGGTGGATCTGTCCGGGATCGGCGATCACCGCGGGCAGTCCCCGAGGCAGGTCAAAATCCATCTGGACCGTGGCGCCGGCCGCCGAACTGAGCATCCGGCGCGCATCGCGCACCACCGCGGAGAGATCAAGAGGTCGCGGTTCGCGAGTCTGTTTCCGGCCGAACGCGAGGAGTTGCGAGGTCAACTCTGCCGCACGCTCGCCCGCGCCGAGGATCTCCGTGACAAACTCGGTCTGGCGCGGACCCAGGGTTTCGTCCCGCAGCAATCGGCTGTACCCGTTGATGACGGTCAGCAGATTGTTGAAATCATGCGCGATCCCCCCCGCCAGCAGACCGATGGCCTCCAGGCGCTGCGACTGCAGAAACTGCGATTCCAACTGCTTCTGTTCGGTGATGTCCGTCGAGACACCCGCAATTGACACCAACTCGCCCAACCCGTTCCGGACAGGTGATCCGCGGTCGCGGATCCAGCGGACCTCGCCGTCCGGACGCCGGATCCGGTACTCGTTGACGTACGGCTCCCCGGTGTGCGAAGCGAGGAACTCCAGGAATCTTTGCCGGTCATCCTCGTGGACGCATTCGAACAGCCGGGCTGGGTTCTCAATCAACTCGGCGGCGCTGACCCCCCACACACGCTCAATCCCTGGGCTGACGTAGAGGATCTCCTCGATCTTCGGACTGCTGAGCCAGAAAACCTCGTTGATGCTGCTGGCGATCAACTGAAGCCGTTCGCTGGTTTCGCGAAGCGCATGGAGCGCCTGGGCCTGCTCGGTGATGTCCTGAACCACCGAAACCACCCCTTCGATCTTTCCGCCGGCGGAGAGCAGAGGTGCCGCGCCCACGCTGGTGTGCCGGATACCCGCGGGCGTCTGGACAACGAAATAGGCGCCGTGGCTCGTTTCACCAAAGCGCAGCGCGCGGATCGCCGGCCGCTCCTCGTCGGAAACCGCGCGCCCGTCGGGATGCCCGATCTGCCACACGTTCTGGCTCAGCCCGCGGCGGACGAACTCTTCCTCGCTCATCCCGGTGATCTCCCTGGCGAAACGGTTCACCAGCTTCACTTCGCCGTCGATGCCCGCAACCAGGATGGCCACCGGCACCGTGTCGGTGATCTTCTGCAATAACTCGTTCTGGCGGGAGACCAGACGCAACGCCTCGGTCCGCTCCATCTCGGCGGACACCCGCGAGGCCAGCGCTTCAAGCAGACTGGCTGCCAGTTTGGTGTCCTGGATCGGCCGGTAATTCATGAATGCGATCAGTCCACGTCCCGCTGGCCCTCCGCCCACGCCCGGCAGCCGCAGCGGAATCCCCATGTAGTTTTCCAGACCGTATTCGCGCAGGTAGACATCCTCGGGGAACAGCGCCGCAAGGTTGTCCGGGAAGAAGCAGACCCCGTCCCGGAGCACACTCTCGCAGGGAGTGCCGGAGATGACAAACTCCACGTTCTCAGCCGGTTGGCCGTCGAGAAGAAATGCCAGCGTCCGGGCCCGGGCCGGTTGCTCAGGCAACAGTTCCGACGCCATCGCGTGTCTCGCGCCAAGCGCCAGGGAGAGTTCACGCAACAGTTCCACAATCGAATCGTCATCAACGGGGATGTGTTCGTACCGCATAAAGACACCTTTAGCCTCTGCCCTTGGCGGGCCTGAGCAACTCCGCATGGATTGTGGGAAGATCTGTGGCTCGGAAGCGCAGCCAGTGGATGAGTTCAAGATCCGGCGCGGAGGTGCCTCACTCCAGAGCAAGACCCCGACCTCCGACGCACCCTGTTGGAATCCACAATCATTATAAAAGTTTCATGAATCCTCGGCCTGTGTCAATGCCAACGAACTGAACGAACGATAGGCAAGGCCGGAGATCCATCCGGGCGCGGCCGGGCCGCTCTCCCCGGCAACAGGCCGCGACAGCAAGTCTCCCTCCGCGATCTTCTCGCAGGGGATCACCAGAGCGACTGGAACGCCCGGACTCCGGCCCGGCTGCTCCCAGGCATTCCCCACCCCTCTTCGAGAGCGGGCCATGAAAGCCGGAGTCGGTTCCCGTCGGTCGCCCGCATCGGCACGGGAAATCCGATGATCCGCGGTCAAGCGGGTATGTGGGCGGACTTATTGGGATAATTTACTGCAAAAAGTTTAAACGAAACCCGAAAGGTCGCCGTCTAATCTGGCGGAAGAGAATCCACCCGTGCTGTCACCGCCCGCACTCACCGCCGTAGTCCTGGTCGCCGTGGCAGCGCTTGGCGGCTGCACCAGAGGCCGTGCTCCGGAAATCGTGGTGGAGGCATCCAGTGCCGCGTCGGGTCCGGAGCAGGACGTCCTGCGCGTGACCGGCGTCGTGCAGGCGCTGAACGCGAAGTCGATCCGGGTGCCGCAGATCAGCGCCCAGAGCAGCAGAGTGACGTTGGTTCACCTGATTCCGAACGGCCGCCGGGTCGAGAAGGACGACGTGCTCGTCGAGTTTGATCGCACCGCGCTGTTGGATGAGGCGGTCGAAGTGGAAGCCCGGATCCAGGATCTGGGCCACCAGATCGAGGAGAAGCAGGCTCAGATCCGCAACGAGGCGGCCAAACGCACCTCGCAGATCCGCGAAGCGGAGGCGGACCTCCAGAAGGCGCTGCTGCAACTCCGGAAGGGTCCGGTGCTGAGCGAGATCGACCGGCTCAAAAATCAGGAGCGGGCGGAGAGTGCGAAGGCGAGGGTGGAGAGTCTCCGGAAGTCGGGTGCGGCGAGAGAACTGGCGGAAACGGCCTCCGTCAAGGTGCTCGAACTGAAGCGGCAACGCCAGCAGGTGACCCTGGAGCGGATCAGGAGCAATCTTGACCGGCTGGTGATCCGGGCGCCCCAAGGGGGGATGATTGCGCACGAGAACACCTGGCGCAGCGGCTCGATGGGACCGCCACAGGAAGGGGATCAGATGTGGCCGGGCCAGCCCGTGTTGCGCATCTTCGACCCCAGCAGCATGGTGGTGGAAGCATCGGTGAACGAGCCCGACCTTGCCGCCCTGCAGCCCGCGGCCCACGCGGTGTTGTATCTCGACGCCTATCCCGGCGCCGGTTTCGAGGCCCAACTCGTGTCGGCCAGCCCCGTCGCCACCGCCGGGCTGGATTCGCCCGTCCGCACATTCTCGGCGCGTTTCCGGGTGCTCTCCTCGGACCCGCGGTTGCTGCCCGATCTCTCCGCGGCGCTCGAATTGCCGAAGCGGCGGGACCGTGCGACCACCGCCGCCAAACCGAGCGAAAGGGGAACGGCGCGATGATGCGCTCCCGGGGGCGTGCCCTGCTCGTGCTCCTTGCCCTGACGGGCCTCGGATTGATCGCCGCCGGCGGTGCATTCTGGTTCCGGGGCGGCCCCGTCACCGCGGATAGCTCCCTCCCGACGGCGGAGGCCCGCGAGGGCGAGTTCCTGGTGATCGTGCCCTGCCGGGGCGAACTCGTGGCCGGAAAAAGCATGCAGGTGGTGGCGCCGCTCAATGTGCCCAACCTGCAAATCGTTTGGATGGCCACCCCGGGCGCGGCCATTGATCACGGCGAAGTCATGCTGCGCTTCGACACCAGCGGCGCCGAGCGTCAGTTGAAGGAAAAGGAGGCCGCGCTGAGCCAGTCCCTCGCACAACTGGCCGAAGCCGTCGCGCAGGCCCGGATCACCATCGAGCAGAACCTCCTCGAACTGTCCACGCTCCGGACGGCCGCTGAACGCGCGCGGCTGGAGACCACCAAGGCGGAAACACTCAGCGCGTTGCAGGCCGAGGAAAAAATGATCGAGTACGGTCTTGCGCTCGAGAAAGTCAAGGTGCAGGAGGCGCAAACCGGGCTGGTCCGGGCACAGAGCAATTCGCGGATCGAGTCGCTGAAGAGCGTCGCGGCGAAGCATCAGGCGGAGGTCGATGTGACCCGGGAGCGAATCGCCCGGATGGAGGTGCGCGCACCCTCCTCCGGCGTCGTGAATTACCAGATGAATTACTCCCAGGGCTGGATGAATGCCAAGCCGTTCAAGGTGGGCGACAATGTGTGGCCCGGCAGCGCCGTCGCCGAAATTCCCGATCTCGGCAGTCTCCGGATCAAGGCCAGCGTCGAGGAGATCGAACGCGGGCGGATCCGCGCCGGACAGGATGTCCGGATCCATCTGGACCCGTTTCCCGAAAAGCCGTTTCCCGGAAAGCTCGAATCGATCAGCGCCTTGACCGAGCAGAACTTCGAATGGCCGCCCTCCCGCAACTTCCGCGCCTATGGCAGCTTCGACTCGATTGACCCGCGCCTCCGGCCGGCGATGAACGGCCGGCTGGACATCATTGTCGACCGCATCGAGAAGGCCATCAGCGTTCCTGCGCGCGCGGTCTTCGCGCGCGACGGCAGACCCGTGGTGCTGGTGGCCGGACCCACTGGCTTGAAGCCCGCTTTTGTCGAGGTGTTGGCCCGCAATCCCGACGAGGTGGCGGTGAGCGGAATCCCCGCGGGTACCCGCGTTGCGCTGGTCGAAGAGGATGCGAAGGGGGCAGGCGCGCGGAAGGGGGTCCGGTGACGATCGCTTCGGCATTGCGCACCGCCTTGATCACGGCCCTGGTGGTTGCCGTGACCGGTGCCGCCGGCTGGGCGGGCTATCGCTGGTTTCGCGAAAGCCTGAAACAGCCCGAGCGCGACGTGCCCGTGACTCAGGTCCGGCGGGGCGACGTGGTCTTCACCGTCAACGCCACCGGCGCGCTCCAGGGCGGCAATTCGCGAATGCTGGTCGCACCCATGACCGGCAGTAACCAGTTGACGATCACCGAACTTCGCAAGCCCGGCGAATTGGTGGCGGAGGGCGATGTCGTCGCCGCCTTCGATACCACCGAAGAAGCCTTCAAGCTGCGTGAGGCCGAGGCGGACCTCGCCGAGGCCGAACAACAGGTGATCCAGGCCCGGAATGAATCCGTCGCGAAGGCCGAGGAACTGAATTATGAACTGATCAAGGCGCGTTCGGACGTCCGGCTCGCGGAATTGGAGTGCCGCCGGAACGAATTGAAGTCGCGGATTGAAGCGCAGCAGAATGATCTCACGCTGTCCGATGCGCGCGAACGCCTCGCGCGTCTGGAGCGGGATTTCCCCGCCCGCAGGGCCGCTGCCGAAGCGGCAATCAATATCCAGGATGCGGCGCGGCAGAAGGCCGGCATGCAGGCGGAAACAGCGCGCAGGAATATGGAGATGATGGTGCTCCGTGCCCCGGCGGGCGGGTACGTCAACGTCGAACAGAACACCAACAGCAACTTCATCTTCACCGGCATGCAGTTCCCCCTGTTCCAGCTCGGAGACCAAGTGCGCGCCGGGATGGCCGTGGCTCAGATCCCCGACATGAACCAGTGGGAGGCCAGCGCCGCCATCGCCGAGCAGGACCGCGGCCATCTGGCCGAGGGTCAGCCCGCGGCAATCACGGTGGTCGCCATGCCCGCCCAGCCGTTCGAGGGCCGCATCGTGAATCTCGGGGGCACGACCGGTCCGCCCTGGAACCGGCGCTTCGAGTGCCGGCTGGCGCTCTCCACCGGCGAATCCCGCCTGCGCCCGGGCATGAGCGTCCGCATTGTCATTACGACCGAAACCATGCGGGATGTTCTCTGGCTGCCCGCGCAAGCGCTTCAGGAAAGCGACGGACGGGCCTATGTCTATGTCCGGGAGGGCACGGGCTTCGTCGAGCGTGATGTCAAACTTGTGCGCCGCAGTGAGAGCCAGGTCGTCGTCGAAGGACTCGATGAGCACGCCCGCGTGGCGCTCGCGGTTCCGGGGAAAGAGGCTGCAGCGCCCGGACGAAAGGACGGCGCCGCCGGGGTGGTCGCGAAATGAGCAGTCGCACCCGCTTCGTGCTGACCGACTTCGCCGAGGCTTTCGCCAACCTCCGCGCCCAGAAAACACGCACTCTGCTCACCGCGCTCGGCATCGTCTTCGGGGTCGGCTCGGTCATCGGCATGCTCTCCATTGGGGCGGGGGCTCGCGAGGAGTCCCTCCGCTTCATCGAACGTCTCGGCGTCCGTAACGTATTGGTCGATTCGATTCCGGCATCGAGCCGCGAAGAACTCCAGCAGCGGCGTCGGACCTCGCCCGGCCTCAGCGAGCGCGATGTGCGCATCCTCGAAGCCAATGTCGAGGGTCTCGAATCGCTCTCCCCGAGACGCACTCTCCACCCCGCGCGCGTGCTGCCCAAACCTTCCGGAAGTACGCCCGCCCTGCTCGGCGTCCGGCCGTCGTTCGCGGCCATCCACAACCTGCGGACACTCGAGGGTCGCCTGTTCGACTCGAAAGATGATGAAGGGAGCCTGGCCGTCTGCGTCCTCGGCCAGGCGGCGAAGATCAACCTCCTGGGCTATGGTCCGGCGGTCGGGCGGCACGTCAAGGTGAACGATACCTGGCTCCAGGTGATCGGAGTTCTGGCCGAGCAAGTCACCACCGAGTCCGGCAGAAATCAGGACCGCAACAATGCCATCTTCATCCCATTCAATACCTTCGCTTACCGGTTCTGGGATTCGAGCCGCTTCTTGAAAGACGACCTCGACGGCGTGGACCTGCGCTTGCGAGCCGGAGTGGATAGCGTTCAGGCCGCCAAGGTTGTCACGGCCATCCTCGGTTCCACCCACCGCAACGCCGAGGATTTCACCGTCACCATCCCCGCGGCCTTGCTCGAACAACAGAAGCGGACCCAGACCATTTTTACCTATGTGATGGTGGCTATCGCGGCAATCTCCCTGCTGGTCGGCGGTATTGGCATCATGAACATCGTCCTGGCCACCGTGATGGAGCGGACGAGGGAGATCGGAATCCGCCGTGCGATGGGCGCACGCAAACGGGATATCTTGAGGCAGTTCCTCACCGAGTCCGTCGTCATCTCGGTCGGCGGTGGACTCCTCGGCATCGCCTGCGGTGTCGTATTGAGCCGGCTGATCGCCTATGTCGCGGAATGGAGCACAATTGTCACACCGCTTTCCGTCATCGTGGCGTTCGGTGTCTCCGTCGCCGTCGGCGTCATGTTTGGCATCTATCCGGCCATGAAGGCTGCGGAGATTGACCCCATCGAGGCCCTGCGATACGAGTAGCCTGGACTTCCGGCCGTCGCACTCGCGGCCTCCCGCCTTCCCGCTCCACCCGCGCGTCTCGCCGAAGGCCTCGTCCGACTGCTTCAGCCAGACAAGCGTCCCCTGCCGCGCCTACAGCTATGATAATTGGGGCAACATGTACGTGAGTTACGAACGCTATCTGGAGCGCCACCCGTTCACCCCCGCGGCCGCCTCGAATTTCGACGCCGCCAACCGGCTCAACATCCAAAGTTCCACCTACGACCTCGCCGGCAACCAGACCGCCATCGGCAGCGGCAGCCACACCTTCACCTACGACGCCGAAAACCGCCTGACGTCCTCAACCATCAACTCCGTCACCACCACCTTCGAGTACGACGGCGAAGGCCGCCGCGTGAAAAAGGGCAACGAAATCTACGTCTACGACGCCTTCGGCAACCTCGCCGCCGAATACGGTGGCACGCCCAACCCCGTCGGCACCCAGTACCTCACCGCCGACCACCTCGGATCCACCCGCGTGATCACCAAACAAGACGGCACCGTGGACCGCCGCACCGACTACCTCCCCTTCGGCGAATCCATCCCCACCGGAATCAACGGCCGCGCCACCGCCATGGGCTACCAGGGAACCGGCTACCTCGGCCCGCTCAAGCCCGGCTTCACCGGCAAGGAACGCGATGGGGAGACGGGGTTGGATTACTTTGAAGCCCGCTACCTCAGTTCGGCACAAGGCCGGTTCACCTCTCCGGACCCCGTCAAAGTCACACCTGAGCGCATGCGCGATCCGCAGCAGTTCAATCTGTATGCCTATGCCCGGAACAATCCTTTGAGGTTCATTGATCCCACTGGGCAGGTGCTGCAGCTAGCGGGTGACGTCAACGAGGCGCAAAAGCAGCTATGTGAAATGCTAGGCACAAGCGATTGCAGTTCGCGGATCAGCTACAACTCGAAGACCAATACCATGACTGTCAATCTGGCTGGTATCGATACCGCCCATAACGAGGGCGCCTTGCTTCTAGGGCAACTTGTTGACAGCAAGAACGTTTACAACCTGACACTGGGAGATCAATACCTTACTGCTGCCGGGCTCAGGTCGCTCGGCAACGAGGCGATCGTCAACAACTCGAACAGCTTCGACCCGCCACGATTCCCATATGACAAGCCCGCTGGCGTACGGCCCCCGGCTGGCGTGGATTCGCTGGTGGCCATTAACCCGGCAACTGCGAGGTTCCGGGACTCCCAAGGTCGGAGCGTACTCCTCTCCTCCACGATCTTCCACGAGTTGGCAGAGGCTTACTCAAAAGTCGATCTGGGCAAACCCTACGTCGATTTCGAACTGGGAACGGTTCGGAATGGAATGATCGTGACCACCCCGACCGGATTCCAGCGGGGCGCGCACAATGATGCCGTGCAGCGGGAATTCAACCTGCGGAATCAACGGCCGAATCTGCGACTGAGCGGCCGGGCGGGAGATGTCCTTATCCGAGATCCGAAGTAGTCGGAGCGCGTCATGAGAATATTTACAGCGGTCTTGCTCTGTTCGGTGTCGATCGCGCTTTCGCAGCAACGGTTCGAGACCGGCGAATTGAAAGGGTTCACGAAGTCGCCAACGGAACATATCATCGAGCGCCTTGGCGAACACATCACAGTCAGGACCATCGAGGGGACGGTGGGATCGAAAGACATGGCGAAGCCTCTCGGCGGGGTTCTCGTTGAAATCCGAGGCCCCGGTGACGTTGAAGACGTCAGGGGCACTTCAAGCGATCGGAGTGGGCGTTTCAGATTCAAGAAAGTCGCCGACGGCGACTACACGATCAAACTGACGCTCAACGGTTTCCGTTCTGTATTCGGGAAGATTTCTGTGCGTTCCTCGGCCAAGGGCGCGAAGCCGCTGCGCGTCGATATGCTCACAGGCGTATGATGGCTTGCGAGGTTCCATGGCCTCAGATATGGGGGATCCGTCATCGCCGCCAAGACCTACCCGCCGATCATTAGACTGAGGCGGCCGCCCTCGCGTCCTGGAAGGTGTAAAGACGGGAGCCTCAAGTCGGTGACCTATCCTTCCGGACGCCTCATCGAATACCCCAGCCTCGACCGGGCGGGCCGCGTCCTGAAGGTCCAGGGCACGCTGGGCGGCGCGACCACGGAGTATGCCAGGTCGGTCAGCTACAACGACAGCGGCCAGATGAGTTCGCTCACCTTCGGCAATGACCTGATCGAGCGGTGGGATTATAACCCCAGGCGCCTGCAGCCTTGGCAAATCCGCCTCGGCACGGCTACCGTTGACGACGCCCGGGGCCGCTGGCAGTTTGGATATTGCGCCGGCCTGAATTACAACCAGGACTGCGCCAACAACAACGGCAACGTGATGGCTCATGCCATCAACGCGCTGGGCCGCCGTCAGAACTATGCCTATGACGCCCTGAATCGGATCTCGATCATGGACGAGAGGGTCTCGCCGAAGGCCTCGCCCGACTGCTTCAGCCAGACAAGCGTCCCCTGCCGCGCCTACAGCTATGATGATTGGGGCAACATGTACGTGAGTTACGAACGCAGTCTGGAGCGCCACCCCTTCACCCCTTCAGCCGCCTCGAATTTCGACGCTGCCAACCGCCTCATCATCCAGGGTTCGACCTACGACCCCGCCGGCAATCAGACCGCCATCGGCAGCGGCAGCCACACCTTCACCTACGACGCCGAAAACCGCC
>ERZ761609.909-NODE-909-length-30062-cov-712.698537_pt1 | contig 30062 bp, 27 predicted proteins | sample MGYA00511163_ERZ761609 | MGnify/ENA primary metagenome ERZ761609 (study PRJEB28899, sample SAMN02445070) | bioreactor sludge metagenome | biome: EBPR sludge | place: Australia: Brisbane, Thorneside Wastewater Treatment Plant | collected 2011-12-16 ... | reverse complement strand
CGGCCCTTCTCCCGCGCACGGGAGAAGGGAGATTCGCGAGTCGCAGACGCGACTTCCACATTGAAGGGTACGGCCGCGACGGCTGTTCGCAGCGTTCAGGCGAGGGCGGCGAGGAAGCCCAGCGGGTTGCGCGTCATGGCGACCGATACGATCCAGACGAAGCTGAGCAGGGCGGCAACCAGGAAGGCCGCACGCTGCCGCTTGCTCCGCGCGCGTTTCAGCGCCATCGTGCCGCAGCCGATATAGAGCAGCAGGCCGGCCAGCTTGGCGGTCAGCCAGTCGGCGACGAAGGGATACTGGCCACTGATCACCGCCATCGCGATCGCGCTGCCGAGCAGGATGGTATCGACGACATGCGGCAGGACACGGACACTGCGCCGTTGCCGCCACGGTGAGTCGGCAAGCATCCACAGACCACGCAGCAGGAAGCCGGCGCCGCTGAGAACGACGCAGCCGATGTGCAGGTGTTTCAGGATCAGGTAGCCCATCACCCGGGTCTCGGCGCAGGCGTCGCACGAGCCAGGCTGGTGATTCGCTGTCGATGCTGGCGGTAGAATGCGGTCGCCGCCAGCAGGTTGCGCAGCAGCCAGCCGCTGGCGACGAGCAGCGCCACTGCTGCCGGATAGGTGAACCATTCGGGCTGCAGTGCCGCTGCCAGCAACAGGGCGAGGGCAGCGAGGTGGGCGTAGAACTGGCCGTCGATCTGCCGTTTCGCGATCACCTGCTGCATGTTGGGTGCCAGGATTCGACCACCGCCGGCGTTCTGCAGATGCAGCCAGACGAGAAACGGAACGATCTTGTAGAGCATGCCGCTGCTGACCGACATCAGGCTGCCAAACAGCACGAGGACACCCCAGAGCAGGGGCAGTTGCAGACTGGCAGCCGCTTCCGGCAGGAGAAGCGAGGCGAGCGAGAGGGAGCAGGCGGCGAGGGCACAGCACATCGCCAGTCGCCAGTAGTGCTGCGTGGCGTCGAAGCGGGCACGCTTGCTGTGTCGCTGCAGATGCAGGGTCAGGGCTGCGAACACGGTCACCAGCAACAGGAGGCCACTCGCCAGCACCGCCGCCGGCTGGCGCAACGCCAAGACCTCGGCAATGCTCCAGCCGGCGACAACGACGAGCACCGACCAGAAGAAGAAGCGTGCAAACCAGTTCGGGTACGCCGGCGTCATCTGGAACATCGGCACGACGACCAGCGCGACGGCAGCCAGCAGGACGGTGCTCCAGCCGACGAAGCCCCAGGCGAGGTGGATGGTCGTCAGTTGCAGCAGCGGCACTGCGAACGCTCCGTCGAGCGCCAGAGCGAGGACGACGCCGAGACCGGTGGTGACACCCAGACCGAGCAACGCCAGTTTCAGGCCGAGAATCGTCGCGTTGCCCGATGGCACGCCGCAGAGCGCGCGACCGGCGGCGGCGAGGAAGGCCGTGACGCCGAGCCCGAGCGCGACTGCCGCCAGCCGCAGAGCGAGCGGATCGGAAGTCAGCAGGCCGACCACCAGCAGCAGTGCGCCGGGAGCGAGCAGGGCGTGTACCAGCGTTGCGACGCGCAGCGGGTGCGCGATGTTCGCGCCGGCGACCACCGGCAGAATCTGTATCAGGGCACCGAGCATCACCTGCAGCATGAAACCGACGGTGATGAGGTGCGTCAGCGCCAGCGCTGCGGGTGTCCAGCGGGAGGCAAAGAGCTGCGGACCGCTGGCCAGCAGGAGCAGGCCGGCGAGCAGGGCGAACACCGGTGCCGTCAGGAAGAAGCGGAAAGGTGCCGCGATCGGTGGAGCCTGGTCGAAGCTGAGAAGCGCCTGCATTACTGCCGGCAGTGCTCGATCAGGACGCTCACCGTGCCGTCGGCCTGGTGCTCGGTCTGCCAGGTGAAGCCGTTGATCTCGAGAGCCCGGTAAAGCGGGAACGGCTCGCGCGGCAGCAGCACCAGCAGCTTGCCGGCCGGTTCGAGGTGATCGAGCGCCTCCATCGTGCGCACCAGCGGTTCGGGCGGCTCGAGGCCGCGGGCGTCGATGACGACGTCGGCGCGGCGGTGTGTCATCGCGCCAGTTCCCGGCCGCTGGTGAGTTCCTGCTGCAGTTCCGGCAGCAGCGTCGCCACCTGCGCTGCCAGATGCTGGTCGCACATCGGGTAGAGAACGTTCTCCTCCTTGACGTTGTGCTGTTGCATCATGATCAGCAGGGTCTCAGCGTTGCCGGAATAGTCATCGGCATCCTGCGCGGCCACAGCCGCTTCCGCCGCTGCCAGCAGTTGTCGCATCTGCGCGTGCTCGGCGCGCATGACCTGTGTCGGTCCACGGAAGATGCCGGTGCTCTGTTCGAAGAGCGGGAACAGAATCGCCTCCTCGGCACTGAAGTGGTGCAGCATGCCGGCGCGAAAAAGCGTGAAGGCTGCCCGCGCGGGTCCCCAGCGGCGGTCGGCAACCGCGTGCTCGACGGTGACGAGCAACTCGTCGCAGGAGCGATGGTCACTGGCCATGAAATCGGTGATCGTCTGCATGTGGAACCTCGGGCGGATGGGTGTGCCGATTGTCCTGCCGCAATGCAGCGGCATGGTTGATCAGAGTCAAGAAATGCGCAGGATGGCACGCCCGGGGGCGGCAACGGCCCGCCGCTTCCGGCAGGCCGCGATCCATGATGCCGGCGTCGGACGCTGAAGTCGATAGGACAAAAGGTCGCAGCCTGCCGTTCCGGCGGTGATCCGGTATGCGGTCAGGCTCACCACAGGCTGCCGCTTCGTCGTGCTTCAAGGTGCGAGGCGTGTCAGTCGCGGCGACAGGGCCCGCGGGCCGGGTCATGATTGCTGCCGCGGTCGTCACGTCGGCTCCTCTTGCGCAGCCCTCGAACGCGATCCGGGTCGCCGCGGCAGTGCAGGGGTGCTTCGCGGCTCCCTTCAAGAAGGATGAGGCATTGGTGGTCGGTCATCGTGTGCACTGACACGATCCTGGTCAAGCCATCGCTGCAGCTTGATCTCGTGTTTGATCTCGATCAAGATTGGTGCCGGTCTTCACGCCTATATTCTGACTACTCAACAGCGGAGGTGGCGCCATGTTCAAACACATCCTCGTTCCAACCGACGGCTCCGAACTCTCCAGGGAGACTGCCCGGCGGGCGGTGTCCTTCGCCAGGGAAGCTGGCGCGCGAATCACGGCTTTCTACGCCAAGCCGGAGTACCCGGTCAGCTACTATGGCGAAGGCGCCCTGATCGATCCGACGACGCCGGAGAAGTTTGCCGAACTGGCCGAGCGGCAGGCGACGGAGATTCTGGATTTCGTCGCCCAACTCTGCGAGAACGCTGGTGTGCCGGTCGACAAGCTGTCGATGACCAGCGACATTCCCTATCAGGCGATCATCGAGGCGGCGACGCAGGCCGCTTGCGACCTGATCTTCATGGCATCACATGGCCGTCGCGGCTTCAGCGCGCTGCTGCTCGGCAGCGAGACAAACAAGGTTCTGACGCACTCGAAGATCCCGGTTCTGGTTTACCGCTGAGCGCTGCGCGCGGGCGCACGACAGGCGGCTGCCGCCGCCGGCCGGCAGCGAGCGCAACCGGAGCGGCAGCGCATCGCCGGGCGGTGGCGACGGGGACCGCTGCCGCCGCCCGCCCGTTCCTGACAGCTCTTCGGCCAACGCGAAAGTGTCGTGGCGCGCGCGGTTGATGCACCCGTCCGCTGTGCCGACTCGATAGACACGGGCTCGGGCGGCTGAATGTGGCAAAATGCCTTGATGTCGCGGGCCACTGATGGCCAAATGTGCTGGTCAGCTCGACGAAGGAGAAGGCGCTTGCACCACGTGGGGAGATTTTCCGCGCGGATTGGTCGGGAGATCAGCAGTTGCGTACTGCTGCTGTCCTTGTGCGCGCTCGGCTCGTCGGCGCAGGCAGTCGATGTCGGACTGGCCGGCGTGTTCCCCGGCAAGGCGCTGCTGACGATCGACGGTGGGGCGCCACGGATCGTTGCCGTCGGCAGCAGAACCGCCGAAGGTGTGGCGGTACTGGCCGTCGATGGTGAGACCGCGACGATCGAGGCCGACGGCAGGAAACGCACGCTGCGGGTTGGCCAGAACGTCGCCTCGCAGGCGGCAGCGACGAGTGGCGCCAGGGCGACACTGACGGCTGATGCGCAGGGTCATTTCCTGACGACCGGCGGCATCAACGGAACGACGGTCCGCTTCCTGGTCGACACCGGGGCGACGATGGTCGGGCTGGGTGCCGGTGACGCGCGCCGCATCGGGATCGATGCCAGCAAGGGCGTGCCCGAGGTCGCGATGACGGCCAACGGCCAGGCCAGGGTCGTGCGCGTCAAGCTCGATAGCGTGCGGGTGGGCGAGATCGTCGTCAATAACGTCGATGCCCTGGTTCATGAGCACGAGATGCCCTATGTTCTGCTTGGCATGAGTTTCCTCAACCGTATGGAAATGCAGCGTGATGGTCAGTCGATGACCCTCAGGAAGCGCTATTAGGAAAGGTTTGAAATGCGTCGTCACGACGGAGGAAGCAGGCTGCTTGGGCACGAGATCGAGATGCTGATGCGCGAGCGGCAGACTCTGCTGCAGGTGGTCGGCGCGACGGCAGCTCTGATTGCCTCGCTCGACACCAGGGATCTGCCATCGGGTGCCGTGCAGTCAGCGGATCTCGTTGCCAGCGCGATCAACGCACTGCCGGATGAAACCCTGCGCGACGCGCTCGCCGCGGTGCATGCGAGGATTGAGGATGGGTGTGCTGTCGCCGGCTGATGCAGCGCTCGCTTTGCCGTTGCCTGACCGCGGCATGGTCGACCTCGACCGCGTCCGGCAGGGGTTGCAGCCGGCTCCGTGCGCGACCCGCATCGTGCTCGAGGACGGCGTCGGTGACGAGGAACTGATGCCGGCGGCGGTGCTGTTTCCGATCGTTCAGCGCGGTGGCGAACCAACCGTGCTGTTGACGCAACGCACCGAACACCTCAGGGATCATCCGGGACAGATCAGCTTTCCCGGCGGGCGTTGCGAGTCGGCGGACCCGTCGCCGGCGCATACTGCCCTGCGTGAGGCAGCCGAGGAGATCGGTCTCGCGGCGGCGCATGTCGAGATTGCCGGCTATCTGCCCGAGTACCTGACCAGTACCGGCTTTCGCGTCACTCCCGTGGTGGCCATGGTGACGCCCCCGTTTGAACTGCAACTCGACAGCTTCGAGGTCGCCGAAGTGTTCGAGGTGCCGCTCGCCTTCCTGCTCGACCCCGTAAATCACCAGCGGCATTCACTGCATTACCGCGGCAAGCTGCGGCACTACTATGCCATGCCCTATCGCGGCTACTTCATCTGGGGTGCCACGGCCGGAATCATCATGTCGCTCTACCGGGCAATCGCTGCCGGCGACAGCTAGTCGAGAACCATCTCGATCTGGTCGAGGAACTGCCTGGCCCGCATCTGATCCGGTGCGGTGCGGAGCGCCGCACGCAGGCGCCCGAGCTGCTGCTGCAGTTCATCGATCGTCCGTACCTGTTCGATTTCGGCAACCAGGCTTCCTGCTTCCTCGCCAAGCAATTCGCGCAGGCTGCGGACGGCGTAGCTTCTGGCCAGACTGATGTCGTCTGCCGCGGAAACCGCGGCACCGGTGCTGGCTGTTGCCGCTGCACTCCGGCGACCCGGCGCATGCAGCTGAACGAAGCCGCCTGCGAGCAGGGTGGCGAGCTGTTTCCTGCCTTCACTGGTCGAACTGCTGAGGGCGACCAGTTCGCTGCCGGTGCGATGGCCGTCGACCAGAATCAACATCGCCCGCATGCGTGACGGCAGGTGGTGCGCGCGGGTGGAAATCTCTTCAAGGCCCTTCGGCGTTTTGTAAAAGACTGACGACAGTTTCATTGCAGAGCGATCTTTCTGACCTGGCAGCGCGATGTTGCGTGAAGTGGCGACGTTCCGCAAGTCCCGGGCAACTGTGTTATGTTGCCCGTTTGCCGCTGCGGCCCAGCGATGCGGGTCTGCGTGGCACCGATCAGGATTTCCGGATGAGCCTGCTTGCTCTGCTCGCTGCCCTGCTACTCGAGCAATTGCGACCGCTACCCCAGCGTCGGCTGGTCGACGAGCCGCTGTCGCGTCTGGCAGCATTTCTCGAAAGCCGCTTCAACGCTGGCGAGCCGCGCCATGGCATCGTCGCGTGGCTGGTCGGCGTCGGCGCGCTGGTCTTCGCCAGCGCCGCGGTGCATGCCGTTCTCGCCGCCAACAGCGCCTTGCTCGCCTGGCTCTGGAACGTCGCCGTTCTCTACCTGACAACGGGTTTCCAGCAGTACCGACTGCATTATACCGAGATCCAGATTGCGCTTCGCCTTGGCGACGAGGCGCATGCGCGCCATCTGCTCGCCGCATGGCGTCCGTCCGCGGCCACTGCCCGCTCCGCTTCCGACCTCGCCGGCCTGGCGATTGAGGAACTGCTGTGCGCATCGCACCGGCGACTCTTTGCCGTCGTCTTCTGGTTCCTGCTGTTGCCCGGCCCGGCGGGCGCGGTGCTGTACCGCGCTGCGGCCTTCCTTGCCGATTTCTGGGGCCAGCGCACGGACGCAGAAAATGGCGATTTCGCAAGCTTCGCCCGGCGAAGCTTTGCTATCATAGATTGGCTTCCCTCGCGGTGTACCGCCGCCGCCTTCGCCATCGTCGGCAATTTCGAGGACGCCGTCTATTCCTGGCGCACGCATGCCGAGAAATTGCCCGCCGATGGCACGGGGATCGTCCTGGCGAGCGGTGCCGGAGCTCTTGGCCTCAGACTCGGGCAGCGGGTTGCCGAGCAGGGCGACGCAACCGGGCGGATCGAGATCGGCTGCGCTGAAGAGGCCGATGTCGATTCCATGGCAAGTGCTGTTGGACTGGTCTGGCGCGGGTTGCTGCTGTGCTTGCTGTTGTTGTTGCTGGTGGGCCTTGCCGGTACGGTAGGGGGTTGATCGATCATTAACAGGAGTTTCTTCATGACTAGAGAAGTCGTCGTATTGAGCGCGGTCCGTTCAGCCATTGGCACCTTCGGTGGTTCGCTTGCCAACATCGAGCCGCATGAACTGGCCGGTACCGTGATGAAGGAGTCGATCGCCCGTTCCGGTGTCGATGCGCAGCAGATCACTTATGTCACGGTCGGCAACTGCATTCCGACCGATTCGCGCTTTGCCTACGTTGCCCGGGTCGCGTCGATCCAGGCCGGTCTGGCGATGGATTCGGTCGCCATGGCGGTGAACCGCCTCTGCGCCTCGGGCTTGCAGGGGGTGGTGACGACGGCGCAGAACATCATGCTCGGAGATGCCGACTACGGCATCGGCGGTGGCGTCGAAGTGATGTCCCGCGGCTCGTACATGTTGCCGGCGATGCGCACGGGTGCTCGCATGGGTGACAGCAAGGCGATCGACATGATGGTGGCGACGCTGACCGATCCCTTTGGCGTTGGCCACATGGGCGTCACCGCCGAGAACCTGGCGACGAAGTGGAACATCAGCCGGGAGGAGCAGGACGCCTTCGCCGTCGAGTCGCAGCGCCGCGCTGCCGCCGCCATCGCCGAAGGGCGCTTCAAGTCGCAGATCGTGCCGATCATCCTCAAGACACGCAAGGGCGATGTGGTGTTCGATACCGACGAGCATGTCAAGGCCAGCACGACCGTCGAGACCCTGGCCAAGATGAAGCCGGCTTTCGCGAAGGATGGCACGGTCACTGCCGGCAACGCCTCCGGAATCAATGACGGTGCAGCCTTCCTCGTCCTCGCGGCGGCGGATGTTGCCGCCAATGCCGGACAGAAGCCGCTCGCGCGGCTGGTTTCGTATGCCGTCGCCGGTGTGCCGAACGACATCATGGGCGAGGGACCGATTCCGGCGACCCGGATGGCGCTCAAGAAGGCAGGACTGTCGCTGGATCAGATGGACGTCATCGAGGCCAACGAGGCCTTCGCTGCACAGGCCATTGCGGTCAACAAGGGGCTGGGCCTCGATCCGGTGAAGACCAATCCGAACGGCGGCGCGATCGCCCTTGGCCATCCGGTCGGTTGTTCGGGTGCGTTCATCGCCACCAAGGCGATCCACGAACTGCAGCGTACCGGCGGCAGGTATGCTCTCGTGACGATGTGCATCGGGGGTGGACAGGGCATTGCCGTGATCTTCGAACGCGCCTGATCGCCGTCTGCACGGTCCGGACCCGACCGCTCGCGCGGTCGGGTTTTTTTTCAGCTACTGCGCGGCGCCGGAAGCTGCAGCGACAGCGCCGCCTGCTCCGGCGTGATGCCGTGCTCGACGACGCCGAGCAGCGGCGCCGGCAGCCGTGCCTGCAGCGTTGCCAGGTTTTCGGTGAAACGTGACATTGCCGGGTCGATCCGGTTGGCGACCCAGCCGGCCAGCGGCAAGCCGCGAGCGGCAATCGCCTGCGCTGTCAACAGGCTATGGTTGATGCAGCCCAGGCGCATGCCGACAACCAGGATGAGGGGCAGACCGAGCAACGCCGCGAGGTCGGCGGTGTCGGTCGCGGCGTCCAGCGGAACGCAGAAGCCGCCAACCCCCTCGACGAGAATCGTGTCGGCCATCCGCCGCAGCTCGGCGAAGGCAGCAGCGATCGTTGGCAGCTCGATGTGCCGGCCTTCCTCGGCGGCGGCAATGTGCGGGGCGATCGCCGCGCGGAAGCCGTAAGGGTTGACTAGTTCCCGCGGCGGCGGGAACGAAGAGGCGGCGAGCAGTCGCTCGACATCGTCGTTGACACCGTGCTCGTCGAAACCGGCAGCGATCGGCTTCATGGCCACGGCACGAGCGCCCGTGCGGCGGGACGCGTGCAGCAGTGCGCAGGCGACAAAAGTCTTGCCGATCTCGGTATCGGTGCCGGTAACGAACCAAGCCAGTTTTTCTCTCATTTTTCTCTCACTTGCGGGCGTAGGCAAGAATCACGTCGTAGCGCGACGGCAGGCCGTCGCTCGTACGGTACTTTTCGTAGGCCGCCTGCACACGTTGCCAGGCGCGGCGCCCGAGCATGCCGCTGCGCGCACCGTCACCGACCGAGTTGGCACCGATATCCTTGACCGCGCGCAGCAGCGATGCGAGGTCGGGGTAGTGCTGGCTGACGGTCTGCCGGTGCAGGCGGATGTCGTCGAAGCCGGAACGGCGCAGCGCTGCTGCGATTGCCTCCGGCTCGCTGAAGCTGAGCGTATGGCGATGCTGGTCAATACTGCTGAAGGCTTCGCGCAGCTCGGCGAAGGTCGCCGGCCCGAGCGTGCTCAGCGCCAGTTCGCCGCCGCGACGCAGGACGCGATGCGCCTCGCCGCAGACTGCCTCGGGATCACACCACTGCACGGTCAGGTTCGACCACCAGGTACTGTAGCTGGCGTCCCGGCAGGGCAGGGCCTCGATGTCCGCGGCCACGCAGAGATCAGCGCTGCGGCGGGCGGCCGCGAGCATTGCCGGCGCGAAGTCGACGGCGAGGATCCTTGCTGCCGGCCAGCGGCCCTGCAAGAGGCCGATGCCGTAGCCGGTGCCACAGCCGGCATCGAGAATCCAGTCCGGCGTCGTGGACGGGTTGAAGCTGGCCAGCAGCAACTCGCAGACCTGTCGCTGCACGATGGCGGCATCGTCGTAGGAAGCGGCCGCACGATCGAAGGACTCGCGGACGCGCAGTCTAGTGGGCACGGGTGGCATGGCAGAACTGACTCAGGAGGTCGCCGCAGCGCGCGGGGTCGGTGAGGAAGGGCGCATGCCCGGCGTCGGGAAAGACCTCGAGCCGGCACGCGGGCAGGGTCCGTTGCAGCCAGCGTGCCGCGGCGAGCGGACTGACGGCGTCGTTGGCGCCGTGCAGGAGCAGGCTGCGGCTGGCGATGCCTGGCAGCAGCGGCCGCAGGTCGGTGTCACGCAGCCACTCGAGCCCGCGCTGCAGCGCTGCCACAGCTGGCGGAGCTTCCTGCCGCAGCTGCCCGAGGAGCGAGCGGGTCAGCGTCCGGGCCTGGCTGTCACCCTGACAGAGCAGCGCGACGAAACGCTGCCGGGTTGCGGCCGGCCGCTGCTGCAGGCTGTCGGCAAAGCCGGCGAGCAAGCTGGCCGGCTGCGCTGCCGGCCAGTCGCTGCGCTGCACGAAGCACGGCGTCGCACCAACCAGCACCAGCCCACTGATCCGTTGCGGTGCCAGCAGGGCTGCGCGCATTGCCAGCAGGCCACCGAGTGACCAGCCACAGAGCGTCACTGATGCCGGCAGGGTGGCGAGCAGCGACCGCGCGCAGGCCGTCAGCGCGGCCGTGTCGTCGGGTGCGTTGCCATAGCCGGGCAACTCGACCAGATGCAGCCGGCACGAGCGTGCGAGCGGCGCCAGCAGCGGCCGCCAGACCGCGCTGCCCAGCCCCCAGCCGTGGATCAGCGCGAGATCGGGTCCGTCACCAAGGATCAGGCGCACGCCAGCCCCCGTAGTGCGGCGACCAGTTGCGCCACCTGCGCCTCGCTGTGGGCCGCGCTCAGCGAGACGCGCAGGCGCGCCGTTCCGCGCGGCACCGTTGGTGGCCGGATCGCCGGCACCCAGAGACCACGCTCGTAGAGCGCAGTCGCGAGCCGGACGGCCTCGTGGTTGTCGCCGACGATCACCGGCTGGATCGCGGTCGGCGAAGGCAGCAGCCGCCAGCGCGTGTCGGCCAGACCGTCGCGCAGCTGCGCAACGAGTCGCCAGAGGTGGGCGCGGCGGGCGTCGCCGGCGGCGATCAGCTCGAGGCTGGTGGCCAGCGCGCAGGCAATCAGCGGGCTGCCGGCAGTGGTGAAGATGTAACTGCGGGCACGCTGCGCGAGCCATTCGATGACCGTCGCATCGCCTGCGACGAAAGCACCGGCAGCGCCGGCGGCCTTGCCGAGGGTTCCCATGTAGATCAGTCGCCGGCTGGCCGGCAGGCCGAAGTGGGCGATACTGCCGCGGCCCTGCGGGCCGAGGACGCCGAAGCCATGTGCGTCGTCGACCACCAGCCAGGCATCGTGGCGTTCGGCCAGCGCCAGCAGGCCGGGCAGTGGCGCCAGATCGCCGTCCATGCTGAACACCGCATCGGTGAGGATCAGGCGTCGCCGGGCCGTGCTGGCGGTGAGCAGAGCTTCGAGCGCCGCCAGGTCCGCGTGCGGATAGCGCTGGCTGTCGGCTCGCGAGAGTAGCACCGCGTCGATCAGTGAAGCGTGGTTGAGACGATCGGCGAAGACGACGTCGCCGCGCCCGAGCAGCGCCGGAACGATTCCCAAGTTGGCCATGTAGCCGGTCGAGAAGAGCAGGGCGCGGTCAAAGCCGCTGAAGGCGGCGAGCTTCTGCTCGAGCACCGCGTGCGCCCCGAGGTGGCCGCTGACGAGATGCGAGGCCCCGCTGCCGACTCCCCAGGTGCGTGCGCCGGCGCACGCCGCCGCCACCAGTGCCGGATCGTTGGCCAGGCCGAGGTAGTCATTGCTGCAGAAGCTGATCAGCGAGCGGCCATCGACCTGTGCCAGCGGACCACAGGGCAGGTCGAGGGTCCGCCGCCTGCGTTGCAGGCCGTCGCGTTGCAGTGCGTCGAGTTCGCCCTGCAGTTCGTCCCAGATCATCGCCTCATGGCCGCCTCCAGCGTCATCGTCGCACGCTCGACCAGAAACTCGATCTCGGCTTGGCTGATGACGTACGGCGGCATCAAGTAGACGGTGTTGCCGATCGGTCGCAAGAGAATCCCATTCGCCAGCGCCTGGCTGTAAAAGCGGCGAGAGAAGAGGGGGTCGTCGCTGATGACGTCGAAGGCGGCGATCATTCCGCGCTGCCGCAGGTGACGCACCTGCGGATGACTGGCGAGGGGTTGCAGGCAAGCGCCGAGGTGTTCGGCGAGTGCCCGGTTGCGCTCGATCACCTGCTCGTCGGCGAAGATGTCGAGCGTTGCCAGCGCGGCACGGCAGGCCAGTGCGTTGCCGGTGTAGGAGTGCGAGTGCAGGAAGCCGCGGCTGGTTGCATCATCGTAGAAGTCGGCGTAGACGGCATCGGTCGTCATGACGATCGACAGCGGCAGATAGCCGCCCGAGATGCCCTTCGACAGGCACAGGAAGTCCGGTCGGATCGCCGCCTGTTCGTGCGCGAAGAAGCTGCCGCTGCGGCCGCAGCCGACGGCGATCTCGTCGCAGATCAGGTGCACCCCGTAGTGGTCGCAGAGGTTGCGGGCGAGGCGCAGGTACTCCGGGTCGTACATCGCCATGCCGCTCGCGCACTGGATCAGTGGCTCGACGATCAGCGCCGCGATGCGCTGATGCTCGCGCTCGAGCCGGCCGGCAAGCTCGCCAGCGGCGCGCCTGGCGACGTCAAGGGCGCTCTCGCCGGCCGTCGCCAGGCGCGCGTCCGGCGTCGCGACGATTCCGGCCGGACGAATCAGCGGCGCATAGGCGTCCCTGAAGAGCGCGACGTCGGTCACCGCGAGCGCACCGACAGTCTCACCGTGGTAGCCTCCGGCAAGACACAGGAATTCCTGTTTCTTGCCATGGCCCCGGTTCTGCCAGGAGTGGAAGGACATCTTGAGGGCGATCTCGGTTGCCGACGCACCATCGGAAGCGTAGAAGCAGTGGCCGAGACTGCCGCCGGTCAGCACCGCCAGCCGTTCCGACAGTTCGACCACCGGCCGCTGCGTGAAGCCGGCGAGAATGACGTGCTCGAGTTCATCGAGCTGTTCACGCAGGGCGGCGTTGATTCTCGGATGGCAGTGGCCGAACAGGTTGACCCACCACGAGCTGATGCCGTCCAGGTAGCGATGACCGTCGAAGTCGTACAGCCAGACCCCCTTGCCGCTGGCGATCGGCACCAGCGGCAGAGCATCCACCGCGCTGGCGTGCTGCTTCATCTGCGTGCAGGGGTGCCAGACCGCCTTCAGGCTGCGGTCGAGCAGTTCGCGGTTGCTGGTCATCGGCTTCGGTGGCCCTTCGGCATGCGCTCAGTGCAGGGTTTGCGAGGGGGTGTTGTTCTGCTCCGGCATCTCGGCGTGCACCGTTTCGCCGTCGGCGTTCGGGTAGAGCGGAGCCCCGCAGTCGTCGCAGAACTCGTAGGGGAACTGCTGGTCGAGGACCAGCACCTCCTTGACGCCCGACTTGCGCAGCGTCGCCTCGATCTCGCCGGTGATGTCAGTGCTTTCGTCCTCAATGCCCAGCAGTGGCCAGACGACCCCGTGGAAGATCAGCTCGCTGTCGCGTGGACCGAAGCCGATCCGGTATTCCTCGAGCCGCTGGTCGTAGAAGCCGCCGACCACGGCCCGCAGGTTCTCGGGTGACAGGCCGAGGGCGCCTTGCAGGAAAGCGACCGAGGCGTTCAGCGAGTAGGGGCGGGAGGCGCCGTCGGCGGCGCGGCAGGCCGCGTGGTAGGCGTCCGCCAGTAACGGCTGGTAGGCACAACCGGTGAGCAGGGGCTCGAAACACGGGCCACCCTGGCGCAGCCACTCCTTCAGCGCCGTCTCGCGGCTGCTCTTGCCGGTCTCGTTCCAGTGGAAAAGCGGCAGCGGATGCGGTACCGCCACCGCTCCGACAAGGTAACGGGTGTCGGAGAGAAAGCGATTGGTCTCGGGCATCGCTGCCGCGTCGACGTTGAGGTCGCCACCTTCCAGCGCCGCCTTGCCGAGTTGTCGCATCAGTTGCCAGGTGTCGACGAAGGTGTGCGGCAACTGGTCGGGGCTGTAGAGGTAATCCGCCAACGCCAGGCGCGCATCGGCCGCCAGCACGTGCGCGCCAAGATGGACCTTCAGCGTCTGCAGGGTGCTGCGCGGGATCGCCGAGGTCGGGATCGAAAAACGCGACCAGGCGAGAACCGGTGCGGCAAGCAGCAGGATGTCGAAGTCCTGGCCGGCATGTCTGACGACGCAGGACTCGGCGTTCGCCTCGATGATGTCGGCAAGATCGTCGTGCGCCATCGGATGCGCGTCGAACAGGCGGTCGAGCGCACTGGTGAAATCATCCTCCGTGCCATCGTTGAACAGCCTGTTCACCAGTTCGACCAGACGGCCCTGCCAGAACTGGTCTTCCATCTTGCTGCCGGACTCGGCAAGGCCGATGGCCAGACGGCTCAGTTCGGTGGCATCGGCCGAGATGCGTTTGCGGGACGAGAAGCGGGAGCGTTTCATGTGTGGGCGCCTGCAGGACGGTCAATCCGGCATTGTACCAAGCTCACAGGGTCGGCGTTGCCGCACCTGCAGTTGTCCGGCGAGCAGAGCGCCGATCGCGAAGCGGCCGGCGGCATCTATGCCCCGCTCGCCAGACGCTGCCGGCGAGCAGGCGAGCATCGGTGGGCGCCCGGATCGCCCGCGCATGGCGCGTGTGCGCTGTCCCGACGCGCCGCCTCTGCCTCGACCAGTCAGACGGTTGGTGCGCTGACGGACGGCAGATCGTCGGCCGCGATCGGTCTGCCGACGTGGAAACCCTGGAGGAGCCTGAACCCCATTTCGCGGCACGTTGCGGCGGCTTCCGCGCACTCTATTCCCTCGGCGAGCGGCACCGATCCGAGGTCCAGGACGAGTTTGACGAGGTCGGCGACCACCCGCCGCTTGCGTTCGCTGGCGAGGTGAATGTTGCGGACGAGGCCAATGTCGAACTTGACGAAATGCGCTGGTGCCTCGCCCAGTTCGTTCAGTCGCGCCTGTCCGGCGCCGAAGTCATCATAGGCGAAGCGCACGCCGATGTCCTGCAGGCGGGCGGCCAGTTCGACGAGTTGCCTGACTTCGGTCACGGCGCTTTCGTGGACCTCGATGACCAGGTCCAACCCGGGAAGGCGCTGGCGAGCCTGCCGCAGCGCGGCAAGGAACGCGGCGTCGAAGGTCTCCTTGGGATGGACGTTGGCGAAGAGGGTGAAACCGTTCAGGCGCGGCGCCAACACCGCCAGTGCGAAGCCGCGGAACGCCTCGCTGAGTTCGGCTTCCTGACTCAGCGAGCGGGCGATCCGGAACAACGGCATCGGTGCACTCGGCAGTTGCGGGTGGCGGGCACGGCCGAGAAACTCGTAGGCGACGACCGTCCCGCTGGCGGCATCGGCGATGGCCTGCACGGCACCGCTGAGGCCCTGCCCAGCCAGCAACTCGTGAAACTCGCTTTCGTGGACAAAGAAGTGCTCGGACAACATCGAACCCGGAGGTGCCAGCATCGTCATCGATTGGTCGAAGCTCGGCAGTGTGACCGTGCGCAGGCCAACGCGGAACTCGGCGCCACCAAAGTGCAGGATGTCGTTCTCCTGCAGCAGGCAGGAGCCCTCGAGGCGCTGTCGATTGACCGACGTACCGTTCGTGCTGTCGAGGTCGGTCAGCTTGAGACGACCGCTGAGGTCTTCGGTGAGCACCGCGTGGTGCCGACTGAGGTCGCGGACCGTGGCAACCAGGTCGTTGTCGAGATCGCGACCGATGCGGAATGGCAGTTGACTGATGTTGTAGGTGATGCGCGAGCCGTCGGCGCTGACCGACTCGAGGAACCAGGCCGTGCTCACCGCCAGCTCCCCGGGCCAGCATCGGCGACGTCGAGCGCCCGGGCGGGGTATCGCCGAGGAGGTGGGCTTGCACCCCTATCGGAAGTGCACGACGATGCTCCCGACGGGCAGTTGCGAGCGCCGCTGCCCGGGCATGCGAACCCCGGCGGCGTCATCGAAATGCGTCGGCGCGCAGGCATCAGGCTGAGCTCCCAGTTTGCTTTGAGGGCGAAGAGTAGCAGACTGCCATCGCCCCTGACTAGTCCCAGCCTGGAAGTGAACAGCGAGGGCAGCGCTTTACTTTGCCGATGAACCGTAGCAGACTGGGATCGCCCCCGGCGGCCGTGCAGCGAGCGGCGGCTGCGGGTCGGCAAAGGGAACCGGAACCGCGTGCCGCAGACGGGGCGGGGCGGTGTGCACGGAGGGCGAAGGCTGAGCCATGATCAGCGCCAAGGCTGACATCCTGATGTTCGAAGAGATGGACCGCGTCTTCGCGTTTGGCGCGCTCGATTCGTTTGCCAGATCTCCGCGCTGGCCGCCGCAGGTCGTTCGTCCGCAGGCGCTTGCGGACGCTTGTTCATCGCTCGACGAGTTTGACCCTTGCGACTCATGCCGGCATGGCCGGGTTGTCCGCAGCCGGCTGCCGGTTCGCACTCCGCTCGACCGCACGGGCCGGCGGCAGCCGCGAGCAACCCGGTTTCGGCTGCGCAGAGGGGCCCTTTGGCGATGCCGCAGATGAGGCGCGACCGGAATCGCTGCGTGTCGCTCCGGTCGTTGCTGGCGCTGGCTGGTGCCCTTGCCGCTTCGCTGCTGTTGTCCGGGTCGGCAGCACCGCCCACTCGCTGCGTCGCGCCGGCGGGCTGGGTGCAGATCGCCGGCGGGACCGGCGAGAGCGTTTCCGCCAACCAGGTTCTGGCGCGAGCCGCCGCCGCCGACATCGTCCTGCTTGGCGAGCAGCACGATGACGAGGATCATCATCGCTGGCAGGCGCAGGTGCTCGCCGGGCTGCACGCGCTGCGCCCGCAGCTCGTTGTTGGCTTCGAGATGTTTCCGCGCCGCGTGCAGCCAGCACTCGATCGCTGGGTGGCGGGCGAACTGAGCGTGCCGGAGCTGCTGGCGCAGACGGAATGGGACGAGAACTGGCGCTTTCCCGCTGCGCTCTACCTGCCTCTGTTCGAGTTTGCGCGCATCAACCGCCTGCCAATGTTGGCGCTCAACGTCGACTCCCGGCTGACGCGGGCGATTGGCGACAGGGGCTGGGATGCAGTCCCTGCGGAAGAGCGCGAAGGGGTCGGACGTGCGGCTCCGGCGAGCGAGGCCTACCGCGACTTCCTCCATGACGTCTATCGCGAGCACGCGCATGGCAAGGGCGGTCGGGACAGCAGCGGCTTCCGCCGTTTCGTCGAGGCGCAGCTCAACTGGGACCGCGCCATGGCCGAGGTGCTGGCGACCAGGCAGCGACAGGAGCGGGCGGCACTCGTCGTCGGTGTCATCGGCAGCGGGCACCTGCGTTACGGCCATGGCGTGCCGCACCAGTTGCGGGCGCTCGGTGTCGAGCGCATCGTCACCCTGCTGCCGGTCGCGGCGGCCGAGGTGTGCCGCGAAATTCGTCCGGGCCTTGCTGATGCGTTGTTCGTGCTGCCGCCGAAGCCGGCGGCGCCGGTGGCGCCACCGCGCCTCGGTGTGCAACTGGAAGACGACACCGGCGGCCAGGGAGGGGTACGCGTTCTGGCGGTTACCGCCGGCAGTCTTGCCGAGCGCAGTGGGCTGGCAGCTGGCGACCGCCTGCTCGAGGTCGGTGGTCGTCCGGCGATCACGGCTGCTGCTGTGATTTCGCTGGTGCGGGCGGCAGCGCCCGGCACCTGGCTGCCGCTTCGCCTCCGGCGCGGTGAAACGACACTCGAGATCGTCATCCGCTTCCCGCCGGAATGATGCTGCGGGTCTCGCTTGCCGGTGCGCTGACGCTGCTGACACTCGCTGTCCGGGCGGCAGCGGACGTCGATCTGGCAGTCACCCTCGATCCGGCGACGCGTGCCATCGAAGTCATCGCCGAACTGCCGGTTGCCGGGCGCGCGTTCGAATTCTCTCTGCACGAGTCGCTGAGTGTGCGCGAGGCGACGCCGGTGGGGCGAAACGCGCCGGCGGCGCGTCTTGCCGGCAGCCGTGGCGATGCTGGTGACGGCAGCCGTTCCTGGCGAATCCCCTTGCCGGCGGGCGTCGAACGATTGCGCATCACCTATGGCGGGACGCTGCCGGCGACCGAAACGGCTCGCGACCATCGCCAGGTCCTGCAACGCATGCCGCCGATGGCGGCAACTCAAGGGTCGTTTCTGGCTGCGGGCAGCGGTTGGTACCCGCAGCCGCCACAGGCGCGGTTCAGCTACCGGGTGCGGCTGTCGGTGCCCGGCGAGCAGCGGGCGCTGGTTGCCGGCAGCCTGCGCGTCGAGCGGCTGCCGGTCGCCGCAGGCGATCGCTATCAGGCCGAGTTCGAGTTCATGCAGCCCGCCGAGGGCATCGATCTGATGGCCGGACCCTGGCGCGTTCGTGAACGTCTGCTGGCACGTTCCGGCCGGCCGCCGCTACGCCTGCGTACCTACTTCCCGGTCGGACTCGACGCCGAAGCGGGGCTTGCCGATGGCTATCTCGCCGACAGTGAGCGTTACATCGAGCGCTATGGTGCGCTCATCGGTGCCTACCCTTACGACGCCTTCTCGGTCGTCGCCAGTCCGTTGCCGACCGGTCTTGGCATGCCGACTCTGACCTACCTCGGCGTCGATGTCCTGCGCCTGCCGTTCATTCGCGCCACTTCGCTCGGGCACGAGGTGCTGCACAACTGGTGGGGCAACGGCGTCTACGTTGAGCCTCGGCTGGGGAACTGGAGTGAGGGGCTGACCACCTTCCTCGCCGACTACGCCTACGCCGAGGAGCGTTCGGCGGCAGCCGCGCGCGACATGCGGCTTGCCTGGCTGCGCGACGCGGCTGCCCTGCCAGCCAGCGAGCAGCCCGCACTGCGGGATTTCCGCGCCCGTCGGCATGCGGCGGATGCGGCAGTGGGTTATGGCAAGGCGGCGATGTTCTTCGTGATGTTGCGGGACCGCATCGGCGAAGCGGCGTTCGGGCAGGCACTGCGTGATTTCTGGCAGACGCAGCGTTTTCGCCGCGCCAGTTGGGACGACCTGCGGCGCGCCTTCGAACGGGCGTCCGGCAGCGACCTGCGCAGCGTCTTCGAGCAGTGGCTGAGTTCGCGGCAGTTGCCGCGATGGTGGGTCGATGACGCGGTCGCCCGGCGCTCGGCGTCCGGCTATCGCCTGCGCCTGCAGCTGCGCCAGGGAACGCCGGCACTGGCCGTCAGGCTGCCGGTGGAGATTGCCGGTGGCGCGCACCGCAGTACGCACTGGATCGAGGTCACCGGCGAGCGGAGTCTGGCCGAGTTCGACCTCGGCTTTCGCCCCGAGCGCGTCCGCATCGATCCGGATGCGCGCACTTGGCGGCGACTCGACAGCGCCGAACAGCCGCCGATCCTGCGCCACTGGGCGGCAGCGCCCAAGCCGCGCTGGCTCGTTCTTGGCGGCGATGCAGCGTTTCGCGAGGCCGCCGCGATCCTGCTTCAGCGCTTCTGCGAACGGCCAGCGACAGCACTTGCCTTGCCGGAACTGCGAGCAGCACTCGCTGGCGGCGAGGCAGTCATCCTCATTGGCACACCGGCCGAGGTCGACGCAGCGCTGCTGGCGAACGGCCTGCCGCAGGAGACGCAGGCTCTCGGCAGGAACGCCGTGCGAGGCTCGGCACGGGTATGGACGGTCGAACGCGGTCCGCTGCTGGCGATCGCTGCCAATGATGCTGCCGCGCTGCGCTCGCTGGCACGACCGTTGCCGCACTACGGCGGCCAGAGCTGGCTGGTTTTCGATGGCGGACGCGTCAGCGAACGCGGCCTCTGGGGGGCGCAGGCGCCGGCCTTTGCCGTCCGCGACGAAGCGTCGGCGGCACGCGAGCAGGGGCACGGCCGGTAGTCCTGCGAGCAGGCGATTGTCCGCTGCCTTGATAGTCATTGGCAATCATCGGGATTTTCATAATTCATTGGACCAATGACTGATCGATTCCTAGAATGGGATCAGTCCCGCTACACATGATTCGCTGGTGCTGCAAGCGGTTGCGCGGGTGCTGTTTCGGCCCCCGGCCGGCGAATCCCGCACGCTCGAGTAGGCCGGGACCAGAGGGCTGGCGGACGGCGTTGCGCTGCCCCACATTCTTCATTTAAGGAGGACGAACGATGAAAAACAGGACTGTCAGTGCGCCCGCGATCAACATCGGCATCAGCGCCGAGGATCGGGAACGGATCGCGCGCGGATTATCGGCATTGCTTGCCGACAGCTATACGCTCTACCTGATGACGCACAATTTCCACTGGAACGTCACCGGCCCGATGTTCAACACACTGCACCTGATGTTCATGGCGCAGTACACCGAACAGTGGACCGCGCTCGATGTCATCGCCGAACGGATTCGCGCGCTTGGTCACCCGGCACCCGGCACCTATCGCGAGTTCAGCCGCATCGCGTCGATCGAGGAGGTGGAAGGGGTACCGAGAGCTACCGAGATGATCCGTCATCTCGTCGCGGCGCAGGAAGCGACGGCACGGACCGCGCGCGAGTTGCTGCCCGTGGTGAGTGCAGCAAACGATCAGCCGACCACCGACCTGCTGACACAACGGCTGGAGGTGCACGAAAAGACGGCGTGGATGCTGCGCAGTCTGCTCGAGGACTGACCGCCGCGGGCGGCTGCCGGCGCAGGCACCGCGGCGGCAGCGGTGACGCGCGGTGGCACCAGGGACGCTCGGAGAACGGCCGGCAAGGGAAACGCTGCGGATCATCCGTGCTCCACCGACGGGGCCGCAAGCGGCGACATCGCGTATCATGAGCGGCGCCGTTCTGGCTGCAGCGACATCGCTGCGGGTGGCGGACGGGCGACCGTTGAGCACGTTCTCGTGGCGGCGTCGCGAGCAGCGCCGATCATCCTGCAGGAGGATCCGTCAGACCGATGACGCAACCCGAGTCCCGCCCCTTTGCCGGCATCGTGGCAGTACCGCCGGCGGTCAGTTTTTGGCATGCCGTCGCGTTCTGGTTCAAGCTCGGCTGGATCGGCTTCGGTGGGCCCGCCGGGCAGATTGCGATCATGCATCAGGAACTGGTCGAGAACCGGCGCTGGATTTCCGAGCGGCGCTTCCTGCACGCACTGAACTACTGCATGCTGCTTCCCGGTCCCGAGGCGCAGCAGCTGGCGACGTACATCGGCTGGTTGCTGCACCGCGTTCCCGGGGGCATCGCCGCAGGCGTCCTGTTCGTTCTGCCGTCGCTGCTGATCCTGATCGCTCTCTCGTGGGTGTACATTGCCTACGGGGACCTGCCACTCGTTGCCGGTCTGTTCTACGGCATCAAGCCAGCGGTCACCGCGATCGTGCTGCAGGCGGCGTATCGCATCGGCCTGCGGGCGCTCCGCAGCGATCTGTTGCTGGGCATTGCCGCGGCCTCGTTCGTGGCGATCTTCGCGCTCGACGCGCCGTTCCCGCTCATCGTCGCGGCAGCGGCGCTGATCGGTTACATCGGCGGGCGTCTCGCACCGGAGCGTTTCGGCACTGCTGCCGGGCACGCCGAGGCCGGCAGCTCATTCGGCCCGGCGCTGATCGACGACGCGACACCGACACCGGCGCACGCAAGCTTCCGCTGGTCGCGACTGGCCGGCGTGCTGGTGATCGGGGCACTGCTGTGGGTCGTGCCGATGGCGCTGCTGACGCTCGTGTATGGCTGGAGTCATACGCTGACGCAAATGGGGTGGTTCTTCACCAAGGCAGCCCTGCTGACCTTCGGCGGCGCCTACGCCGTCCTGCCGTACGTCTATCAGGGGGCGGTGCTGCACTATGGCTGGCTGACGCCGACGCAGATGATCGACGGCCTGGCGCTCGGTGAGACGACACCGGGACCGCTGATCATGGTCGTTGCCTTCGTCGCCTTCATCGGCGGCTACGTGCAGGCCGTATTCGGGCCCGAAGCCGCATTCCTGGCGGGCGCGGTGGCCGCGGTCCTGGTCACCTGGTTCACCTTCCTGCCCTCGTTCGTCTTCATCCTTGCCGGCGGGCCGCTGGTCGAATCGACACACGGCGACCTCAAGTTCACGGCGCCGCTGACCGCGATCACCGCTGCCGTCGTTGGCGTGATCCTGAACCTGGCCCTGTTCTTTGGCTACCATGTGCTCTGGCCGCGTGGCTTCGACGGACCATTCGACGTACCATCGGCGCTGATCGCTCTGGGTGCGCTGGTCGCACTGTTCCGCTTTCAGGTGAAGGTCCTCCACCTCATTGCGGCGACCGCGCTCATCGGCCTGATCCTGAAACTCTTTCTGCTCTGAGCGAAGGCTTCCGGAGGCGCGCCCGGCGGGTGCGTGGTCGCCAGAATCGTTGCGCCCGTACCTCGGGCGCAACGATTCGGTCACAAGAATTCTCAGGCGAGGCGCATCTCGGAGAGCGTGGCGAGCGCCTGGGTGTCGGCGACGTCGGGTGTGATGATGAGTTCGAGAACTGCGACTGCGGCGAGGTCGACCTGATGCTGCTCGGTCTGTGTGCTTGCCGCATGCGGGTCGAAGTTCCATTGCTGGCGGACGATGTCGTGGAACGACTGGCCGCCGTCACCGGACCAGCGCAGGAGGTATTCCTGCGTCCGCTGGCGATCCGGCTCGACGAAACGCAGATGAATCCGCCGCAGCCGCTGTGGACGCGCGAAGATCAGCCGGATCGTCTGGCGGCCCGGAAGCGAGGCCCGCCAGCCGCTACCCCCGGCGGGCAGCAGCGCCGACTCGATCGGGTACGCGGCGTCCTCGGAGCTGAGCTCGACCTCGGCCAGTTCGTCGAGCCGCAGCCAGTCAGCCGGCTGCTGCGGAGCCTGCGCCTGCGGCTGCTGTTCGCCGATCAGGCGCTTGCGCACGAGATGCTCCGGATCACGGTCGGATGCCTCGCCATCACGCCTCCGTTTCGCCGAGGCTGACGGCGATTTCGCGTTCCGCCAAGGTCCAGTAATGCGTTGCGCAGCCCTGGAAGCCATCCTTCTCGGCAATGAAATAGGCGGCCGACTCGACCATCCGATAGCGTTCCTCGGCACTCGGCCGGGCGACTGCCGGCGCAGCAGGGGCTGCCTCGACCGGTGCTGCTGTCTCGACCGGTGCTGCTCCCTCGACGGGTGCGGTGGCAGCCGGCTGCGGGGCGTCGCTGGCGGTGGCAGGTGCTGCTGCGGTCTGCTTCGCCGGACTCTTGTTCTCGGCGGTTGCGGTCGCTGCCTTCCGAGTCGCCGGTGCCTTGGTCACTGTCTCTGCAGCGCCCGCAGCAGCAGCGGCTGCCGTGGGCGGGCTGGCCGGCGCCGCCTTGGCGGGCGCTTTGGCGGCAGCGGTGGTGGCAGTCCTTGGGGCAGCGGTCGCCTTTTTGGCGGGTGTCTTGTTCTCAGTCATGATGATTCCCTTGCGATGTCGTTCGATGGAGAGGAGTGGGTGGTGAATTTGGCCAATTGATCCAGCGGAGCGCAGCCATTGCGGCAGGATAGGAAAATCCCGTGCGCCGGTCAAGGCGAATGCGCGGCAGTTTGCCGGCGACAGCCGTTCTTTCCGCCGGCGAGGCACCTCAGTCGGATCGTCGCGGCGGGAGAAAGAAGTCCCTTGGTTGGCGAACGAGATGTGCCAGCACTGCTCGCGCCAGGTTTCTCCAGGCCGCTTCGGCGACCTGACGCGCGCGCAGGGCAACGCTGAGGGCCAGCGCGAAGCTGACCGCCAGGTTCATGAAACCGATCGCGGCGACGCCGACGACGGCTCCGATGAAGAGTGACACGTCCGGTGAGCAATCCAGGTCGACGAAAGCGATGCCGACGAAGGCCGACGAGAAGGCGACGTGGCGGATGTCGATTGGCAAGCCGAAGAGCTGTCCGAAGAGGGTCGTGCCGCCGAGCAGGAAGCCGAACAGCAGGTTGCCGGCGAGTGCACCGAGGTTGTCGCCCAAGTAGGCAGCAACCCGCCGCATGCGCGCCTCGCCGAACAGGCGCCGCGGCCAGTGCAGTTGCAGAATGCGCTCGGCGATCCTGTTGTAGGCCGCATAGTTGTCGTAGTAGCCGCTCAACAGGCCGGCGATGAACAGGCAGATGCCGGCGATGGCGGCGTAGACGAGGGCGCCGCTGTGCAGCGGGCTCTGCTCGGCGAGCAGGTGCAGCGACTTCTCCTCGCTGGTGAAGTGCTCGCCACTGATGACGAAAATGGCGAGAGCGATCAAGGCCGCAAGCGGGATGGCGACGCCGACGTTGCCCAGGATGGCAACGATCTGACTGCGACAGGTCCGGGCAATCAGCGTCGTCAGCGCCCCGATGTCGCGCAGCTTGCCGCCAGCCTCGCTGATGCTGGCGGCAATGGCGTTGGCGGTCATTGCCGGCTGCTTGGTGGCGACCGTGCCGTGCAGGATGTGGATCAGGCAGAAGCCGAGACCGTAGTTCAGGCAGTAGCAGATGGCGCCGGGGAGTGGCGGCATCTGCGCCTTGGCGAGGAGGATCTTGAGACAGGCCATGAAAGCGATGACGAAACCGCCGATCATCGCCGAACGGCACAACTGCCAGTACTCGGCACGGGTTTCGGTGATGTAGTGCTCGCCATGGTGGCTGGTGTGGTCGGTCACCCTGATGGCGATGAGTTCAATGCTCTGGCGCCAGTGCCGTGGCAGGTTGTTGCGCAGGCATTCCTCGCGCACCAGTTGCACGAACAGGGCGGCGATCGCCGGGTAAGCGGCACCACCCTTCGGGTCGGCCTGCAACGCAGCGAGAATGTCGAGCAACTGCGCGCAGCGGCGCAGCAATTGCCGCACTCGCCGCAGGTGGTAGGTGAGACGGACGCTGGTCCCGTTGCGGGCAGCGTTCCTGCGCACTTTCTCGATGACATCCTGACATTGGTCGAAGAGGACCCGCAGGTGGCGGTCATCGGCATCGATGGCAGGCGGCTGTCCCCAGTTCTCCGGGAAGGCGGCGATGTAATCGTCCATCTCGCGGCTCTGTGCCGCGAATGGCGAATCGTGGGTCTCCAGAGAACGCTCGAGGCGGAGGAGTTCGGGTTCCATGCCGCAGGCGGCGACCCAGTGCGAGAGGATGCGCAGCGAGCGCAGGATTTCCATGACCGATGTCGGCAGCCTGGTCGTCGGCTGCTCTTCGTCGAAGTGGATCGCTTCGAGCACCTCGACCCATGCCTGCTCGCCGACGCCGCTGACCCAGCGGCGATCGCCGGGACGGTCGAAGGCCCGCCGCAGCACGCTGCGCAGCAGGTCGGGATCGAGCACTTCGGGCAGCAGCGTGTGGCCAACGCGATGCAAGGCCTCGGCGATGAAGCTCGAATTGGGCAGGATGCCGGTCGCCGTGTACAGCTCGCTGTGGCGGTAGCTTTGTGCCAGCGTCGTCAGACCGTTGCGCAAGGCGCTGCGCAGCCCGGGGTGGGTGCTCAGGATGTGGCACAGCGCCTGCAGGTTGCGCCGTGCGGACTCGAAGTCGCTGGCATCGCCGGGACGCAACTGGGCGACGAGTTCGGCGAGCAGCGATGGCAGATCGCTGCCCGGCAGGGCGAGACGGTTGAGGATTTCTTCCATGGCTGGCAGCATTCTTCTGGTTCATGCGACGCTGGCTGGCGAGGGCGGGCAGCGCCGTGCGGGCATCGCCGGCGGTGGCTGCCCGGCGTCGATTACAATCGCCGATATTAGCAAACTATGCAGACGGAAATCCCGCCGCTTCCCGGAGCCTGCCGATGATCCTCGTTCTCTCGCCCGCCAAGAAACTCGACTATCTGACGCCGCCGACGCTTGCCGAGCACTCGCAGCCGCTCTTCCTCGAGCAGGCGCAGATTCTCATCGACCGCTTGCGCCACCTGTCGCCGGCCGAGATCGCCAGCCTGATGAAGATCAGCGACCAGTTGGCGGTGCTCAACGCCACGCGCTATGCCGAATGGGCGCAGCCGTTCACGCCGTTGAACGCCAGGCAGGCGGTCCTCGCGTTCAACGGCGATGTCTACGACGGGCTCGCCGCCGCTTCGCTGTCGGCCGACGACCTGCGGTTTGCGCAGACGAGACTGCGCATCCTGTCGGGTCTCTACGGTGTGCTGCGGCCACTCGACCTGATGCAGCCGTACCGGCTCGAAATGGGCAGCCGGCTGGCCAATGAACGCGGCCGGGATCTCTACGCCTTCTGGGGCGATCGGATCACCGCCGCCATCGAGTCGGCAGTACGCGAAGCGGGGGCGACGGTGCTGCTCAACCTGGCTTCCGAGGAGTACTTTCGCGCGGTGCTGCCGCAGCAACTGTCGGTTCCCGTCGTGCAGCCGGTGTTCGAGGACTGGAGCGGTGGCCGCTTCCGTGTCATCAGTTTCTTTGCCAAGCGCGCGCGTGGTCTGATGGCGCGCTTCGCCCTCGTCAATCGGCTGTCCGAGGTCAGTGCCCTGAGGGATTTCGACGGTGAGGGCTACGCGTACGCCGGGCCGGTGTCCACCGCCGGCGTCCTGCTCTTCCGCCGCCGCCGCTGACGCTGGCCCGCCGACTTCCTCGCGAGTCGTGCCGAGGATTCGGGCGATCTGCGCTTGCCCCCTTGGTCAGCTCGCCCACTTCCGCCGCAGCCCTGGCGACTTCGGCAGTGGTGTTGGCGAGTTCGCCGATATTGCGCTCGACTGCGCCGACGCCATCGTGCGCCGCCTGCTCCACCTGTCGCGTCGTTCCGGCGGCGACCGCGGCCCGACTCCGGACTTCCTCGGCGATCGAGGTCAGTAGGGTGGTCGCCGCAGCCACCTCGGCCGAGCGAGCCTCCTCCTGCCGGTTCACCTCGGCGATGCAGCGCGAAATCGGCCAACTGGCGCGCTGCGTCGTCGAGTTCGTTGTGCCGCCGGGCGGAGAGCCGCTCTGCAGAGACGCCGGCAAGCAGCTCCTGCAGCCGCTCATGCCGGCGAGCGGCGTAGCGCATGCCGGGCTTCTGGGTTATCTTCGCCTTTTCACCCAAGGCCGCAACGTTGCCCGGAGCCGACCCTGTCATCGCCACTCCCTGAACCCGGTCTGATCGTCGTCCACGGCAACCGGCCGGAGATCCTGCGGGATCTGGTGGTTGCCTGGATGAAGCGTCATCCACTGCCGCCGCTCGAGAATGAGTCCATTCTGGTGCAGAGCAGCGGCATTGCGCAGTGGCTGAAGATGGCGCTTGCCGCCGACCCCGCCGGCGACGCGCGCGCGGCCGGCGGCTTGGGTATTGCCGCGGCGCTCGAGGTGTCGTTGCCGGCGCGCTTTCTCTGGGCGGCCTATCGTTCGCTGCTCGGCCACGAGGCGGTGCCGGAGGTATCGCCCTTCGACAAGGAGCGACTGCTCTGGCGCCTGCTGCGTCTCCTGCCGGAGATCGGCAGTCGGCCCGAGTACGCACCGCTGCACGCCTTCCTCGAGAACGACAGCGAGCAGCGCAAGCGCTTCCAGCTTGCCGAGCGCCTTGCCGACCTCTTTGATCAGTATCAGGTGTATCGCGCGGACTGGCTGGCGGCCTGGGCCGTGGGCAGCGACCTGCTGATCGACGGTCGTGGCGGCAGCCGGCCACTGCCCGCCGAGCAGCGCTGGCAGGCGGCGTTGTGGCGTGCGCTGCTGGCCGACGTGGCGGCGGCAACGACGGCAGCCGGAGCGACGGCGACCGCCGGACGCGCCGCCGTCCATGCCGCCTTCATGGGCCGTGCGCGGGACTGGCAGCCGCCGCAGCGACCGGACGGCTTGCCGCTCCGGCTGCTGGTCTTCGGCATCTCGAGCCTGCCACAGCAGGCGCTCGAGGTCCTGGCGGCACTGGCGCGCTGGACGCAGGTCCTGATCTGCGTGCACAACCCGTGCCGGCACTACTGGGCCGACATCGTCGCCGACCGCGACCTGCTGCGCCGCGGGAACAACCGCCAGCAAAGGCGCCAGGGAATGCCGGCCGAGCTGACCGAGGAACTGTTGCACGTGCATGCGCAGCCTCTGCTGGCGGCCTGGGGCAAACAGGGACGCGATTTCATCGGCCTGCTCGACGAGCACGACCAGCACGAGGCGCGGGCGCGCTGCCGGCGGCAACTGCAGGCGATCGGACAGCGAATCGATCTGTTTGAATCCGGCGGCACCGCCAGCCTGCTGCAGCAGTTGCAGGATGACATCCTCGACCTGCGCCCGCTGCACGAAACCCGCGCCTGCTGGCCGGCGGTCGATCCGCGGCAGGATTTCTCGCTGCGTTTTCACGTCGCGCACAGCGCCCAGCGGGAAGTCGAGATCCTGCACGACCAGCTCCTCGCGGCATGCAACGCCGACCCGAGCCTGCGCCCGCACGACATCATCGTCATGGTGCCCGACATCGCTGTCTACGCGCCGCATGTGCAGGCGGTGTTCGGGCTGCTGTCCGCCGATGATCCGCGTTACCTGCCATTCATCGTCGTCGACCAGGGCCGGCGGCAATGCGAGCCACTGCTGCAGGCACTCGAAAAGCTGCTGGCTCTGCCGCAGTCGCGGCTGACGGCGAGCGACGTGCTCGATCTGCTCGAGGTACCGGCGCTGCGGCGGCGCTTCGCGATCGACGAGGAAGACCTGCCGCTGCTGCATCGCTGGATACGTGGCGCCGGCATCCGCTGGGGCCTGCATGCCGAGCACCGCGCCAGCCTCGGGCTGCCGCGGCTGGCGGAAGATGCGGCGGCAAACACCTGGCTTTTCGGCAGCCGTCGCATGCTGCTCGGCTACGCCGTCGGCGCCGACGCCGGCGCCTGGCAGGGGATCGAGCCCTACGACGAGATCGGTGGCATCGACGCGGCCGTGCTCGGCCCGCTGCTGCAACTGATCGAGCGTCTGCAGGGGTGCTGGCGGACACTGCGCGCAGCGGCGACCGTCGGCACCTGGTGTCTTCGCCTGCGGCAGTTGCTGGCCGACTTCTTCGCCGCCGACGACGATGCCGATGCCTTCATCCTGTTGCAGCTCGAGGGCGCGTTGCAGCGCTGGCAGGAAGCCTGCGACGAGGCGGCGCTGAGCGCCGAGCTGCCGCTGTCGGTGGTCGCCGCGCAGTGGCTCGGCAGCCTCGATGCGGCCGGGCTGACGCAGCGCTTCTTCGCCGGGGCGATCACCTTCGCCACCCTGATGCCGATGCGTGCCATTCCGTTTCGCCGGGTCTGCCTGCTCGGCATGAACGACGGCGACTATCCACGCAGCCGACCGGCGATGGATTTCGATCTGATGGCCGACGACCACCGTCCCGGTGACCGCTCGCGACGCGAGGACGATCGCTATCTCTTCCTTGAGGCCCTGCTGTCGGCCCGCGAACACCTGCACATCTCGTGGGTTGGCCGCAGCATCAACGACAACCGTCCGCGACCGCCGTCGGTACTGGTCGGCCAGCTGCGCGATCATCTCGCCGCCGGTTGGCGGCTGGCCGCCGTTGCCGACGATGCCGCGAGCACGGTTGCCGCCGGATCCGACCGTTCGTTGCTGGCGGCACTGACTGTCGAGCATCGCCTGCAGCCCTTCAGTGCCGAGTACTTCCCGACCAATCCGGCAGCGGCGCGACTGTTCACCTATGCGCGCGAGTGGCAGGCGGGCGGCGTCCCGCCTGGCAGTGCACGCTGGGCCGCGGACGACGTTCCGCTGCCGCTGCTGCCGCACGACGAAGCGCTGTCGCTGCGCGAGCTGGAGGATTTTCTCGCCCATCCGGTGCGCTCCTTCTTCCGCCAGCGCCTCGGCGTCGTTTTCGCCGGCGATGATCCGGTCGGCGAAGACCAGGAACCCTTCGTCGTCGACGCCCTCGGTCGCTGGCGACTGCAGGACGAGCTGATCGCCGTCCAGCTTGCCGCGCTGCAGCGTGGCGACGACATCGCCGAAGCCGGCCGTGCACGACTGGCGGCGATCAGCCGCCGCGGTGCGCTGCCTGGCGGCGCTTTCGGCGAGGCGCTGGCCGACGAGCTGCTGGCCCCGCTCGACGGCCTTTTCGAGCGCTATCGGCAGGCACTCGCCCGCTGGCCGCTGCTCGCGCCGGCTGCGGAAGAGCTGCGCCTGACGGCCGTCATCGACGGCCAGCCGCTGCAGATTGCCGACTGGCTCGCTGGCGTGCGCAGCGACGGCAGCGGCGGCCGCGGGCGGGTCGTCATCGACAGCAGCGAACTGGTCCAGGGCCGGCTGGTGCGTGGCGAGCGGGTGCTCCGACACTGGCTGCGGCACCTCGCGCTGCAGGTCACTGGCGGTCCGCTGACGACCCTGCTCGTCGGCAGGCAGGGCGACGTCGAGCTGGCCGGGCTGCTGCCGGAAGAGGCCGAGTCACGGCTGCGGCAACTGTTGCAGGCGTGGCAGGACGGCATGCGTCGCCCGTTGCCGCTGGCCCTGCGAGCCGCCTTCGCCTGGCTGGATTCGGGCAGCGAGGAAGAGGCGCGGCAGGCGTACGACGGTGGTTACCAGCGGCCGGGCGAAGTCGACCGGGATCCCTGTCTGCGCCGCGCCTTTCCCGATTTCAGGACGCTGACCGGCAGCGGCGAGTTCTTCGAGCTTGCCGAGCACCTGCTGCGGCCGCTGCACGCGGCTCTGCCGGCGGCCGAGCAGCCGCAAGGCCGCCGGGCGGGCGCCGCAACTGCTCCAGTCCATGCACGTCCTGCGTACTCAGCACGCCCTCGATGT
>ERZ761609.906-NODE-906-length-30148-cov-74.374107_pt1 | contig 30148 bp, 23 predicted proteins | sample MGYA00511163_ERZ761609 | MGnify/ENA primary metagenome ERZ761609 (study PRJEB28899, sample SAMN02445070) | bioreactor sludge metagenome | biome: EBPR sludge | place: Australia: Brisbane, Thorneside Wastewater Treatment Plant | collected 2011-12-16 ... | reverse complement strand
ACATGACCTGCATCGACGAATATGTCTGTGGCGATATCGTATTTTCCGGATATTGATGTGTCGCGCTGCCAGGTGATTTTACCGAAGTTATCGAGTTTACTTACAAAAATTGATTTTTGTCCATTTACAGTTTTATAGCCGGAAATAAAAATATTTGTAGCTAAACCGATATTATCTAGTTCTATATCAATCCCATAACCTTTATCATCACCTGGATTATGATTGGTTTTTGTCCAGCTCAAAGTTCCCGAAGATTCAAATTTCAAAATAATAATATCATTACTTTGAGAAATGTTATTAAAAATATATCCGGTTATAAACGCATTCCCATGACCGTCAACAGCAATGTCCATTCCTCTGTCATTGCCGAAAGGGTTGTCATAAAATTTATATACTAGACTTACACCATCAGAAGTATATTTTTCTAAAAGAATGTTTAGTTTATTGGTTGCAATATTATAACCATTTCCGCAAACATATAAGTTATTTACCGAATCCAGCATTGTTTTAAATGGATAATCATTTGTTATCTGACTATTAGCTGTTTTACATATTGTAAAAACTGCTACTAAAAATATTAATTTTCGCATAATTTTAAAGTTTATTTAATATATAATAATTTTTTAGTTATAATATTTTCTGAATCTAATTTTAAAGTATAAAAATAAACTCCTGACTGTAACTGCATCTCATTTCTTTCAGGAGAAAACAAAACACTATAACTCCCCCGCTCCTGAACTTCCTTTACAAGCGTACTTACTAATTTCCCTGTGATGTCGTAAAGCTTTAGTTCTACATTCCCTTTGTTTTTAATATCATATTTTATAACTGTAGATGAATTAAACGGATTAGGATAATTTTGATAAAGAGCAAAATCTTCAGGTGTAGTTTCTGAATTTGAAGAAATAAATACAAGTCCGCCGTTAGTTGTCTTTATTAGAGTGCCGAAGTCTCCTGTTATATATCCGTTATCAGCATCTGTAAAGAATACTGATTTTAAATTATTGTTTGTCAATCTTGTCTGAGGAATCCAGGTCGTTCCGCCGTTTGTAGTCTTTGTTACTGCTCCGCCGTCTCCGGCTGAATAGCCGTTGTTTTTATCTATGAAGTATATTGTATTCAGATTTTCTGCTACATTTCCGGTTTGCGTTATCCATACAATTCCTCCGTCAGTTGATTTTAATATAATTCCCGAACCTCCTACTCTATATCCTGCATGAAATTCCGGATAAGAGACATCAAATCCTCCGCTATTGCCATCATTAATCCAGTTTATTCCGCCATTAGTTGTTCTTAAATATGCTTCACCTGTAATGTAACCCGTATTTTGATTTATAAAAGTCATACGGCCTAAAACTGCTAAAGGATTAACTCCGCTAACCTGATTCTCCCAGTTATTTCCTCCATTCGTTGTCTTCATTATTCTCGCCTGACTGCCACATATATAACCTTCATTAATATTGATAAAACTAATTCCTTTTAAATTACTTAAATTTCCTGTGTTTAAACTTACCCAGCTCTCCCCCCCGTCCGTCGTCTTCAGCACTGTGCCTGTATCTCCGCAGACATATCCCGTATTCTCATCTGCAAATGTTACTTCATTCAGATTCTGTATCGTATTACTTTGCTTCTCAATCCAGTTCAATCCTGCATTTGTTGTCTTTAAAATTTTACCGTCATTGCCTGCCGTGAATCCCGTATTCTGATTAATAAAAAAGTTTGAATTGTAATTATATCTCCCGCCTGTAGTGGTAAACCAGTTTTGTCCGCCGTTTGTACTCTTTATTACCCTGCCGCCCGAGCCGCTGACATAGGCAATTGAGTTGTTAACAAATTCTGTCTTTAGCAATACTCCAATCTGTGGATAATTCGGTTTGAATGTTTCATCTATAATCCATGTCACTCCTGCATTTGTTGTTCTCTTTATTCTTCCGTAATCCGTTGCCATTATTCCTGTGTTCGGATTGATGAACGATATCGTTCTGTTTATGTCACTGTCCAATCTTTGTATTACCTGTCCGAACCAGCTCTGTCCGCCGTTTGTGGTTTTATACAAACTGTCTTCTGATGCAACTAAACCGTAAATATGATTTTGGTCAATGTAATTTAAGCTGAATACCTGAGAAAAAGGCTGATTAAATGTAAGATTCTGTGCAACCCAGTTCAATCCGCCGTTTGTAGTCTTCAGTAATATTCTTCCGCCGCCTATAGCGCCGTTTAGTGAATCAATGAAATCAACGCTGAATAAAAAAGTGTTTGTTCCGCCGGATTGCTGTGTCCAGTTCAATCCCGAATCTGTCGATTTATAAATCCTTCCGTTCAGTCCTACTGCATAGCCGGTATGTCTAGTCGGGAAATCCACATCCCACATTGTAACACCTGCTGTAAGAACAACAGTCCAGTTTTCGCCGCCGTTTGTTGTTCTATATAATTTTCCGTTGTCAGTTCCGCATAAAAACCCAAAGTCAGCATCATAAAAATGCATTCCGTAAGCTCTGAAGTTCATATCCACTATTTTGGATTCCCAGCTCATACCTCCGTTGGTTGTCTTCATCACTGTCCCAACATCGCCTGCTGCATATCCTGTATTCTCATCAACAAAATCCAGAGCCCACATGAAATTCCCTGTCGGCTGAGGCGACTGCCATTGCCAGACGGACTGGGCGGAAGTTACTTTTGTAACTGTTATTATTTGAATTATGATTATTGCTATGTATTTAAAATATGTTTTCATTTAAAATTATTTTATCAAAACTAATTTCTTTGATGATATCAGTTTTTTGTCTATGCAAAGCGCATAAAAAAAAATCCTGACTGTAACTGCATCTCATTTCTTTCTGGAGAAAACAATACACTATAACTCCCCCGCTCCTGAACTTCATTTACAAGCGTACTTACTAATTTCCCTGTGATGTCGTAAAGTTTTAATTCTACATTTCCAGGTCTATTGATTTCATATCTGATAACAGTTGAAGAGTTGAACGGATTTGGATAATTTTGATAAAGAGCAAAATCTTCAGGTGTAGTTTCTGAATTTGAAGAAATAAATACAAGTCCGCCGTTAGTTGTCTTTATTAGAGTGCCGAAGTCTCCTGTTATATATCCGTTATCAGCATCTGTAAAGAATACTGATTTTAAATTATTGTTTGTCAATCTTGTCTGAGGAATCCAGGTCGTTCCGCCGTTTGTAGTCTTTGTTACTGCTCCGCCGTCTCCGGCTGAATAGCCGTTGTTTTTATCTATGAAATATACTGCATTCAGATTTTCTGAAACTCCAGTACTTTGAATCATCCAGTTTAATCCGCCGTTTGTTGTTGCCAAAATCCTACCGCTGCCAAACGAAGTATAGCAAATTATTGAATCAGGTAAAGATAAATCAAAACCACCTGCAATAAGTGAAATCCAGTTAAGTCCGCCGTTTGTTGTTTTGTATACTCTTATCTCTGATGATATGTATGCTATTTCAGAATTGTACAATTTAATTGCAAATGGTTCATCATAAGGCATTATAGTAGTTGCATTCCAGTTTATTCCGCCATTTGTTGTTTTAAGTATTTGATTAAATTTGCCGACACAAAATCCAGTATTTATATCTGAAAAATCTATACTCCTTAAATTAAATGATACTCCCGGATTATTCGAAATCCAGCTATCCCCCCCGTCCGTCGTCTTCAGCACTGTGCCTGTATCTCCGCAGACATATCCCGTATTCTCATCTGCAAATGTTACTTCATTCAGATTCTGTATCGTATTACTTTGCTTCTCAATCCAGTTCAATCCTGCATTTGTTGTCTTTAAAATTTTACCGTCATTGCCTGCCGTGAATCCCGTATTCTGATTAATAAAAAAGTTTGAATTGTAATTATATCTCCCGCCTGTAGTGGTAAACCAGTTTTGTCCGCCGTTTGTACTCTTTATTACCCTGCCGCCCGAGCCGCTGACATATGCTGTCGAACTTGTTACAAATTCCGTTCTGTACAATACTCCTATTTGCTCATAATTGGGCTGGAATGTAGAATCATTTATCCAGCTCACTCCCGCATTTGTTGTCCGTCTGATCTTACCGTAATCTGTCGCCATTATTCCGGTGTTAGGATTGATAAATGAAATCGTTCTGAATATATCGCTTCCTACTCTCGGAATGAACTGCCCAAACCAGCTCTGTCCGCCGTTCGTTGTTTTATATAAACTGTCTTCAGCAGAAACTAATCCGTAAATATGATTTGAATCAATGTAATTAACACTAAATACTTGTGCGAACGGCCAGCTGAATACAAGATTCTGTGCAACCCAGTTCAATCCGCCGTTTGTAGTCTTCAGTAATATTCTTCCGCCGCCTATAGCGCCGTTTAGTGAATCAATGAAATCAACGCTGAATAAAAAAGTGTTTGTTCCGCCGGATTGCTGTGTCCAGTTCAATCCCGAATCTGTCGATTTATAAATCCTTCCGTTCAGTCCTACTGCATAGCCGGTATGACGTGTCGGAAAGTCAACATCCCAAATTGCGAGTACACCTGCGGTTAAAACTACCGACCATGAATTTCCGCCGTCTGAAGTCCGGTAAACTTTACCGTTATCTGTTCCTGTCACAAATCCTAATTCGCTGTCATAAAAAAACATCCCGAGTATCTGTATATTCTGATCTACTAATTTCAATTCCCAGTTCAGTCCGCCATTTGTGGTCTTTAATACATTTCCTACATCACCCGCAGCATATCCCGTATTCTCGTTGACAAAAGACAATGCTCTCATGAAATTTCCTGTCGGCTGAGGCGACTGCCATTGCCAGACGGACTGGGCAAATGAATTGCCTGAAGTTAAAATCGAAAGTAAAAGCGTTAGTGAAAATAGTTTAAAGAAATTTATCATTAATAAAATTTTAACTATGAATATTTTTAAATGAAATTACACCTTATTATATTATAAATCACGCTGATTATTATTCATATCATTACCGGATTTTTCAATCCGGATGAAGATGTCCTTTAATTTTTTAACGTGATCTGAATTATTTTCCTGTTAAAAATATACATAATCTTTCGATGTGTCAAATATGAAAAAACGCGTTTTGTGAAAATTTGAATTTGAATTATTTTCAGTTAGTTAAAAAAATTTATATAACTTTAACTCTGACTTGAAATCCCGAATTAACATCACTATATTAGCACTCTTAAAGGTAGACTGCTAATATGAACCAATAAAACTTAAAAATCAAAGCGTTTTCTAAATAAATAACTTAAGAAAGGAAAAAAAATGAACATCAAACCATTAAGCGATAGAATTATCGTAAAGCCGGCGGATGCTGAAGAAAAAACCGCTTCCGGGCTTATCATTCCTGATACAGCAAAAGAAAAGCCTATGAAAGGCGAGATCGTAGCTGTTGGAAAAGGAAAGATCACCGATGACGGCAAAGAAATTAAAATGGAATTAAAAGTCGGAGATAAAGTGCTTTACGGCAAATATTCCGGCACCGAAATTACAATCGAAGGAAATGAATATCTGATCATGAGAGAATCAGATGTTTATGCAATTATTTAATTTTCATTCAGCGGAATTTTATTCCGGTTATAAATAACAATTTTTAATAAACCAAAATAAAAAGAATATGTCATCAAAAATAATAACCTTTGATACGGAAGCAAGATCCGCATTGAAGAAAGGCGTTGACACGCTTGCTAACGCAGTGAAAGTCACGCTCGGACCTAAAGGAAGAAATGTTGTAATTGATAAAAAATTCGGAGCGCCGACTGTTACCAAAGACGGCGTTACAGTTGCTAAGGAAATTGAAATCGAAGATCCGATCGAAAACATGGGCGCGCAGATGGTGAAAGAAGTCGCATCAAAAACTTCAGATGTAGCAGGTGACGGTACCACTACCGCTACTGTTCTGGCTCAGGCAATTTACAGAGAAGGCCTCAAGCACGTTACCAGCGGTGCAAATCCTATGGATCTGAAAAGAGGAATTGATAAAGCAGTTGAAGAACTTGTAAAAGGTCTTAAGGATCTTTCCTCCCCGATCAAAGAAAGCAAAGAAATCGCACAGGTCGGATCTATTTCTGCAAACAATGACAAATACATCGGCGATCTTATCGCTCAGGCAATGGATAAAGTCGGTAAAGACGGCGTCATCACTGTCGAAGAAGCTAAAGGAACCGAGACAACAGTTGACGTAGTAGAAGGAATGCAGTTTGACAGAGGATATCTTTCTCCTTACTTTGTAACAAATACCGAATCAATGGAAACAGAGCTTGACGATCCTTACATTCTGATCCATGATAAAAAAATCTCTACCATGAAAGATCTCCTTCCGATACTTGAAAAGACAGCACAGTCAGGCAGAAGCATGCTTATCATTGCTGAAGATATAGAAGGCGAAGCACTTGCAACGCTTGTTGTTAATAAACTTAGAGGCACTCTGAAAGTATGCGCAGTCAAAGCTCCGGGATTCGGCGACAGAAGAAAAGCTATGCTTGAAGATATTGCAACACTTACAAAAGGAACCGTGATCTCTGAAGAGCAAGGTTACAAACTTGAGAATGCAACAGTATCATATCTCGGAACAGCCAAGAGAGTTGTAATCGACAAAGACAATACAACCATAGTGGAAGGCGCAGGAGATTCTGAAAGCATTAAGAAAAGAGTGAATGAAATAAAAGCTCAGATAGATAAGACCACTTCAGATTACGATAAGGAAAAATTACAGGAGAGACTTGCAAAACTATCGGGCGGAGTCGCTGTTCTGAAGATCGGCGCATCCACTGAAATTGAAATGAAAGAAAAGAAAGCAAGAGTGGAAGACGCTTTACACGCTACAAGAGCTGCAGTAGAAGAAGGGATTGTTCCCGGAGGAGGCGTAGCGCTTTTAAGAGTCGGAAATAAACTTGACAAGTTAAGCGATGACAACCATGATATAAAGACAGGTATCTCAATAATCAAAAGAGCTATTGAAGAACCGATCAGACAGATAGTTAATAATGCAGGTCTTGAAGGTTCTGTTGTTATAAATAAAGTCAAAGAAGGAAAAGGTAATTTCGGTTTTAATGCTGCTACAGATGAATATGAAGACCTTGTGAAATCAGGAGTTATCGATCCGACTAAGGTAACAAGAGTAGCTCTCGAGAATGCAGCTTCCGTAGCAGGACTTCTGCTTATGACTGAAGCTACTATCGTTGAGAAACCGGAAAAAGAAAAAGCGCCGATGATGCCACCCGGAGGAATGGGCGGCGGTATGGGTGATATGTATTAATAAATTTTCATTTATTTTACATCAATGTTCAATTTCTGTTAATAAATTTGAATCATTGAAAATAGTTGATCACAGTAATAAAAAAGACCTTCTGATAAAGAAGGTCTTTTTTTTTATAATTTAAAAAAATTTTAATCCTGAAATATATTCAGAGAGAAAAATTACTTAAATCTTACCTATGAAACCCGCCCAGAGGTTTCATAAACACTACGCCTAACTTAGAAAGCGCACTAACTACTTTCTCATCAGGATTCCCGTAACAGACGTATTTTTTTATTTCCAGTATACTCATAAATCTTGCTGCATAATTTTTTCCGAATATGCCCATGTGATTCATAACTGCTTCAGAGTCTTTATACATTTCCAGTATATTGCATTTTTTTCCGTCTTCACTTACGGACCAGTCATAAATAATCGCTCCGGGTTCATTTTCTTTTGTCGCGGAAACCATTTCGTCCATAAGAGCTTTAAGATTTTCTGACTCTCCGTCTTTTATTATTGTTTCAAGTAACCAGTAAACTGTGTTTGACATATTAACCTTTCTGTTATTTAATTATTGATTTCTTTTAAATATATTACTTAACTTTTTTAGATCAATTTTCATTTTTTTCATGTACCTAAAACCCCTGTCCGGGAAATGTGGCTTCAGGGAAAAAATCGATTTTTCCAATGAGTATTAGTTTTTAGGTTTTTAAGTTAAGTAAATTTATTCAGAATAAAAAAATATTTTTAAATATATAATCATACACATAATTGACAAAATACTCTAAAGCTTTTTACGCCGGACTCATGTTCCCGATCTCCCGAATGGGAATACTTTTAACTGCACTTTTTTTATTCACGAATCACAATTCGGCTGACTCAAAGGATGTAATAATTTATTCTTCTCCCATCGACAATGCAGAGCTAGTAAATGTTATGGAAAATATTATTTTTAAAACTGATAAAAATTCTGATCTGTCGATTGAGCAAATGACAATTTCAGTGAAAGGCAATGACGGCAGAATTATTAGCGGGAAATTTTTTGAGGTAGGTGACGGAAGGACTTTCATATTCGATCCGCATGAAAAATACCATACTGGCGAAAATATTACCGCAGAATTAATTTTTATTTCAACCGGCAAAGTGCTGCATAGCTTAAATTTCAGGACATCTGAAAAAATCATTGATAAGAAGGTCAGAGACCGGATCATAAAGGATTTAAGAGATGAAGAATTCGGCACCGGAGTAAATCCGAACAGAATTATTCCGGAAAGTATCGGCGGATACAATAACGGAGGGATCATTAAGCCGCAGGTTACAATTACGAAAAATAATAACCCATCTGACGGTACAATCTTTTTCGCCAATATCGCCAACGATACTGTTACTTCTCCTTTTATAATGATAATGAAAAATAACGGCGAGATGCTTTTTCAAAGACAAATGCCGGAGACCTGCTATGACTTTAAAGTTCATATAAACGGTCTGATGACATATTTCCAAAACATTGCAGAGAAATTCTATGCAATGGATTCGACTTATACTGTAGTGGATAGTTTTGCTACAGGCAACGGATACCTAACTGACCTTCACGATATTTTGATTAAGGACGACGGTAATATTCTGCTTATGAGCTATGACGTTCAGATAATTGATATGAGTCTGATCGTTCCCGGAGGAAGTAAAAATGCGAATGTAACCGGACTGATCATTCAGGAAATTGACCAGTCTGATAATGTTATTTTTCAATGGAGAAGCTGGGATCATTTTGAAATAACGGATGCGGACAGCGTAAACCTTTCTCTCAATAATGTGGATTACTGTCACGGAAATGCTTTTGATGTGGATGATGACGGACATTACGTGATATCAAGCAGAAATATGTCCGAGATAACTAAAATAAACAGCGAAACCGGAGCGATTATCTGGAGACTCGGCGGAAAGAATAATCAGTTCACTTTCATAAATGATCCGATTGAATTTTCATATCAGCATGCAATACATAAAACTGAAGCAGGTACTTTTACTTTATTTGACAACGGCAATTTTCACAGTCCGAAATTTTCACGTTCGGTGGAATACAGAATTGACGAAACCGCTATGACTGCGGAAAAAGTATGGGAATACAGAAATGTTCCTTCTATTTATACATTCGCGATGGGTTATACCGAAAGACTGGAAAACGGAAATACAACTGTCTCGTGGGGATTTGCAAACACTGCTTACACTGAAGTGAACAGCAGCAATGAAGTCGTGTTTGAATTTAATTTTAGTCCTGCAAATTTTTCATACAGAATCTTCAGGGAAAACTGGAATGTATCACCGGAATTTATTCCTAACATTCCGGATGAGTTCGCTCTTACACTCAATTATCCTAATCCATTCAACGGCAGAACTAATATTTATTACAATATCAACACCGGTTCTAATGTAACAATAAAAGTATATGACATACTCGGAAAAGAATTAAAGACACTGATCAATAATGAATTCCGTTCACCAGGAAAATATGTAACGCCGTTTGATTCAGGTGATCTCGCTTCAGGCGTTTACATATATCAGTTACTGACAGGAGGTGAAATCTATACTCATAAAATGGTGCTTACAAAATAATAAATCAGGATTCAGATTATTATTTAAAAAGCAAAATATTTTACATCTCTTAAATATAAACAAATCGCATTATCATTTTACAAGAGCCATTCGTTTCGTCTGTACAATATCATTTGTTTCAAGACGGTAAAAATATACGCCGCTTGCAATTCCGCTGCCATTAAACTTTACACTATAACTTCCGGCAGACTGCTTTTCGTTTATGAGTGTTGTAACTTCGTTCCCGAGAATATCATACACTCTCAGTTTAACATTACTCGAAATTCGTAATTCGTAACTGATAATTGTCCCGGGATTAAACGGATTCGGATAGTTCTGATACAAAGTAAATTCCACCGGAGTTTGAGAGTTTATATTTCTGACAGGTATTACCTGATCCGCGCAGTTCTTTAGTTCGGTAATACTTGTAAGATTGTTTGATCCTCTTTTTATATACGTGATTGTTTTGAAATCTATCGTATCAAAAGGATTTACATTTCCGAATTTTGATCCTAAAATCACATACTTGTCCCCGCTTGTCGAATCATTCCAGCCTGCGCCGCTGACAGGATCACCGGAATATCTGTAATTTGTAAAGTTACCTGTAACCGGATTAATAATTCTGCTGCCGTCATTATTTAATCCCTGCATTACTCTGAATGTCTGAAGCGAATCTGTTGGACATCCTCCTGATCCGCATTTAAAAATATTTGCGAAATCAGATTTATGCAGCGAATGGCCAGTTGCGTCTTTAATTAATATACCGACTGCCGGAGGCGCCTGACCGTATATCGGATCATTATCATTTCCGTTATAACAGTAGACTAAATTTTTTGAAGAATCAGTTCCACCTCTGTCATTGTTTGAAGTTCCAATATCCAGGTCGGACCATATTGCAGCGCTGAATTCATTCCATACGGAAACATTTTTATTTATAATTTTCCATTCGTAATTTACTGCATCAGCGCACGCCTGTTGCGTTCTTGCCCATGCATACATTTTAATCTCCGCTTTCAGAGGCGGAGCGCTCCGATTGTTCAAAACGCTGTCTCTGTATCCGTCAGTAAATGAGCAGAAAAAATTCTGATCTCCCTTCATTACAGGAGCATCAGTCGGCGGCTCGTAAACTCCGTTACCGTTATTGTCAACCCACGTCGCACCCTGATCAACAGGCCAGTCGCTCCACGGATCAAAATCATCAAATCCGTTTGGATGATCCGGAGATACTTTATAAAGTCTGTATGCCGGATCATTTTCTCCCATGGGCTTCTGCAGAGTGTAATCAAAATATCCCGGTCTGAATTCCTCATTATACATTGCAATGCTGCCTCTTATTGAATCTCCGGTCTTTCCGCTTATCCAGAGACCGGTATAATAAATCGCAGTTTTACCCGAATTTTTCGGCCATTCAAACGCAGCTGTTCCCGAGCCGGGAGTTCTGTCTGAGAAACCGGTATTTGTAATTATTGTCTTTATCTGATTCGCATCTATGTATTTAAAATTAAAAGTCCGGCTCTCTGCTTCTGAATTAAATTTGTCAAACCCGGCTAAAGTCAGTATCATCAAACTTATGCCTAAACTTATTATTAATGTTTTCAATTCAATACTCCTTATTATTAAAGTATTTAAACAAATTCATAGGATTAATCCTTATACAATATTAATGATTCAGAAATTGGAAATCAAAGATTTTTTATGCGGTTTGTAAACACATTTTAACTTACTCAAATGATAAATTTCATCAAAAAAGCTTTATATTGCTATTTATTTAATGTTTTTCTTTGGAAAGGAAAATCGGTTTGTGAGAAACACTTCTTCCGGCTGCTATTAAAATTTAACCCTCTTACATAATCTCCCGATTGGGAAAGTAAACCTGAATGCATAAAAACTTTTTCCGTTTCAGTCAAAAAAATTTTGTTCATTTTAAAAATGAGTTTAACTATATTGATTTAAATTTTTAAAAACCAATAAAAGGAGTTCACAATGTTCTCATTAATCTGGTCAGCAATAATCGGTTTATTAGCAGGCGCGCTTGCTAAGCTTGTAATGCCCGGCAAAGATCCCGGCGGAATTTTTGTAACAATGCTTATCGGTATAGTTGGTTCTCTGTTATTTACTTTCCTTGGAAGAATGATAGGTTGGTATTCAGAAGGTGAATCAGCAGGATTTATTGCAGCATTTCTCGGAGCTGTAGTTCTACTCCTGATCTACCGTTTGATAAAAGGAAAGTCCGCGGCAAAAGCAGTTAAAGATTAAAAAATTCAAATTATATTTCTAATTAAATAAAACAGGAGTTAATTAAAATGGCTTTACAGGAAAAGTATCAGGCAGTTCTTGATTCAATAAATCAAAACGGCGGTGTCGATGTCAGCGTATCGGAAAATAACGGCGTGCTGAATATTACGGCTACCGTTCCGACACCTACGGAAAAAGTTAATGTTTGGAATAAGATAAAAGAAGTCGGAGGTGATAATCCGGCTGATCTTGTGGCAGATATCAGAATGATAAATTCCGAGATTGCATCAGGCGGTACAACTGAGGCAGAACCACTCGGTAAAAGAACCTATGTAGTAAAATCCGGCGACACTCTCAGTAAGATTTCTAAGGAAATGTACGGTGACGCTAACAGGTATATGGATATTTTTAACGCAAATACTGATAAGCTTTCAAACCCTGATAACATTCAGCCGGGTCAGGAGCTTATCATTCCGTAATTTATATTTATTTTTATATTGGTTTTCAAAAAAAAGTCTGACAAAATATTTTTCTGTCAGACTTTTTTTGCACTTCCTGTCAGTTATATATAAAAAATTCATTTAACTCAAAACACCGGAAGCAATCTCAGTCAGGGATGCCCCTCTTTCCAAAGCTTCCCTGTTCAGCGGAAGCGTATTGTGATATCTTTCAGGCAGAACTTTCTTCAGCGCTTCAATAATTGATTCAATCTTTACCACAGGTCTTTTTTCAAGAAAAGCTCCGAGCATTATCATATTCAGTATTCTTCCGTTTTTCATATTAAGCGCTTCCTGTGCAGCAGGGATTCCGATGATCTCAATATCTTTCCTTTTGCTTATCTCTCTGATATTTGTAGATTCATATATCAGAAGTCCTCCTTCTTTAATTCTGGATTCGAACTTATCCATTGACGGCTGATTCAGTATTATTGCAGTATCGAATTCAGATATTATCGGCGAACTAATCTTTGAATCAGAGATTATTGTAATGCAGTTTGCCGTACCTCCGCGCATCTCAGGTCCGTATGACGGCATCCATGAAATTTCTTTATCCTCCAGCATTCCTGCATATGACAATGTCATTCCCATTGACAGAACTCCCTGCCCTCCGAATCCTGCTATTATGATTTCTTCTAACATGGCTGTTTATCTCCGGTTTGATTTAATTGTTTAAGGTCCTCAGCACCCGGAAGCTTTACATCTCCGAGTGGAAACGTCTTTACCATATGTTCATCTATAAAATCATTTGATTCCAAAGGCGTCATCTTCCAGTTTGATGGACAGTTGCCGATGATCTCTACAAAGCATGTGCCTTTATTCAGCTTCTGATAATTCAGAGCATTAAGAATCGCTTTCTTTGTTTTTCTGACTGCTGTATTTTTATTTACCGCCTGCCTTGTTACATAAAATGATCCGGGCAGCTGTGAGATCAGTTCTGATACTTTTATAGGATATCCATATACTGAAGTATCTCTGCCGAACGGGCTCGTAGTGGTTTTCATTCCGGCAAGAGTAGTCGGAGCCATCTGGCCGCTTGTCATTCCGTAAACTGCATTGTTTATAAACACAATTAAAATATTTTCACCGCGGTTGATCGTATGAATCGTTTCAGCAATTCCAATCGCTGCCAGATCTCCGTCGCCCTGATAAGTAAATACATATTTATCGGGTAAAAGTCTTTTAATTCCCGTTGCCACTGCAGTCGCTCTTCCGTGAGCCGCTTCCTGCATATCCACATTCATATAATCATAAGCAAATACAGCACAGCCGACCGGTGCAACTCCGATTGTATCTTCCTGAATACCAAGCTCCTCCACAGCTTCCATGATCAGCTTGTGCACCAAAGAGTGAGCACATCCCGGACAGTAATGCATATTTACGTCAAGCAAGGTATGAGGTCTTTCATAAACTACAGAATATTCGTCCGCATCACAGATGTTTACTGCTGCATCAGAATTTGTCAAAGCATCGGCTTCTTCACTGATATTCTTATCAGTCTTTTCAATAAGTGTTAATTCTTCAGCTGACATTTTCTTTTGAAATTAAATTTTCTAATTTGTTAACTATTTCTTCCGGATTTGGCACCATACCTCCGAGTCTTCCGTAAAATTCAACATTTACTTTTCCGTTCACTGCAAGTCTTACATCCTCTACCATCTGTCCAGAGTTAAGTTCGGCTGTTAAAAATAATTTTGCAGTCTCTGCAAGTTCATTCAGTCTTTTGGAAGGAAACGGGAAGAGTGTAACTGGTCTGAACATTCCGGCTTTAATTCCTTTCTCTCTCGCAATTATAGCCGCCTTGTGACAAATCCTTGCGCTCAGTCCGTATGCGACAAATATATATTCAGCGTCTTCAGTCATAATTTCTTCATAACGAACTTCATTCTTTTCTATTTCCTTATACTTTTCTATCAGTTTAAGATTATGCACTTCGAGTTTTTCGGGCTGAATATGCAGAGACGTAATGTAATTTCTTCCGCGTGATTCAGGTTTACCGGTGGTTGCCCACGGCTTTTCGGTTTTATGAACGTTATATTTTCCGAAAGTAACTTTTTCCATCATCTGCCCGATTGCACCGTCGGAAAGTATCATAACGGGATTCCTGTATTTGTCCGCAAGATCGAATCCGAGAAATACAAAATCCGCCATTTCCTGAACTGACGAAGGCGCAAGAACTATTAATTTATAATCACCGTGTCCTCCTCCTTTTGTCGCCTGAAAATAATCTCCCTGTCCGGGCTGAATAGTCCCGAGTCCAGGTCCTGCCCGGTTTACATTTACAATAAGACAAGGAAGCTCCGCTCCGGCAATATATGAAATTCCTTCCTGCATCAGACTTATGCCGGGCGAGGAAGAGCTTGTCATAACTCGGAAACCGGCTCCTGCTGCGCCGTAAACCATATTGATTGATGCAATTTCGCTTTCAGCCTGCAGCACTACTCTTATGTGTTCTTTAGTGCTGTATTTTGGAATTTCCCTGGCAAGATATTCAAGCACTTCCGACTGCGGAGTGATCGGATATCCGAAGTATGCGTCGCATCCCGCCTGTATCGCAGCTTCTGCCAGTGCTTCATTGCCTTTCATTAATTTAGTTTCCATTACTTTAAATTTTATTTTCTGTTATATAATATGTTTGCGGCAGGAACAAAAAATCTTTCCCGTATATTTTTCTACTCAATTTCTTTGAGTATGGAACTGATAATGTCTTTCTCTTTATTTTTATCACCGGTATTAATTTCAATTTTTTTCTTCTTTCCGTCGGTTCTGTAAACGGTTATAACAGCGTCCGGACAGACCAGCGCGCAGTTAATACAGCCGGTGCAAAGATCATTGTTCGCAATCACATATCTGTAACCCCTGCTGTTTAACTTTTCAGACAGCTTCAGTCCTCCTTCTTTACATGCCGTTATACATAGCTCGCAGCCCTTGCATTTCTGAATGTCAAAAACCACTTTACCTTTAAGCTTTCTCTCTCTGACTGTTTTTGGTTTTTCTGTATTCATTATGATATTTTTAGCGGTTCAAATTTGCTTTAATATCTGAAAACATTACTTTTTTATCAATAATCTGCATCATAGCGGAATATGACATATGTCATATTATTTAATATTTTTCCTTTCAGCAATATTAAGTAAATTAAAACCTTAGATATTCTGCATGTTTAAATTACTTTGTAAAATTATTTCAAGGATAAATCAGTATCCGAATACAGTATCTAATTTTTTTTTAAAATCAGAAATTTTTCTATTATATAATTTTAAATGAAAAAACAATCAAAGATATCCCTTAACGGGAAAACAACTTTCGAAGAATATAAGAAAATTGTGCTTGCGGATTTTAAGCTTGCAAATGAAAGCAGACAGGCAAGCATACTCGGAAGGAAAGAAGTACTTACAGGTAAAGCCAAGTTTGGTATTTTCGGTGACGGAAAAGAAGTTGCCCAGATAGCTATGGCAAAGGTTTTCCGTAAAGGTGACTTTCGTTCGGGTTATTATCGCGATCAGACTTTTGCATTTGCGACAGGCATTTCGACCATAAAGGAATTTTTCGCTCAGCTATATGCTGACACTGATGTAAGACTTGAACCCGCCTCAGGAGGCAGATCCATGAACGGTCACTTTGCGAACAGATTACTGGATGACGACGGCAACTGGAAAAATCTTATGGAAATGAAAAACACTTCCGCTGATATTTCCCCGACTGCAAGTCAGATGATCCGGCTTGTAGGTCTTGCATACGCGTCAAAGCTCTACAGGGAAAACAGACTTCTTGACGGTATGAAAAGTTTTTCAGACAAGGGAAATGAAGTTGCATTCGGAACGATCGGAAACGCAAGCTGCGCTGAAGGTATGTTCTTCGAAGCAATGAATGCCGCCGCAGTGCTCAGGATACCGATGGCTGTCTCTATCTGGGATAACGGTTTCGGCATTTCCGTGCCGAGTAAATATCAAATCGCCAAGGAAAGTATTTCCAACGTTCTTATAGGTTTTGAGTATGATGATAAATTCAAACAGGGTTTTAAAATACATTCGGCAAAAGGGTGGGATTATCCGGGACTTGTTGCAATGTATGAAAACGGGATCGGCTCCGTCCGCGAAGATCATATTCCTGCTGTCTTTGATGTGCAGGAAGTAACCCAGCCGCAGGGTCATTCCACTTCGGGCTCTCATGAAAGATACAAAACAAAAGAAAGACTCGAATGGGAAAAAGAATTTTGCTGCATAAGTCAGATGAAAAAATGGATAATTGCCGAAGCGATTGCTACAGAGGAAGAGCTTGATGAGATTGAAAAAAATGCAAAGGATTATGTAAAAAAAATGCAGCTCGAAGCATGGCAGGATTATATTGATCCGATTAAAAAAGAAAATAATGAAGTAAGAAATTTATTCTCGGAAATTGCAAAGTCCGGTAATCATTCCGATGAGATTAACGCAGTCAGCGATTCACTTAAAAAATCCTTAGATAATAACAGGAAAGTTATATCCGAAGCAGTGCATGAAGTTCTGCTTATTACCTCCGGTGAAAATTCAGACGCACGTGAGAAATTAAAAGAGTGGAAAAATAAATATAAAAAAGATAACAGCAAAAGATACGGATCGCATTTATTCAGCGAGTCTGCAGATTCTGCTATGAATGTAAATGAAGTAAAGCCGGTTTATTCAGCCGATTCCAAAATTCTGGACGGAAGAGAAGTGCTTAATGCATTTTTCGATATTGCTTTTGCAAGGGATCCTAGAATTTTTGCTATCGGAGAGGACCTCGGCTTTCTCGGAGATGTAAATCAGGGTATGGCAAAGCTTCAGGAAAAATACGGCGAACTAAGACTTACCGATACCGGTATCCGTGAAGCTACGATAGTCGGTCAGGGTATAGGATGTGCGCTCAGAGGATTAAAACCGATTGTTGAGATTCAGTATCTTGATTATCTTCTATACGCATTACAGATTATCAGCGATGATCTTGCTTGTCTGCAGTACAGAACTGCCGGCGGACAGAAAGCACCTCTGATAATTAGAACCCGAGGTCACAGACTGGAAGGCATCTGGCATTCAGGTTCGCCTATGGGAACAATTATAAACAGTTTCCGAGGAGTACATGTCTGCGTTCCGAGAGATATGACAAGAGCTGCAGGTTTTTACAATACAATTCTTAAATCAGATGAACCGGCACTTATTATAGAAAGACTGAATGCATACAGATTAAAGGAACATCTGCCGGACAATCTCAGTGAGATCTGCGTACCGCTCGGCGTTCCGGAAATTTTAACCGCCGGAACAGATGTAACGTTAGTAACTTACGGCGCATGCGTTGACATTGCAAAAGCCGCGATTGAAAAGCTGAATAAAGTCAATATTTCATGTGAACTGATTGACGTTCAGACGCTGCTTCCTTTTGACATTAATAAAATAATTCTTGAATCGCTTAAAAAAACAAACAGAATTCTTTTTTTGGATGAGGACGTACCCGGCGGAGCTTCAGCTTTTATGATGCAGAATGTATTGGACAGAGACGGAGGTTACAGGTATCTTGATTCTGATCCGAAATGTCTTTCAGCAAAAGAACACAGACCTGCATACGGCACTGACGGAGATTATTTTTCAAAACCGAATTCCGAAGATGTCTTTGATGCTGTTTATGAAATAATGAATGAATCTGATCCGAAGCAATATCCTTTATTCTTTTAAAATGTTATAATGCAAAATATAAAAGCTCTCTATCTCACTCAGCTCGACGCTCTCAGGGAAGAAATTTCTTTATATAAAAATGAAAATGATCTTTGGGTGTTGACCGGAGAAATCAAAAACACTCCGGGCAATCTTTGTCTTCACATCTGCGGCAATCTGAATTATTTCATCGGAGCGCTGATCGGCAATACCGGGTTTGTGAGAGACAGAGAAAAGGAATTTTCGGATAAAAACACAGGGAGAGAATCGCTTTATAAAAATATTGATGATACTAAGAATATGATAATAAATGTCTTTGACAATTTGGGTAATTATGATTTTACAAAGATATATCCTGATAATAAATTCGGCGAAAATCCGACATACGCTTTTGTCTTAGCAAGACTTGTTTCTCATCTGTCTTATCATCTCGGTCAGATAAATTATCACAGAAGGATCTTGGAGCATGGTCAGTAGTCTTTCTCATTAAGCGTTTTCTCAATATCCTCATCTTTTCTGAAAATCCAGGATTTCTTTATATCGGAAAATTTTCTTATCAGATAAATCACAATAAGCAGAACAAGGAATGCAGTTACAAACGGTATTATAAATGACAATATTGCAGTTGCGACTGACATTACATTTTCAGAAGAAGCTACGACTGCATTTCCGGTACCGCCTGTTGTAGCTGTGGAAGTAAGTCTGGCTGCGCTTGCGCCGACTTTTACAATTCCTGCTGTTCCGCCTCCGACTATAATCCCGAGAACCCATTGCAAAAGAGGATTCGCTTCTGTAAGAAAAGAAGCTGTAAGAACAGTTCCCGCAATCATCGCAAGCGGACCTGAAATTGTATCAAGTAAATTATCAAGCCAAGGAATATAATATGCAAATATTTCAACCAAAGTAGCAGCGGTAAAAGCAGCAAATGCTATCCACCCTCCCATCCATTCAAATCCGCCTGTCAGCTCTACATATCCGAGCATTGAAGCGATATTCGTTACAAGTAAAGGAATGAAGACTCTGAATCCTGCAGCAGCCGACAAACCTATGCCGAGTAAAATTCCGAATGCTATGTCCATACTCATATTATTAAAGTTAAAAAAGGTTTATATAATATAAATTAATTAAACAAAACTAAAAACTTATTCTTAAGTTTCAGGATCTGCTGAATCTTTTATCAAGCTCTTCAGTCGTAATTCTGATAAGAGTAGGTCTTCCGTGCGGACATACATACGGCATCTTTGCCGCAAAGAGGTCGTCTATGAGTGAGGTCATTTCGTGAAAAGAAAGTTTGTCACCGGATTTTATTGCGCTTCTGCAGGCAAATGATTTAGCAAGGTTATCCCTTTTTTCAAGATTCAGCTTCAGCTCAAATTCCTTATACTGATCAATGAGATCCTGAAATATTTTCGCCTCATCGCCAATCTTTACATCCGAAGGCAGACCTGTTACTTCCACAGTATCATCCTTCATCATAGTAAGATTAAATCCGAGATTTCTGAACTCATCATAAAGCGATTCGGCAATATGATAATCAATTTTTGTCAGTTTAAATCTGACAGGAATGAGAAGTTGCTGAGAAAATGAAGATTGAGAATCCAGCCACATCGAAGCTCTTTCATACAAAATCCTTTCATGCGCGGCATGCTGATCTATGATCATCAGTCCTGTTTCAGTCTGGCACATAATATATTTATGCTGATACTGCCACACATTGAAATTTGCGGAGTCGGATTTTTTACTGTGCTCAAAAATTCTGTTCTGAACTTCGCTATTATCAGCGGGAATATCCGGAATGTTTTCATCCTCAGGTTTCCTTGAGGCTTCAAAAATCGAGTGAATACTTGCAGACTTAGTTGAAAATTCATTTCCGGTAAATATTTTCTGACCGGCGCTCCTCTGTTCGAATCCGCTGCTGCGGCTGATTTCAGTCCCTTTCTGCTTATCGCTTTTATAATGAAAGCTTTCTGTCTTATCGGGAAATGAGATAGTATTATCAAACCCAATATCAAAAGTCAGATCTGAATTTCTCAAAGCTTCTTTAACTGAATTCCTGATAAATCCGAACACAGCGCTTTCATCCTCAAACTTTACTTCCATCTTTGACGGATGAACATTCACATCAGCTTTACCGGGAATAAGCTCTATGAACAGAAAAAAAGACGGATAGTCCCCTTTCTCAATAAGATGATCAAAACCGGAATAGACCGAAAAATTGAGAGAACGGCTTACGAAGAATCTTCCGTTAAGATAAAAATACTGATCCTGTTTTGACTTCTTGGTAAAATTTGGTTTTGAGATAAATCCGCTTACCTTAATAATTTCATTGCCGTTCTTTACTTCCAGAAGATAACCTGGGATTTTATCACCGAAGAGTTCTGTGATTCTCGTTTTAAGATCAGAAGCATTTAACCTGAATACTTCATTCTCATTGTTAAAAAATGTAAATGCAATGTCCGGATGTGACAAAGCAAGTCTTACAAATGATTCATAAATATGTCTGAATTCAGTCTGATCTGATTTCAGAAAGTTTCTTCTGCCGGGTGTATTGTAAAATAAATTTCTTACGGCAATAGAAGTGCCTTTTTCACAACTTGTCTTTGAAGTTTCAGTAAACTCACCTCCTTCAGTTTTTAAGAGAATTCCGACATCTTCGCCAGATGTTCTTGTTTTTAATTCCACATGTGATATTGAGGCTATAGATGCTAGCGCTTCTCCTCTGAATCCGAGCGTAAGAATATTTTCAAGATCTTCTATTTCAGAGATTTTACTGGTGGAATGTCTCTGAAAACAAATCAATGCATCTTCTTCGCTCATTCCCGATCCGTCATCAATGACCTGTATCAGACTTTTACCTGCATCCTTTATCAGGAGCGTAATATTTTTTGCTCCGCTGTCAATAGAATTTTCTATCAGTTCTTTGACAACAGATTCAGGTCTGTTTACAACTTCACCTGCTGCTATTTTATTAGAAAGCGACTGCGGTAATATTTTAATTTTATTTTCGGTCAAATGTAGTAAAGGTTGAAATTATAGCAGCGGATTAAATTCTTTCTGATAAAATTATCTGCTGAATAAAAATAAACAAATTTATTTTTCAAACAAAGCCTCTGTAAAACTCTTGCTGTCAAATACCTGCAGATCGTCTATCTGCTCGCCCACGCCTATAAATCTCACAGGCAGCTTCATCTCTTTATTGATTTTCAGAACAATTCCGCCTTTGGCAGTGCCGTCAAGTTTGGTTAGTATAATTCCCGTCAGACCGTCAAGAGCTTTAGAAAATTCCAGCGCCTGATTTAGTCCGTTTTGTCCTGTCGTTGCGTCGATTACTATGAAAGTTTCATGAGGAGCTTCTGGAATAACTTTCTGTATGACTCTCTTAATTTTTTTCAGTTCCTCCATCAAATGGGATTTATTGTGAAGTCTTCCGGCAGTATCAATAATCACTACATCTGTACCTTTCGAGACGGCTGAATTCACGGTATCAAATGCAACTGAAGCCGGGTCTGATGTGCTTTTACTCTGAATAATCTCAACATCCGCTCTTTTAGCCCAGATATCAAGCTGATCATTTGCGGCGGCTCTGAATGTATCAGCAGAACCGATAAGTACGCTTTTACCTGCTTTCTTAAAGTTATTGGCAAGTTTTCCGATCGATGTGGTCTTGCCGACTCCGTTTACCCCTACTACAATTATAACAAAAGGTGTCTGCTTCAGCCCGAAGTCAAATGATTTGAATTCAGATGTTGTTTCATAAAATACTTTTCTAATCTCACTGTTGATGAGTTCATTCAGTTCCTTCTGATCAATATACTTGTCGGTAACAGCTCTCTCCTTGATCCTGGTAATAAGCAGCTCTGCCGTATCCATGCCAAGATCCGATGAAATAAAAATCTCCTCAAGCTCCTCCAGAAATTCATCATCTATCACTCCCCTTGCATTGACAAGACGGTTAACTTTTCCAATGAGATTATCCTTGGTCTTGTTTAAACCTTCCTTTAATTTCCCGAAACCAATTTTATCTAAAAATGACAATTCTGTTTTTTTAAAAATTTATATAATCAAATTAATTTCAAACAAAAAAAGCCAAGCTCTAAAATGAGATTGGCTTTATAAAAATATTTTCTTTTATCAGAACATATTAAGAATATTTCTCGCTATCACCATCTTTTGAACTTCCGATGTTCCTTCTCCAATCGTCATAAGTTTGACATCCCTGTACAATTTTTCAACCGGAAATTCTTTTATAAATCCGTATCCTCCGTGTATCTGAATAGCTTCATTGGTAGCTTTTGTTGCTATCTCGCTTGCATACAGTTTCGCCATCGCTGCGCTGAGATTTATATTCATACCTTTATCCTTCATCCAGGCAGCTTTATAAACCAGTAATCTCGCCGCATCCGCCTGTGTCGCCATATCGGACAGCTTAAATTGAATTCCCTGAAATTCAGATAATGATTTACCGAACTGTTTTCTTTCTTTTGCATATTTCAGAGAAGCGTCCAGAGCACCCTGTGCAATACCGAGTGAAAGAGCTGCTATAGCAATTCTTCCTCCGTCAAGTATCTGCATACACTGTTTGAATCCCTGTCCTTCCTCTCCGATCAGATTTTCCGCGGGCACTTCCACATTTTCAAAAATAAGTTCAGCAGTATCCGATGATCGCATTCCTAATTTATTCTCTTTCTTTCCTGTTATGAATCCCTTCCATCCTTTTTCAAGTATGAAAGCCGATATACCGTTTTTATTTTTTGATTTATCAGTTACAGCAGTTACAACAGCAGTCTCGCCGACGCTTCCGTGAGTTATAAACAGTTTGCTGCCGTTAATAATGTAATGACCGTTCTTTCTTTCAGCGGTAGTCGCCATACCCGCTGCATCACTTCCTGAAACGTTTTCCGTAAGTCCCCACGCTCCGAGTTTTTTCCCTGAAGTGAGATCAGGCAGATATTTTTTCTTCAGATCTTCATTAGCATAACTGTAAATGTGATTCGTACAAAGTCCGTTATGCGCAGCTAAAGTCAGTCCCATCGAAGGATCTACTTTTGAAATCTCTTCCACAATGATCGCATACTCAATTGCGGAGAATCCCGCTCCGCCGTATTCTTCCGGGAAAATTATACCGAGAAATCCAATATCACCGAGCTTCTTTGCGATATCCATGGGAAATTCCTGAGATTCGTCATACTTCATAACATGTGGAGCTATTTCATTCCGCGCAAAATCCCTTGCAAGCTTCTGAACGGCGAGCTCCTGTTCTGATAAATTAAAATCCATATAATTATTTTTCTGATTTGAAAGTTGAACTGCAAATATAGTGATATTAAATTTTTACTGAAATGTTAATTTAAAAGTATCTTAAATAAAATCACGAGATGTCCTGACCTTCCGTTGCATCCGGTATTCCTTTCCCCAGCTTAGTCCCGTTATCTCCGGACACAACGGTTTAAACATCTATCTCCTTCTCCATTTTTAAAATTTAACATATGTTATATATTTGCAAAAATAAATCAAACACAAATGCTAAACTACTTTTTAATTCTAATTTTCTTCACGGTTATGATAAATTCTGATTTATCAGCGCAGGAAATCTCTCTTACAGGTAAAAAATGGATACTTACCGAATTGCAAAACGGGAAAGTGTCAGAAACAACAGATAAAATAAAAACTCCGTTTATTATTTTTTCAGAAGACGGCAATTTCAGCGGAAATGCAAGCTGCAATAATATCAGCGGCGCATATACATTTGACGGCAAGTATAAAATGAAATTCTCCGCAGCTTCTACCAGAATGATGTGTGAAAATATGGAAACAGAAACAGCTTTCCTCAAAGCGCTTCAAAAGACAAACAATGTAATTTTAAAAGATAATATCCTTATGCTGCAGAGCGGAAAAATGCTGCTTGCCAAACTCGAAGGTAAATCTCCCGAAACACCTTTGACAAATACAAACTGGGAGCTGTATGAACTGGCAGGTAAACCTGTCGTTACAGGTTCAAACGGAGTGCCTTATACGATTAATTTCAGCGATGACAATAAAGTAAGCGCGAAATTCTGTAATTCTCTCATAGGAACATTTAAAAGAAACAGTGATAATGCATTGAAGATCAATATTGAGATTTCTACAATGATGGCGTGTCCTGAACTTGATATGGAAATGATATTTAAAGATGCTCTCGGACTTGTAGGGCAGTATTCAATCGAAAATAACACTGATCTTATTCTCAATAACGGTAAAGTCGTACTTGCAAGGTTCCGCGTATCAGACAAATAAATTTTATTTTTTAAGATCCCTGCTGCCGGGTTTGGTAACGGGGATCTTTTCCAGCCAATCTGGCAGTTCATCTTCAGCATATTTTATAACTTCCATTTTTGCAAGCGAGTACTGCTTCGTACCGAAATCCGCCTTTCCGTTGCTTCTGTCGATTATAAACCCGACTCCTGCTGTATTTGCTCCGTAATCCTTTAACAGCTTTATAACTTCAAATACGCTACCTCCCGTTGTAACCACATCTTCACAGACTAAATAATTTTCGCCCGGTTTAATTTCAAATCCCCTTCTCAATGTCATCTTTCCGTTTTCCCTTTCGGCAAAAATTGTTCGCTTATTCATCTGTCTTCCTACTTCCGTGCCGAATACGATTCCGCCTACTGCAGGAGTTATTACTGCATCTATATTTAAATCGCCGAAATACGCAGCAATCATGGATGAGAACTGTGTATTGTATTCCGGATACTGCAGAACTTTCGCACACTGAAAATAATGCGGGCTGTGAAATCCCGAAGTAAGTATAAAATGTCCTTCAAGCAATGCTCCGGTTTTTTTGAAAATGTCAATTACTTCTTTATCTGTCATTTATATTTTTTATTTATGAAGTTTCCTTCCTTTTTAAAATTATAAATATTTTGATTCACATATTCAGCTCAGCTTAACCTTTTTCACATCATGTATCGGCTGCCCCAGAAACCTTTCGCTTATCTCCTTAAATTTTTTCTGAAAGTCAGTCACATAAAATTTATGGACGCCGTTTTTTTTCTGACTGTTCAGCATATGATTCTGTACAAGAATTCTCCTGACTTCTTTTGCCGCCTCTTCTCCGGAGTCTATTAATTTAATTTTTTTACCCAATATTTTTGAAATTGTATTTTTTAAAATCGGATAATGAGTGCAGCCGAGTATTAGCGTGTCAATGTTCATTTTTTTAAAATCGTTCAGGTATTCTCTTGCTGTCATTTCAGCAATTTTATTTTCAGTCCAGCCGTCTTCAGCGAGCTGAACGAAAAGACTGCACGCCTTTGAAAACACTTCCGTATTCCTTTCAATCTGATGTATCTGCGTTTTATAAGAGTTACTCTGAATTGTTCCGAGAGTGCCGATCACTCCGATCTTAAAATTATTAGTTTCAGCTAACGCCGCTTTACTGCCCGGCTTTATAACTCCGATTACAGGAAGCTTCGTGATCTTTCTGAGATACGGTAAAGCCACTGAAGACGCAGTATTGCATGCAACGACCACCATCTTTACATTTTTATGAAGCAGGAACTTTGTAATTTCCAGTGAATATTTTATAACTGTCTCTTTTGATTTTGTACCGTACGGAAGCCGCGCTGTATCGCCGAGATATATTATATTTTCTTTGGGTAGTATTTCAAACAAAGATCTTGCTACAGTAAGTCCTCCTATACCTGAGTCAAAAACTCCAATAGGACTCCTTCCGGATATTTTCTTTTTCAATAAATTTTAATTTGGAATGTTTCTTTTAAATTAATCAATTTATATTATTCTATAAATGTAACGATTTTAACCACAGCAAAAATATTTATAATGTCACATCTTTACATTAAATTTTTTTTCCTTTTTATAATAATGTCATTCGCTTCTCCGCTCTTTTCTCAATGGCAATGGCAGAATCCACTTCCGCAGGGAAATATTCTCTTCGGATCCCATTTCATAAACAGCAGCACCGGTTACGCATGCGGCGACGGAGGTACAATCATAAAAACTACTGACGGCGGAGAAAGCTGGAAGATCAATAAAACCAAGACTAAAGAAAGTATCAGATCTCTGTCCTTTACAGATGAAAACAACGGTTGGGCATGCGGACTTTTCGGCACAATTTTTAAAACTACTAACGGCGGCCTTATCTGGGATCAGGTAATTTCAGGCACTACCGGTAATTTATTCTGCGTCAGATTCCTTAATGCTAATACAGGAATAATCGTCGGGGATACAGGTATCGTATTGAAAACTACTGACGGAGGCAATACTTTTTTAAGAAAGCAAACAAACATTACAAGGTCTCTTACAAGCTGTGCAGTATTCGGAAATGTTTTTCTCACTGCCGGACTTAACGGCGCTTACGCAAGATCAGCCGATTACGGAGAGACCTGGCAGCAGATAAATACCGGCAGCAATAATTATTTGTTTGATATAATGTTCAGAGATTCGCTTAATGCATTTATCAGCGGAGCATACGGAACCATACTCCGCAGCACAAATGCAGGATTGAGCTGGACCGGCACTTCCACTCAGACAGGTTACTGGTTTTACTGTATTTCATTCGGTGACGCACTCACGGGATTTGCATCAAGTGATTACGGAAGCATTTTTAAAACTACCAACGGCGGTCTGAACTGGACAGGACTTACTACATCAACTTCCGAAGCTCAGTATTCCGTAAAAGCATTCAGCAGTAATGATATTTTAAGCGTCGGCAATAAAGGCTCAATTCAGAAATCTCTAAACAGCGGATTAAACTGGTCAGGCAAAACATCCGGTTTCAGAAATTTTATTTACTCTGTCAAATTCATAAATGATAACACGGGATTCGGATGCGGAGGTCAGGGAAGTTTTGTAAAAACTACAAACGGCGGTATTGACTGGATCAGATCTCAGGCCGGAGGAACGAATGATTTTCTTTTTAATATCTCAATGCCTTCGGAGAATACAGGATACTGTGCAGGATATTCTGGGAAATTGATTAAGACTACAAACAACGGAGCAAACTGGGAGACAATAGTTCTTAATACCCAGCGTTCACTTAACGCTTTGTATTTTTTCAATGAAAATATCGGATGGGTTTGCGGTGATTCGGGACTGCTTATAAAAACTACTGACGGATTTAATTCAACTGCGGTTATTCCCGCTGATCAGAACTTTGAGATCACTGATATACAATTTATAAATTTTAATACAGGATGGTATTCTTCTCAGGAAAAGAAAATTTATAAAACTACTGACTCCGGCAATAACTGGTATGTACCGCATACAGGCGACTTTGGCAGTACAGTCGGCGGTATTGATTTTTATGACGAAAATTCCGGCATTGCATTTACTTACGGTAATAAAATCTTTATTACAAATGACGGCGGAATAAACTGGACTGAAAAAACAATTCCGCCGGGAAACTATCTTAATAATGTTCACATATCCGGCGCAGGTAATTTCTGGGCTATCGGAGATTACGGATTCATTTACAGATCCACAAATGCAGGTGCCATCTGGACTGAAGAGGATGACAATAATTTTACGGACAGATTATTCGGAATTCATTTTAAAAACAATGACGAAGGATGGATTTCAGGCGGGAACGGAATTATCTCAAAGTATTATAACCCGGCAAGCGGTTTACCGGTACCGGCTAATACATCCGGTTTTCTGAACGGTTACACACTTCATCAGAATTATCCAAACCCGTTTAATCCTTCCACAGTAATAAAATATAATCTAACAAAAAAAGCATTTTTAGAAATAAAGATTTATGATATTTTAGGAAATCAAATAATGACACTAATCAGTGAAGTCAAACCTTCGGGAAACCATGAGACTGTTTTCAATGCAGCAGGTATTCCAAGCGGGGTTTATTTCTATGCAATGAGAGCAGACGGGAATTTAATTGATACAAAAAAAATGCTTCTGCTGAAATGATACTTTACTTTCCTTTTAAATTATCCGGAGTAAACAATTCTTTTCAGAAATTTTTAAAAAAGTTCAATCAAAATATAAATTAATCAAACCAAAGAAAGGGAATTAAATGAAAAAGTATTTTCTGCTTTCGGTGATTATTTTATCTGCGGTAATTTTCATGGGACAGAAATCCCAGGATGATGATCCGAGATGGAATACTCCCCGCACGCCTGCAATGATGTCCGGAGATTATGCTCCTCTGCCGTATACCGGTAATGACATTAAGCAATTTACATATTCACCAAGGATAAACATTACTCCTATCGGTGTTCTTACAACATTTCCCAATGTAAGAGTGCTGCCGTCAACGGCTACCGTACAGACGGAAGTGATCATTATGAGGAATCCTAATAATCCGAGTTTTCTTTTCGGCTCTTCAAATTCTTCGAGAGCATCTTTCATAAATTCAGGTTCATACAGATCATTTGACGGAGGACTGACCTGGATAGGTTCGGATTCAATCAACGCTCCTAATTTTAATGATCAGAGAGGTGATCCCGGTCCTACTATAGATAAAAATAATACAATTATTTTTACACACCTTACCAGCACAACAAACTTCGGCGGTGTTACAGGAATGGGCGCAAACTATTCCACAGATAACGGTCAGACCTGGTCAGCAACATTTCAGGTTGTTAATGACAACAATGCGGATAAAAATTTGGCAGGCACAGATGACTCGCCCACTAGTCCTTATTACGGTAACAGTTATTTCGCCTGGACAAGCTTCGGCACAAGTCCGGCAAACGGAAGAGCTGCAAGAACTACAAACAGCGGAGTTACATGGGAACCGCCAGTAATAATTAACGCTACTCCTTCAGGACATAATGCACAAGGTCATGATGTTGCAGTTGGTCCGGACGGAACGGTTTTTGTAGTTTGGACAGCTGGGGTTACAGCTGCTCCTTTCACAGAAGACTTTGTAGGAGTTGCAAAATCAACTAATGGCGGCGTAACTTATACAGCTACCGAAAACGCTTATGATGTGAACGGCAGCAGATCCACTTCTTTCAACGGATGGGGAATCAGAACAAATGGTTTCCCGAGAATTGCAATTGATAAAACAAACGGTTCACGAAGAGGATGGATTTATATTGTAACCAGTCAGTTAAATCTGCCTCCGGCAGGTTCTGATGCAGATGTAATTCTTCACAGATCCACTGATAACGGAGTTACATGGTCATCAGGAGTAAGAGTAAATCAGGATCCATTGAATAACGGTAAAGTTCAGTTCTTCCCTGCTGTATGCGTAGATGATGCAGGCGGAGTTAATATAGTATATTATGACAACAGGGATTTTCCTTCAGTAGGTGATTCATGTTCAGTTTATATTTCCAGATCTATCGACGGCGGATTTACTTTTACGGATGTTGAAATCGCCGATCACCATTTCAGACCGAAACCCGCATCAGGACTTGGCGGCGGTTATATGGGCGATTATATAGGCATTGCAGCAAGTGTTGGCAAAGTAGTTGCTATTTGGGCTGATGACAAAGCCGGCGCATCTTCATTTTATAATGCATGGACCGGAGCAATGCAGATAGTTACTTATCCTTTAAATACTTTTAATCTGCAGTCGCCTCCGTCAGGAGCAAGAGTTGTTTCATTTCCGAATTCAAATACGCCAATTAATATTTCATGGGATACATCAGCATCTACAGCTTCATATAAATGGATTTTCGGAAGTCCAACTATAAATCCGAGGAGACTAACAATTCCCTCATCTACAAATCTTCTCACCCTTACTGCCGGAGCTCTGGATAATGCACTCGCAGGAATCGGACTTGCTCAGGGTGATTCTCTCGTAGGTCAGTGGGATGTATGGGCATTCAGAAATGATCAGAATAATGATTCGCTTAAAGCAGCAAACGGTCCGCGAGCAATAACATTAAAAAGAGGCGTTCCCGAACTTTCATCATTTAATCTTTCATCGCCTCCGTCCGGTACTACAATTACAACTTCTC